>JGI24723J26617_10004166_pt1 | contig 10041 bp, 13 predicted proteins | sample Cruoilmetagenom6_FD_26617 | JGI IMG/M metagenome (IMG submission 26617) | reverse complement strand
GAGCATGTGAGCATCACTACCGTGCTCACCCAGGACCTGGCGGTCATATGCTTCCGACCAAATATTTAATTGGTCAGGATCCTCAAGTAGGAACAGACCCCATAAAATTATTGCTGCCTCCAATCCTTCTATATGGATCGTGCGTAATGTTTGCCCTGCACGATCCCGGCCCAGGCTTTCGCAGTCTTTATCAACGCATCTCATATAGCGGGTGAGCTTGGTGGGTCTGGCTACCCCTGTCATTTGCGCTTTGGTGTTGTCAGAGTGGTAGTGCCACATATTTCCACTCAATACGTATCGTCTGTTGACTTTGACGCGCTTGTGTCGCCGCTGGGCCTCCTTGTGTACGTCGAGTACTTTGTTAGCTTTGCGCCAAAGCGCTTTGTCAATAAACGGCGGCGCTTTGAATTCAAAATGTACTCAAACGTCTCGCTTGTCCTGGCGCAATTTTTTCGGTATAAGCCCTGTGGTATAAGCTTTACGTCGGACCACTTTTTGCACCGAGCCATGTGGCCACTTGCCATTTCTGGTGCTAGTGGGTACACCTTCGGCGTTCAGTATGTTGGCCACTGGCTTTGGGCCATGACCGTCTGCAATCAAATTGAATATGCGTGAGGCAGTTGCCGCACCCTCAGTGTCTAATACCAAGCGCTTATTTTCGTCAGTCACCCAGCCAATTGGATGCATGCCCCCCGGCCACCGCCCCTGCTCTGCGGCACCCATTAATCCCTTATGTGTACGTTCCTTTATTACCTTACGCTCAAGCGTGGCAAAACTCAAGGCGATGGTCAGCGCCATCTCGCCCATAGGCGTACTGGTATAAATGTCCATATCTATGGCGCTCACGCTTACGCCAGCATCACGCAGGATCTCGAGCGTGCTCAGCCCATCTATTGTGCTTCTGCTGAGGCGATCCAGCTTGGCAACTATCACGTGAATCACAGTACCGATATACACTTGGGTAAGCAGAGCACTACCAGCGGGGCGCTCAGCAAACGGCCTGCCACCACTCACGCCAGCATCAGTGAACACCCGACCAATAGTCCAATCCTTACGGGCGGCGTAAGCCCTGCATTCGGCTTCTTGTTGAGCGAGGCTAACCTTGTCATCTGAGCCTGATCATCGCTGCTTACTCGTACATAAGTCACCACTGCGCCAGCGGCCTGTGTAGTGGTGTTGTCGTTCATTGCTCGCTCCTTGTTAGCGGCTTGGTGTTACAAACTGACACCCCCCGGGGGGAGAAGAGACCATGTCCGAAAATGGCCAGACAGGTGGGGGTGTTTTTATTAGGTTGGTGTTCTTGCGGCTTTTCCCTGGCATTGTCCTGCTGTTTTTTTGCAGGCAGGGTCGGTGCAGGAGGCTGGGCAAGAATCAGTGCGGCGAGGCGGAGCCGGTCTGAAAACGAGGGGTGAGCCCGGCGGGGCTGTGCCGGAGGGGATGCTGACAGCTCATGCGATTAGACCCAGAAGTGTGCGAGCGGGCGAGAGTGTCGCGGGATGCCCGTTTTGACGGGCGCTTCTTTGTGGGGGTGACCACGACCGGTGTGTATTGTCGCTCAGTTTGCCCGGTCCGTTTGCCGCGACCTGAAAATGTGATCTTTTTTCCGACAAGGGCAGCCGCGGTCGAGGCGGGCTTTCGGCCGTGCTTGCGCTGCCGTCCCGAGGCCGCCCCCGGCGCGCCGACTTGGGTCGGGCCGTCGGTCACGGTGACGCGTGCCTTGCAGCGTATCTCGGACGGGGCGCTTGATCACGGCACGCTTGCAGAGCTTGCCGCCAGTCTCGGTGTGGGTGCTCGTCAGCTCTCCCGCCTTTTTGCCGCGCATGTGGGGGCATCCCCCCAGACTGTTTCCCAGACCCGCCGTTTGCATTGTGGCAAGAAACTCCTGGATGAGACGGACCTTTCCATAGCCGAGATCGCGATGTCGGCTGGTTATGGCAGTGTGCGTCGCTTCAACGCCCATTTCAAGGAGGTGTACGGGCGAACCCCATCCCAGTTGCGGGCGCCTGCGCGCAATGGTGCCCACCCGCACAAAAGAGAAGTCCGCGCTGGACGGGATCTGGGCGAGACATCCCTGACCGGCTTGCCGGGATATCGTGGGAGGGCGGTCGAGCGTGATGTGCCGGCCGGCCTGCGCTCAGGGGCGATGATGACGTCGCGTGAAGATGACCAGAAGAGCGACGCGGTCTTGTTTCGCCTGCGCCTTTCTTTTCGGCCTCCCTACTGTTGGGCAGACGCCCTCGATTTTTTTGCCCGGCGCGCTGTTCCCGGCATGGAAATCGTGCGCGGCACTACCTATGCTCGCACCATTTTGGTGGATGGTCTTCCCGGCCTGTTGAGTGTTTCTCCTGTTCCTGGGGAGAACTATCTTTTGTGTGAGACGCGTCTTTCGGGGGCTCGTTTCCTCTTTGATGTGGCCGAACGTGTGCGGCGCGTTTTCGACCTCGATGCTGACCCGCTGGAGATCGAAAACTGTCTCCTGCAAGATCCGGAAATGACGGGTTTTGTGCAGGGGAATCCCGGTCTTCGCCTGCTTGGCTGTTGGGATGGGTTTGAAGCCGCGGTGCGGGCCGTGCTCGAGCAACGTGTGTCTTTTGCCGCGGCGCGCACGCTCACGCGCCGTCTTGTTGATGCCTTTGGCGCTGTATGTGAAACCAGCGAGATCAATGGCGCTGACGGCGAACTTTGCCGGCTCTTCCCGTCTCCCGAACAGCTTGTTGGAGTTGAGCGGTCTGAGCTGGCTGCCTTGGGTATCGCAGGCATGAAGGCAACTGGTCTGCTTGCGCTGTCACAAGCCGTTTGCTCTGGTGCCGTCTCTTTCGATCCTGGCCAAGATCTGGAGTCTTTCGCGGAGAATATGACGGCGCTTCCCGGTATCGGCCCTTGGACAGCCCATTACACCGCCATGCGGGCCTTTGGTTTTCCCGATAGTTTTCTTCATTCCGATCTCGTGCTTGTGCGCAGAGCAGAAGAGCTTTTGGGGAAGGGAGCGCCTTTTACTCCGGCACGTCTCTTCAAACGCGCGGAAGTATGGCGTCCTTGGCGCGCCTACGCCTCTTTGTACCTCTGGAGATGGTCTCCGGACCAGGTGGAACAATAGGCCGGACCTCTATAAAAGGCCCGCGGGTGGTCTGTGTGGGTAGGACAGGGTGGGTCGGGATCGAGGTATCCACCCGCCACAAAAAACTGAGAAGAACGGATTTGTGTATGTATTTTGCCCGTCTGCCCAGTCCGCTGGGTGAGCTCCTTCTTGCACGCGACAGTGCCGGTTTGCGCCGTCTTGACTTCCCCACTGGAAAACACCGGATTGCGCCCGCCTCTGACTGGGAGGAACGTCCCGAGATGTTTGCGGAAGAAGCAGGTCAGCTTGACGCCTACTTCCGCGGAGAGTTGCGTGCGTTCAACCTTGAACTGGCACCACAAGGCACTGCCTTTCAGCAGAAGGTGTTTACAGCCCTACGCGCAATCCCTTACGGGAAAACTGTGAGCTACGGTGAGATCGCGCAAGAAATCGGGCAACCCACTGCCTCGCGTGCAGTCGGCGCTGCCAACGGCAGAAATCCCCTGCCTATTTTTATTCCCTGCCATCGTGTCATTGGCAGCAAGGGCGCGCTTACCGGCTTTGCCGCGGGTATCGATACGAAAATTTTTCTGCTCCGCATCGAGCAGAAAGCGCACCCTACAGAGGAAAACTCTCGTCTTGACTTGGGGTTGTGAGCTTTTTCCTCAGAAGAAGTGCTCTTTTTCCGGGACACCGGTGGCAGTTTCTGCAGGCAGGTCCGGGCTGTGACGACTCTGTGACGACGCCCGGAAGTGTCCTGAAAGAAGGCTGTGGCACCGGTGACGATGGCACCTGTGACTGATGACACGTGTGTGGCAAGAGGGAGCGACTGTTGGTTTTTCTTGTTTGTCTGCATAGCGCCGCTGCTCCCGCCGTTCGTGGAGGATCGAGGGTGCTGTTTCAGTCCGCCAGTTTCTCGGCTCCTTCAAAAAAACTTGTGAGACAGTGTGCGTACCAGGGCCGTGGATCGTGCCTTCCGTGAAAGCCGACATGTCCACCCCGATTCGTGAAGAGAGGCTGCAGCCAGGGATTTGCTTCCCATTTTACTTCTTTGTATTGCTTGTTCGAGATGACGGGGTCGTCGAGGGCATGCAAGACGAGGCATGGGATGGTGATCTTTGGGAGGAAGGAGCGGGAGGAATTCTCGGCATAGTAATGGTGAGCGTTTTTGTATCCATTGCATGGCGCAATGACAATGTCATCGAACTCTGTGAGCGAAGAGGCTTGTCCGGCGGCTGCGCGACGTTCGAGAGAGAGTATTGCCTCCGGTCGCAGCGCCTGCTGTTTCAGCCCTCGCAGCATGGCTTTTTCGTAGGGGCGGCGAGGCCAGCCGTGAATGTGTGCGGCACCTNCAGCCAGNTCGATNGGGGCGCATACCGCGGCACCTGCGAGAANCTGGGGTGAATNCTGAGAGGNGGAGTCTGAAAGTTCGCCCAGGAATTTCAATGTGGTGTTTCCGCCGAGAGAATAGCCTGCGAGCACTATTCCANGGCGCGCGTGTTCCGGGTGGGCTTGCGCGAACCAGGAGAGCACAGTTCGGATGTCTTGCGTGAGTCCTGCATGGCCTTGCTGGGCGCAGAGTCTCCCGGATTGTCCGGCTCCTCGCAAGTTCACGCGTAATACTGGGAAGTTTTTTTCGAGTAGGGCGTAGGCAGTAGTGCGCATATAGAGGGAATCTGCAGAACCGCCGAGTCCATGTAAAAGCACGCATGTAGGTCGGTTTACCTGTGGAGCGGTTTGTGATGAAACGCCGCTGTCGGCCTGGGGAGGAGAGTGCGGAGTATTGAAGAGAAGCGCGAGCGCATCGTGTGATCCGTCATCCATTTTTGCCGTGCAGTGTTCTTCCTTACTGATGAGGCGAAGGTCGACTCTGGCGGGAATGAGTGTGTTGCGCAGTGTTTGAAGGTGTCCTCCGAACCAAGGAGGGCGCTGTTGAAACTTTGAGTACTGCTTGTGAGGTGCGGTCATATGGCTCTGTGTCTCCGAAGGTGCGAGAAAATGAATGCTAATAGGCGCCTTCGAAAGGAAAAAAACTTGTTTCGTTTCCATGGGAGCGCGGTTGACTGTTGGCGTGTTTGTGTGGCAAAAGATGGAGTTTCGCACTCTCGGTGACAGTAATTCTCTCTTCCAGAGATTTTTCTGTCATGAGAAGGAGATACCTCTTCCCCGGTTCTCGTTCTTGACGCGCTGCAGAGAAAAAGGCCGTGTGTTGTCCGGGTCTTGTGCGTTCGTGTGGGCAGCACTCGGTTTGGGACGCGTCTTCCCGTGGATTTTTGTGTATATCTTTTGCAGGTATGCAAGAAGCACGCCTGGTGTTTGGCGTGTTGTGTTGGGTGAGCGTACGCACCGGGTTCTTGTGCTGAAGGAACTTGAGGTGTGTGCTTTCTTCAGGCACAGGGACGTGTGTCGAAAAGTTTCCCGAAAAGACTGCGTGTTTGTGGGGGAATCCGGGTATGCCCTGTGAGGGGGAAGGCTGCTTCCAAATGGAAGGGTTGCTGACGCAATGCCGGCTACACGCCGGCTACACGCCGGCTACACAATGTCGATGGGCATGCCGAGTGGGAGCAAATTCCAGAGAGCATCGAGTTCTTTGTTCAGCATACGGATGCACCCATGACTGATGTTTCTGGCAAGGTCGCTCGTGCGGAATGTGCCATGGATACCGATACGACCTCCACCAGGCCATCCAGGTAGTGCCTCACTATGGGTACTTAAACCAAGTACCCCTCTTCCGTACACGGAGTTCACGTTTTTTTCCCANTTTGTCCAGAGGTAGAAGTTGCCGAGAGGTGTGGGTGTGCTGGTTTTNCCGATGCCAACTCGCCATGTTCCCAAGACCTCTTCCCTTTCATGGAGCGTTGCGGTGTGGGCGGAGGTGTCTATCACAAAGCGTTTCTGATGAGAGGTGANGACGACTTGGCTTGCTGGAATCCAGCCTTCTGTGGGAGAGCGGAGAGGTAGTTGTACCCGGTACCAAATATCCCCGCTGTCATTTTGGTGTTCTTCCCAGACTCGAAAGGTGTAGCGGTCTGAAAACTCGTTCTGTGCGGGAAAGAGGGCAATCGGTGTGCTATCCGTTGTGGGGGTGGCATAGGCAGTTGTGCCTTGGTCTTTTTTTGTCGAGGCTGACCAGCCTACTGCTTTCGTGTCCAAGGTCGGGATGACAGTCGGGATGACGGTCGGGATGGCATCTCTCTCTGGAGCGAGCTGCATCTTTTTTTCGGGAGCGTGTTTTCTTGCTGCTGTTTCGGTGTCTGTCGTCCNGTTTTCGTGGGTAAGGTGCTGTGTGAAGACCGAGCGTCCGANGCTGGTAAGCAGAAGAAGAATAAGAAGGCCGAGAACCGCGCGACCTCTCTGATTTTTCCAGAGGTAAGAGATCGTCCTGCTCCTTGTGTACGGTTTTTGGACTTTTCTGCTGTGCGGGAAGTGGAGGGTCTCTTTCGGGCGAAAAGCAAAAAAGCCTATGATGCTGTTTTTACTCTGCGCCTGTCGACCAATGCTTCGTGTCTATTCATGGAGGTTTTCGTTTTCGCCTCGGCAGTTCAGAGGATCTCCTTAAAAAGAACTCTTTTTGGTGTTGGCTTTTTTTTTCTCTGTGTATGTATGGTTCGGGGAACGTAAGGCTTGATAAGCCGCGATAAATAACAAAGTGACAAAGAGTGTCAAGGGGTGCGAAAATGCTTCTACGGTCTTGTTCTCTCCAGATCTCCGCGTCCCCTGATGAGGTCTATGCGATGATCTCTGACGTTGAACGTATCCCAGAGTGGAGTCCTGAATGTGTGCGTGTTGTATGGAAAGGGGAAAGCCATACACCAGAGGTGGGTGCTCGTTTCCGGGGGCAAAATAAGTACAAAATCATGCGATGGACGACGACCTGCGAGATCCAAGTCGCAGAAGCTGGATCCGAGTTTGTTTTTAGTACAATGATGGGGAAGAAAGAAGTCAATCGCTGGACCTACGCGATGGAGGCTCGTGATGGCGGTACTTTCCTTACGGAGAAGTGTGAACAAAAATACGACCCTTGGTTCCTGAAGCCCAGTGGCTGGATCATGGGGTTGATGAAACATCCGGAAGCGAATGAGCAGGGGATGCGCGACACGCTTGATGCCATCAAAGCTGCTGCTGAAGCAGAGTAAGGCCGTTTTTCTTTTTTTGTTGTTTTCTCCCGTTGTTTCCCTGGGATTTGGGCATATTACGGAAGATCTCTGAATGTTTCTCGTGTATTCTCCACAAGTTCCTCAAGAGAACATCCTGTTTCTGACGACAAACGCGTAGAATCAGTAACGACTTGTAAATACGTGTTNGTGATCTCTGCGAGAGAGTTTGCTGCGGAANGACTCCAGCGGGGAGNGAAGGGGAGGAACAGTATGGAAGTTATAAAAGAGAAAGCTGAGCGAGTATCCGGCGCGCATCTGAGGAAGCTTATTCTTCCTATTCCTGGTGGTCTTGGCATTGTCCCCCTGCAAGGGAACAATCTCGATGCTACCTTTCTCGGCCAAGAAAGGACGGCACATGAGTTTCATGGCCCCGAATTCTCCGGCCCTGAGAGTGAATAGTTTTTCCCACTGATATTTGTTGATATCACTCTGCTTTTTGTTGCAGATGTCTTGCTCCTATACAAAGAGTTCCTGTTTTAGATATGGACTTTGAAAAAGAGTAGAAGCAAGAGTGTCTGGTCTCGACAAGTGTTGAGTGTTTTTTCTCTTGTCTCCTTGTCTGTTTCCACTCTCGAACGCGATGAGTGTATGGCGTGGTCGATGAAGGAATTGCCTGAGTTTTTTCTTCTTCGACTGGTTTTTGCCTAGTTGATTGTATGATGTCTCCCTAGTTTTCTGGTGAAATACCAGTGTAAAAAGGGATTTTGCGCGCCCCGCCGAGAAATTTTTTCGGTGGAGTGTTATGTTTTCCCCACTCGTAGTGTTCCCTATTCTTGCGAATTGTCCGTGTGGAGTTCGCAAAAAGAAGGGCGCTGAAATGTCCTATGAAGTGTGATGGGAGATTGTTGAGAGATGAGGCTTAAGAAGCCGTCATCTCTGGAATCGAAACGGAGATGTTCCCTGCCATTTTGGCACTGATGGATATTGTGCTGTCTTCGCTGTCAATACTGAAACTACCGTCCGGTGAGACATCGCGTACTGTTGCGCGGATACCGGGAGTAAATCCTGCATTTTCGAAATATTCCATGATTTCGGGCTGGAATTCCACACTCTCGGAAAGACGTTCAAGCGTGAAGATGGTTCCTTTGGAGAGTGTTTTCAGGGGAGCCATCTCTCGGGGAATATAGGTTGAGCCGGGAATTGGGCTGCCATGAGGGCAAGTGGTGGGGTTCCCGAGCACATCCATGGCCGCATCAACGACGCGATCACTCAGACCATGCTCAAGAACATGGGCTTCTTCGTGTGCTACATGCCAGGGAAGATGAAGGAGGTCGGTCAGAATACGCTCTGCTACTCGATGGCGGCGGACGATATTGTGGGCTATCAAGTGACCCTCATCGGTGAGAACAATAAACCGTCGATTTTGAATCGTGATCATATTGTCGTTGGCGAGGCTACGAATGGCTTCGGATACTGAGGGTGCGCTGACTTTGAGGCGTTCGGCGAGACGGGCGCGAATAACCGGGATGCCTTCTTCTTCAAGTTGCATGATTGTTTGAAGATAGTCTTCACGCGCTATGGAAAGATGCTGAGAGGGCATGCTGACAGAGTACCAAAAGAAGTAGGCTGGAGAAAGAGAGAAGGTTTTTGAAACCGAAGAATGCCTTGAGAAAGAAGCCCTATTCTCGAATCTCGAGCTTGCAGGCCATGCAAATAATATCAGGAGAAGGACAAAAGCAGACGTAAAGAGAAAAACGGGAATGTGCCCTCGTCTTTTCTGGTTCTTCTCTTTTGGAAGCCTTCTTAACTCGGAGAAGGGCATGAACCGATGAGAAGAGGGCAGTCAAAGGAATTTTCTGCCGGCTCTTTGCAGGAACTCCGAGGTTCCTCATCATATAATCAAGACGACTCTTTCTATGTGTGTGGTCGCCTTGGCCGAATCGATTGCCAGGAGGGGCGGAGTGCCGCTTTCTGAGGAAGAACAGCGCATTCTCAGTGAGATTGAAGAGCACCTTTACCAAGAAGACCCTAGGCTTGCCCGCGAGGTAGAACGCTCGAATGTGTATGCATATTCGGGGCGTCATCTCAAGTGGGCGATCGCGGGAATGGTGATTGGCATATTGCTGATCCCTGTTTTCTTGGCGATGCGCTCGGTGACCCTTGCTGTTACAATCGGCTTTGGTGTTGCTTTCGCTTCAGGNATTTGGGCGTATTTNGCTTTTCGTCGTGTGACTCAGGCTGGAATCAATGACCTGCGCCGCAAGCGTCGTACGCTTATGGAGGGAGATACGTCTCCAGAGANATTCCGGCGTCGTTTCCGGCGGGACGAAGACTTCTGATTCCGGTTGCCGGTTGCGTGTATCTTCTTTTTTTTACTGTGATACTTTCCTGGGGTTGCAGGGAGTTTGTCACAAGGATTTTGTTGTGGGGACTGTCCTGCCTTTTTTCCGGCACACTTTTTGTGCATGCCAGGGCGTCTTTTCCTACGTTCCCTGGCACACTTCTCCTGGAAAACATGATCCGATAGTTCCGTAGTTCGTATAAATAGTGCAGGCAGGAGCGCATCGGCGGGTAAGGGGACCTGTAGTGCCGCCGATGACAGACTGCTTTCGGGCTGACCTACCCCAGAACGTTCTGCTTTTTTGGGAACTGATCTGAGGGCGTCCGGGTGGACTCGTCACGGGGCGTGTTTTTCCGTGTTCCTAGCTCAGATTGTTGCTTCCTCGTGATCTGTTCAGAGGAGCAGGTCTCCGCGTTCCAGCGCGGATCTGCACTGGGAGACAAGCTCGTCGATTGTTCCGTGGGCGCCCGGCATATGTTTTTCGAGAGGGCGAAGTGTGGAAAATTGGTCGAACACTGTCTGCACGTCGGAGAGCTTGAGATCGC
>JGI24723J26617_10004158_pt1 | contig 10059 bp, 8 predicted proteins | sample Cruoilmetagenom6_FD_26617 | JGI IMG/M metagenome (IMG submission 26617) | reverse complement strand
CAATAGTTGTTGTGTTAAATTGAGAGGTGTTAATCCCTAAATCTTGCGAAAGTTGTAAGCTGTAATTTGCTTTTGAAATTACAGAATTAACGTCTGAATACNCATTACAANTCCCATTTTTTAAAGCAGACCTGCTTTTGTTTGAAACCTCTGTTTTGGTAACATCAAAANCCTCTTGAATAGAATTGCGAACTTTGCAAGGTGAAAAAACTAATAGCACAACTAAGCCTGTTACGGATAGGAGAGCGGTAAGTTGTTTTATTTGACTTTGAAATTTCACCTTACAAATATGATGTATACAAATTTAAAATTTTTAAAAGATCTGTTAATTTTTGTTATACTGTTATAGAAGGTTAATTGCGCAGCGTTAAAATAATNATGTCTCAATTAATTTTGGGGTAAATAAGCTTCAGGTATAGGGTTTTCTTCAGATTCTTGTTTCCAGTATAAGTTTATAATCCACCAACGTTTACCATCATTAAACAATTGAATACTGTTAATGCCGCGCATTAATGGTTTTTCGTCTTCTTTGCTCTTATAAGATTCGTATGTGCTAAAAATATGAGCAAAGTCTCCAAAAACTTGAGTTTCACGTTTTATTTCTAGTTCATAAAAACCGTTATTTACAAGCCATTTTCCAGAGGTTTTAATATAATCTTCAGGCGACATGTAACGTACAGTCGTTTTTTTGTCCTTTTTGCCTATAGGAATGAGCTTAGCGTCTTTTCTAAATAAGTGTTTAAATAACTCCCAATTACGTGCTTCACCTTTGTCACCAGAAATTACGGAATATAAAGTGGCAATTGTACTGTCTATAGTAGTGACTTTACTTGAGTAGTCTTTCTTTTCTTGGGCAGAAAGATTTAAAGTTAACAGAACTAAAATAGCTATAACTTGTTTTTTCATCACTGTTGATTTTGGTTTTCTGTAAATTATTTATTCTATTCGTTTATAAAAATAAGAATAATTACCACTAACAGATGTTACTATACGGCCTTCTTTTTCATTTACAATATAACTTGCAGATACATACGTTTTTGTGGTATCAATGGTATAATTCTAAGCGCATTTGTCTTTATAAACTAAAGTTGTAAGTCCCGAAAAGGAATCTATAAAGTCACTAAATTTTAAGGTTTCTTTTGAAACGATATGTTTTTCAGAAATAGCATCTTTATAGAAAATGATGTGTTTTCTAGTGATTTCAATATGTTTTTTTGTTTGTTCTTCTGCTTTAGATATGATACAATCTTGACAAATTACTTTTGCAAATTCCCATTTGCCTTCAAGCTGTGATATGAGCTCAATCTGCTTGCCTATTTTTATTGAATCGAGTTTCTGTTTTATTTTAAACGTTTTAAAATTGAGATAATCAAATTCAGAAAGTAAGGCTGATGTTAGTGAATCTTTTGTGTGCGTAAATTCTAGATTATCAATATTCTGACTAAAAAGTGTAAAACAAGCAATAAAAGCTATAGCAGCTAGAACCTTTTTTCTCATCTTACTATTATTAAAAGAATTTTAAGCCAAATACAATAGCATCACTCTGGAATCCACTTTGATAGGAACGTAAATAATCTACGCGTAACAACCTCCATTTTCCCCAACCAATATTGTCTATACCAACAGAATACTCTTGATAAGGTTTAAAATCAGGTATTGCTAATACATGTGCTCCTACAACTAAATTAAAATTAAGCTTATTAAGTAAAGGTACTTTTCCTAGTAAAAAGCCATTAAAATCGTGTTCTATATGACCTTCAAAATAGGCGTCGTTTGTGCTTGCAGAATAATAGTCTAAGTTGTTAAAAACGTTGGTGTAATTGCCGTCTAAGCTTACGTGTGTTTGGTTACCGTTAAAATGTTGGTAATCTATAAACGCAATATCGTCGGCATTAAAAAACGTTCCTGCTTTTAAGTTATACATTAGTCTGCCTTTATCTTTTATAGAGAAGGATTGCGTAAGACTTGCTTTAATTTGATCAAAATTGTAATCACTATTTGTTGCACCAAAGCCTTTTTCGTAGCCTAAATATAAGGTAGGATAATCGTCATTACTGACATTGTATTTGGCATCAGGATAGCTTAAATATTCTTGACCAAAATTAATGCGTGCCGTAATGCTTCCTTTTATAATATGGTGCGTTTCAAAAGGAGTAACACCAAAAGCAGTTTCGTCTAACGGATTGTTGCTAGTATACGCATCATTTTTGTCGTTAAAAAACGTTTGATCTGTGGTGTTAAAAAGTGCTTTTCGTCTTTCGTAGCTTAAGCCTGAATACAATCTAAAGCCATTAAATAGTTCTTCGGAATAATTAAGAGAGAGATGACTCTTGTCGTACAATTTCATGTAATTATCTTCAAAGAACAATGTGCTTACCGAATTAATTAATGGAGAAATAGGGTTTGAAGGATTAAATTGTTCTACTGTAACTCCTCCAGATAATGTTAAAAACGCATTACTAATGCTGTTGAACTTATACGTTAATGCGCCTGTGGCACGTAGACGCTCGTCTGAAAATCCGTATTGAATATTTCCACTAGCTCTAAAAAAGCGGTTATAATCGTCGTAATTTTTAGTGTAAAACACATTGGCATTAGCCGTGTAACCTTGAACAGTATTAAACTGTACACTACCTAAAATAGGAACATTATAACCTAAGCGGTAATCTTTATGCGAATTTTGATATGTGTAGCCTAAAATATTGCCCAATTTAAATTTGTTGTTGGCACGATCTAAAGAATCTAAATACGGTTTAGACTCATGAAGCGTTTGTATGCTGTCTTTTTTAATGTAATCTGTACGTTCTTCGAGTGTTAGTGGTACAGGTCTAATGGTATTCCAAAAGATAGAGTCTTTTTTGTTGGCTTCTTTTTCAAAAGCGACAATTTCTCTGCTAAAATCTTTTCTAGTTAGTCCTGTATTAAATTCGTAATTACTATAAACAGCTGTAAAGCGTCCATCCCCTTTAATACCAAACATACCAAATCTAAAATCGATACTTTGTGAAATAATGGCCCAAATATCTTCTTTTTCAGAATAAGAAAAACTCTGTTTTAATGTTATTAAATCTGCTACAGGAATTCGTGCTTGCACACCTGTAACACTCAATTCAGTAGCATAAATAGACCATTGGTCTTCAACAATATAAATTGCTCCAGAAAATACGGGATCGTTTTTACGTTTTGGAATTACGTTGATTTTATTGATAAGCTGACCTCTATCATCGTAAAACACGCCTTCTAATTTATAACGGTAATAACTAAAAGCATTATTTGCAATAGGTGAAATAATTTCGTTACCCAATTCAATGGTGTTATTATAGAAATTAAAATCGACATCTAAAGCGCTATTAAAACTAAACCCATTATCATCTCCACTAACTTTTGATGCCGTGATTTTTTCTTTTAATTTATCAGGATTTAAAAACTGAATTTTAGAAATAGTTTCAGATAAGTAGATTATGCCACTACGTGTAGAGTCTAATGCGCCACCTAAATCTCCAACATCTTGGCCTAATATTTTTTCGGGAGCATCTTTAATTTTAATTAAACCACGAGAGTAAAAATCTGCTTTAAATGAGTTTATTTTTTTTAAGTTTTCCTCTCGCTTTGCAATCGCTTGTCGCATGATTTCATTTGCAGGATTGTCTTCTGCGCTAATTACAACTTCGGTAAGCGAAACGGACTCTTCTTCTAGAGTAACATCTATTTTATACGGGAATTGGTCTATAGTAACGTCTTTTTTTACGGTTTTATACCCCAAATAGCTATAAACTATAGTATACTTTTTTGGTGTTGAGATATTGAGCTCGTAATAGCCATCGTCATTGCTTGTAGTGCCCTTATAGGTGTTTTCAATAAGAATGTTTACAAATGGAAGAGGCGCGTTGTTTTGATCTGTAATATGTCCTGTGATTTGAGCAGAAATAAAAGTACTAAAAGCAATAAGGAAAATACTGAGTAGTTTTTTTATCATAGTGTTTTAATTGATGACGTTTGGTTAAGACACGAGTTTTTATTACAAAATGTATGCCTTTATATTCTTATAGACGTAATTTTATAACAAAAGGTTGCCTAAGTGGTTTCAAACTTAGAATAAAAAGGCTAATAAAAGTTATAGGAACTTTAAAAAATTATCGGAAATCTTTTTTAATTCGATCTAAATTACGCTTGTTATCACGATCTTTAATCGTTTCGCGCTTATCGTAGAGTTTTTTACCTTTTGCAATAGCAATGACTAATTTTGCTAATCCTTTTTCGTTAGTAAATAGACGTAATGGAATAATAGCAATACCTTTAACATCCATTTCTTTTTTTAGCTTTTTTAACTCTTTTTTGTTGAGTAGCAGTTTACGTTCTGCTTTAGGCCTGTGGTTGTAGTGGTTACCGTAAGCATATTCTTCAACAGTCATGTTTATTACAAATAGCTCGCCTCTATCATTAAACTCNCAGAAACTTTCAGCAATAGATGCCTTGCCAGACCTAATAGATTTAATCTCGGTTCCGGTAAGTACAATTCCAGCNGTATATTTATCTAATATTTCGTACTGAAATTTTGCTTTCTTATTTAATATGTTAACTGTTTTTTGCATGGTTGACAAAGATAGTTTTTTAGTTATTAGTTGGAAAGTTTCAAAGCAGTAAAAGTTTTGTGAAAATATAAGAAGTTTAATTGTAATCTTACCTTTGGTTTTGCGACTCTAAATATTTAAAAACGATGCTCTAATGAAAAATTATCTCATAGTCCTATTTGTGTTTATGCTCTTTAGCTGTAAAAACGAAACTTCAAATGATATTAAACCTCAAATTGAAACGATTAAAACGGTATTANCAGCTGATGATATTATTGATAAATCGATTGAAATTTCTGGAGGTGAAAATTTTGAAAAGTCGAGTCTTAAATTTGAGTTTCGTGATATTTATTATCAAGCCTTACGTAAAAATCATGAATTTCTTCTAGTCCGAATTACAGTAAAAGATAACGATTCTATTTTTGACATGTTAAGCAATGTCGGTTTTGAGCGTTATAATAATAAAGCCTTTGTAAAGCTTGAAGATTCAATAGCTCAAAACTATGANGCTTCAGTTAATTCTGTACATTATTTTTCAGTTTTACCTTATGGTTTAAATGCTAAAGCAGTGAATAAAACACTCTTAANAAATGAACAGATTAAAGGNAAAGACTATTATAAAATTAAAGTAACATTTAATNAAGAAGGTGGTGGTGAAGATTATGAGGATATTTTTGTTTATTGGATTGGGGTAGAGGATTTTAAGGTNGATTACCTAGCGTATTCNTATAATGAAGATAAAGGCATTGGAATGCGTTTTAGAGAAGCTTATAATGAGCGTTATGTCAATAGTTTACGATTTGTAGATTATAACAATTACAAACCTGAAGACACTTCTATTCCTTTAGAGAATTTAGGAAACGCTTTTGAGAATAATCAACTAAAATTATTGTCTAAAATTGAACTTAAAAATGTAGAGGTTAAGTTAATTAACGACTGATAATTCGGAAGTTTTTTCTTCTTTTTTTATTGTTACTTTGTATAAATTGGCATTGTTGTCATCAGCAATATCTGCGTATTTTTGTTTACTTAATAAGCTGTTTGCAAGCTTTGGGATGGTGTTACTGTGCCCAACGATAAGTACCGTTTTTCCTTTAGTCTTATCTAAGAATTCTTCAGTCATAAGATTAGAGGGATTATAAAATTGAATATCAATATTATTCAATTTTGCAGTTGGTATAGCGGTTTGTGTAGTTCTATTGTACTCTGTAGAATAAACAGCATCAAACTTCACATTTTTGAGATGTTTTGCCCAATTTTCTGCTCGTTGTAAGCCTTTTTTTGTTAAATCTGGGTTTTTATTGGTTTTATCTGAGCGATCTTTTTCTGCATGTCTAATTAAATAATAAGTTGTAACAATGTCTTCGTTTGTCTCTACTTTTTCTTTACAAGAAGAAAATACAACTAAAGAAACTAGTAATATTGTAATTAGTTTTTTCATGATAAGTGGAATGTTTATAGATTTTAATTAGCTACAAGTTACTAGAAAATAATTTAGGCCAATTCTAAAGCAACTTCAATCATACTTTTAAAAGTCGTTTCGCGATCTTTGCTCGTTGTTTGTTCNCCTGTAACTAGTGAATCTGAAATGGTTAAGATAGCNAATGCGTTAGCGTTATGTTTTGCAGCAACGGTATATAATCCTGCGGCTTCCATTTCTACACAAAGCACTCCAAATTTAGACCATTTTTTAAAGGCTTCTTTGTCGTCTTCGTAAAATTCATCTGAAGATAAAACATTACCAGCTTTAATTGGAATATTTTTAGCACGAGCAGCTTCTACAGCTTTCATAAATAATCCAAAATCTGCTGTGGGAGCATAATCTGCACCACCAAATCGTAGTTCGTTAACTCCAGAAGTNGATGAAGCAGCCATGGCTAAAACGACATCTCTAATTTTTACATTTTCTTGGTAAGAACCTGCGCTACCAACTCTGATAAGGTTTTTTACGCCGTATTCTGTGATAAGTTCATTGGCATAAATAGAAATACTTGGAACTCCCATACCTGTTCCCATTGTAGATATACGCTTACCTTTATAGGTTCCTGTATAACCCAACATACCTCTAACTTTGTTAAAGCATGTTGGGTTTTCAAAAAATGTTTCGGCTATCCATTTTGCTCTTAAGGGATCACCCGGAAGTAGTATAGTTTCTGCTATCTCTCCTTTTTTTGCTTCGATATGTACACTCATATCGCAAAGTTAAGAAAAGTGTTTCAATTAATATGAAGCATTTGAGGGTATATTNTTCATCATGGCTACACCTGAAGAAGTGCCAATTCTATCGACACCAACTTCAATATATTTAAGGGCTGTTTCTGTGTCTCTAATACCACCTGAAGCTTTAATTTTAAGCTTATCTTTAACCGTTTTTCTCATTATTTTAACGGCAGTAAGTGTAGCNCCACTTTTAGAAAATCCGGTTGAAGTTTTTACGAAATCGGCTTTAGCATCTACGCATATTTCACAAGCTTTTACAATCTCATTTTTAGAAAGTTCACTTATTTCAAGAATAACTTTTAAAGGAGTTAAGCCTATAGCGCGTTTTAAATTGGCAATATCTTTTAAAACGGCAACATAGTTTTTACTTCTAAGACGGCCAATATTCATTACCATATCTATTTCAGTAGCACCTTGCTCTATAGCATTNTTGGCTTCAAATATTTTGGCTTCAGTAGACATGGCTCCAAGAGGAAAGCCTACAACTGTNCACACTTTTACTTCAGATCTGCCAAGTGCTTGTTTAGCAATCGCTACATAACAGCTATTTACGCAAACAGAATAAAAGTTATATTTTAAAGCTTCTTCGCAAAGTCTAAGGATGTCTGATTCTGTTGCAGAAGCACTTAATAAGGTGTGGTCTATGTATCGATTTAATTCCATTGTATAAGGTTAGGGGTTTAGGCAATAATTAACTATAGTAATTCTCTAACAATTAGAGAGTTTACTAACAAGATTAATAATGTCTTAAGTCGTGTTGGAATTTAATAGCTCGACAAAACTAATGATTTATCCGTTAAAATGACCATTGAAAAATGAAATTTTATTATGCATTTCATCGAATAATTGTTAATAACTATAAAAGTTATTCATTTTTAGAATGATATAAGTTTCATTTTTGTGAAGAATAGCTATACTTTTTGCTGAAAAATAAAATTTATCTGGTTTTTAGAATAGATTTATGTTTAAAAAAAGGAAGAACAACACTCCTTCCAAGCGCTTGGAATTTGTGTTGTTCTTAACCAACCAATCAATATATAGACTATTTCTGTCCAAAAATGTTACGGTTAATTTCAAAATTTATTTGAATTGTATTTTACAATTCTTCCGTAACTAAGTCTCCCTGATTTCTAAAGACGAGTTGTCCATCAAATTCATCAAGTAAAATGATACTATCTGTAGTGACTTTTCCTGCTAATATTTCTTTACTTAGCTGGTTTAAAACATCTTTTTGTATCACTCGTTTTACAGGTCTTGCTCCGTATTCTGGATTATACCCTTTTTNAGCTAAATAGTTTACTGCTTCAGGTGTTGCATCAAACGTAATACCTTGTTNGGCTATCATTTTAGTGATACCTTTAAGCTGTAAGCCTACAATATCAACAATGTTTTCTTTGGATAAAGGAGTAAACATTATGGTGTCGTCAATTCGGTTTAAAAACTCAGGTCTTACCGTTTGTTTTAATAAGGCTAAAACATCAATTTTAGCAGCTTCCATAGCTGAAGGGATATCTTTAGTTGCTTCAAAACGTTCTTGTATAATATGACTTCCCATATTAGAGGTCATAATTATTATCGTGTTTTTAAAATCTGCAACACGTCCTTTGTTATCCGTTAAACGACCTTCATCTAAGACTTGTAATAAAATATTAAACGTATCAGGATGTGCTTTTTCAATTTCATCTAGCAATACTACAGAATAGGGTTTTCTTCGTACAGCTTCTGTTAACTGACCACCTTCATCGTATCCAACGTATCCTGGAGGTGCACCTACCAAACGACTAACAGCATGGCGTTCTTGATATTCACTCATATCTATACGTGTCATTGCATTTTCGTCATCAAAGAGATACTCTGCTAAAGCTTTAGCTAATTCCGTCTTACCAACACCTGTTGTTCCTAAAAACAGGAAGGTTCCTATTGGTTTTTGAGGGTTTTGAAGTCCAGCTCTAGAACGACGTACTGCATCACTAACCGCTTCAATTGCTTCTTCTTGTCCGATAACACGTTTGTGTAATTCGTTTTCAAGTTTAAGTAATTTTTCACGATCACTTTGAAGCATTTTAGTTACAGGTATGCCTGTCCATTTTGCAACGACATCTGCAATATCCTCATAGGTTACTTCTTCTTTAATTAAAGATGTTTCGTTCTGTTCAGCCAATTCTTTTTGGAATTTTTCTAACTGTTCAGTAGCATCTTTAATTTTTCCGTATCTAATTTCGGCTACTTTACCATAATCGCCATCACGTTCGGCACGTTCGGCTTCTAGTTTAAAGTTTTCAATCTCTTCCTTTATATTTTGAACGTTTTCTACCACTTCTTTTTCAGATATCCATTTGGCATTCAGCTCATTTCGTTCCTCTTTGAGATTAGCTAAATCAGCTTTTAGGCTTTTTAATTTAGNTTCATCTTTTTCACGTTTAATGGCTTCATGTTCAATTTCAAGCTGCATGATTTTACGGTCTAAAACATCTAATTCNTCTGGTTTAGAATTAATCTCCATTCGTAATTTTGAAGCAGCTTCATCCATTAAGTCAATCGCTTTGTCCGGAAGGAAACGATTAGTAATATAACGTTGTGATAATTCTACAGCACCAATAATGGCTTCATCTTTAATTCTTACTTTGTGATGTGTTTCGTATTTTTCTTTAATTCCACGAAGAATAGAGATTGCACTTTCTGTATCTGGCTCATCTACTTTTACCATTTGAAAACGACGTTCTAAAGCTTTGTCTTGTTCAAAGTATTTTTGATACTCATCTAAAGTCGTTGCTCCAATAGCTCTCAATTCGCCACGTGCTAAAGCAGGTTTTAAAATGTTAGCGGCATCCATAGCACCTTGTCCACCACCAGCACCTACAAGTGTATGAATCTCGTCAATAAATAATACGATATCACCATCGCTTTCAGTTACTTCTTTTATTACGGCTTTAAGTCGCTCTTCAAATTCACCTTTAAATTTTGCTCCTGCAATTAAAGCCCCCATATCTAAAGCAAAAATTTGCTTGTCTTTTAAGTTCTCAGGAATATCTCCATCTATAATTCGATGAGCTAAACCTTCGGCAATAGCGGTTTTACCTGTTCCTGGTTCACCAACTAAAATGGGGTTGTTTTTTGTTCTACGCGATAAAATTTGTAGGATTCTCCTAATTTCTTCATCACGACCAATTACAGGGTCTAATTTACCATCTCGTGCTAATTGATTTAAGTTTTTAGCGTATTTACTAAGTGAATTATACGTTTCTTCTTGACTTTGAGATGTTACTCT
>JGI24723J26617_10004153_pt1 | contig 10064 bp, 5 predicted proteins | sample Cruoilmetagenom6_FD_26617 | JGI IMG/M metagenome (IMG submission 26617) | reverse complement strand
CTCCGCAACGCCGACCTGCCCGCCAACGGCAGCTACGACTTGCGCTTCACCCTCTGGACCGACGCCACCCCGGGGTTACCAGACTTCCAGGTCGGCTCCACCACCACCGTCCTAGCCACCCCCGTCGTTGACGGCCTCTTCTCCGTCAGCCTCGACCTCGACGACGACGCATTCCAAACACAAGCCCGACGCTACCTCCAGATCGAAGTCCGCCGTACACGAGACTTCGGCTACACCACCCTCACCCCGCGCCAAGAGGTCGAGTTCACCCCGCGCGCATTCCACGCACTCACCGCCAATCAAGCACTGGGCATTGAGCTCCCATACGCCGGAGACGGCAACCCACCCCAAAATGCAATAGGCGTCTTCGAAATCACAAACAACGATACCGTCGGCGGCGCAATCACCGCAAGAGGACCAGTCTGGGGACTCATCGGATTCGCCGGCGATTACGCCCCATGGCCGGGCGTCCCCGCGCCCACCGGAGTCCACGGCATCGGTGAAAACACAGGTGTCGCCGGATCAAGCAGCAACGGCTCAGGAACCTACGGCACCACAATCGACGGCGTCGGTGGCGAGTTCACCGTCCACGCCGCAAACGCCGGCGACGCACTATTCGCCCACACCGCAGGCCCCGGACACGCAGGCATCTTCCGCAAAACACAAACAACAGGAACCACCCCAACAGTCCTCGTCGAAAACTCTTCACAATCATCGAGTGCTTACGGCGTGCACTCAATCATCACACCCACAGCCGCTGGTTCAAACTCAACAGCCCTGCGCGGACAAAACAACGGGACAGGAGCTCTAGGTATCGGCGTCTGGGGCTCGCACGCCGGCTCAGGCTGGGGCGTCTACGCCAGCAGCGCATCAGGGTACGCCGGCGTATTCTCCGGCGATGTCTCAGTCACCGGCACACTCTCCAAATCCGGTGGCTCATTCAAAATCGACCACCCACAAGACCCAGAAAACATGACCCTCTCACACTCATTCGTCGAATCACCCGACATGAAAAACATCTACGACGGCGTCGCCATCCTCAACAAACAAGGACAAGCCATCGTCACCCTCCCCTCATACTTCAACGCACTCAACCAAGACTTCCGCTACCAGCTCACCACCATCGGCGCATACGCCCCCGTGTTCATCCTCTCCAAAATCGAATCCTCCCCAGACCAAAACTCATTCATTATCTCCGGCGGCCTCCCCAACCTCGAAGTCTCCTGGATGGTCACCGGCATCCGCCACGACGCATGGGCCAACCAAAACCGAATCCCCACCGAGGAATACAAATCCAACGCCAACAAAGGCAAATACCTCAACCCCGCAGCCTTCAACCAACCCAAAGAAAAAGGCATCGACTACATCCAATCCCCATAACCAAAACGCACAACCAACTACAAAAGCCGCACCCCCATCAGCTTTATGATTGCTCTCGACAACACCAAGACCTGCATAGCGAATGTGTACCGAGGAAGAACTCAACGGTGATTAGTACCCCTGCACTACCACAGTGTTAGTGCGCAATAATCTGGTTATAGGGCCAAGCAGGGTTGACAATCGTTCCGTTTGACTGAACAATTACTGCTGCCATGCGTATAGAATTGAGCTGTAGTCCACAGCTTGACAGCAAAGATTACCGATATCAGATACCGTGTACAGTGTACACAGGGGCTACGACAGGATGAGCAACCAACTGCCAGCTTTCAAAAATCCACCCTTGGTGGAAACAGCACTGAGTGTCCAGTTTCATCCTATACCAGGATTTACAAATGGTCACTTGGGATTGTTTTGGAACAAAATTCGTGACCAATTCCCAACAAGTTCTGATGGTGTTCCTGTTGAGCCACAGATCGAGCGTTTTGAAAATTCTGGCCCATCTTTCCGCGCCCCTCAATTTAGAATTGCCGAAGCAAAACCATACGCAAGAATTTTAATGCAATCTGCAGACAAGAGATCAATGGTGCAGCTTCAAAATGGCCGACTGATTTACAACTGGCTCAGACCAGATGAAGCAGAGTATCCCAGATGGCCAGCTGTATTCGCTCATTTCAAGAAAGCATGGGAAGCGTTTGAAGAATTTGCGACACAAGAAAAGTTCAGCAAAATTTCTGCTATTCAATGGGAAGTGGTTTATGTAAACCATCTCCAAAAGGGAAAAGAGTGGAACACACCTGCGGACTGGGCTGCTGTTGTACCTGGCCTTATTGGAAGGTCTATTGATCCTGATTGTGTTGAACTAGAGACAGCTGCAAGCAACTGTCACTACTGCTTGAAGGATAATCGCGGCAGACTGCATGTCGATTTCACTCATCGCTGCCAAGACATTGACGGAGAAAACAAAGAAATTTTGGCTCTCCAACTAACCGCTCGCGGCGGTTTTGATGCGGAAAACGGAATTTTGTTAGAGGAAGGCATGACATATGGTAGAGAAGCGATTGTGCGATCGTTCAATTCATTAACTGGCGAATCAGCCCAAAATATTTGGGGTTTAATACAATGACTACTTTTTCCGCAACAAGCCCAACTATATCAGAAGCCTCTTATGGTTCTGTGCGACACACATCTGTATCTACAGAGCATATTCTTGTTAGCGATCAAGATAAAATTGAAACAGCCCACTGGGAAGAAGCTATTGATCAAATTTTAAAATTTAAATCAGATACAGACTTCCTCGACCAAAACGATGTTCCAAGCGATGCCGCATATCAAGCAGCGATTGACTTTGCTGTAGACCATAAAGATCTAGAAACAAGGGCGCCGTCTTGGATCGTTCCCTCGGGGTCTGGGCGGATTGTTTTTGAATGGCATGTGGGAGATAGTAAATTTCTTCTAGAATTTGTAGAAGAAGGGTTTGCAAAATACATTGAACTGCACCGTGGCAAAGTAGTGAACAGAGGGTTTATGCACCGAAATCCTATCAGCAGAAAACTTGAACTGAAGTACAGTTCATAAATTTTTCGCGAACAGGAGTCTTTGCTGTATGTGCAATTCTGAAACTAGTGTTATTGCAATTGATGAACAGCTTTTGCGACGGATTGATCCAGTATGGTGCCGGATGCCTAAACACCAAGGAAAGCCGCTTGCAACTAGTTTTTTTACGCCAAAACCAGCAGATATTGATGGATTATCAGTATCAAGGGCTTCCATAACTCCTTACGAAATTGCATGCAAAACTGCAAAAGGCAAGCCGTGGGCCCTAGCCCAGTTTGCCGTAAAAACCGTCCTAGATTTGAATATGACTGTTCTGCCTAAACCCATTCACGGCGGAGATCAAGGGCACGCAATTATCCCTGAACTCAACCATACTGATTTGACTTCATCTATTATTGAAATAGAAAACTTCATACTTGAAATGGCTGATGCTATAGCTGAGTCAAGCAAGATAGTTTGGCAACCAAGTTCCTTGCCTTGTCCCGAAGGGTAAGGCAGGTTCTCCCCCAGCTATCTCCCCATCCGTGCGCTTTTCCCCCTCCAATACCCACCCTTGTGCGCAATACCCCCGTCCTCCCCCACTTCCCCCTTGTGCCGATCGCCGAGTGTGCGACAATCCCCCCATGCACACAAAGAACAACAACAGCAACAACGCAACAGCAAAACAGCACGAACCGATCCACCTCACCAACGAGCTCCTCGAAGACCTCACCAACCCGTCGATCTCGGCCCTCGACCTCTGCCAGATCCACGCCTGCACGCTCGACCAGCTCGCCGCCGTCCTCGAGTCCGAGCACTTCCAAAGAGCCACCATCGCGATCGAGCGCATCGCCAACGCCCGCACCCGCCTCGCCGAGCCCGAGTCGCGATCGCTGGCCACCATCCGCCTGCTCGATCAGCTCAAAGACAAACCCACCACCCCGGCCCACGCCGAGACCCAGCGCAAAGCCGCCAACCACCTGCTCAGCACAACTTCAAAGCTACAAACGAATCAAAGCCTTGGGCGTCACACCCACAAAGAACAACGACACCAACCACCCCACGATCGCCCCCAGGTACACATCGCTGGCGAAGTGCGCCCCCGTGAGCATCCGCGTGATCCCGCACCCGATCGCCAGCACAAGCAAGAACCGTCGCGTATTGGGGACCAACGCCGCGAGCATCAAGCACCCGCCGAAAGCCACCCCCGCATGCGAAGAGGGCAGCCCCAGGTTCGACCCATCACGGAAACCAGACAGCAACGGGCGGAAGTGATACCACCCACCCTGCAACACCCCGTCCTCCACCGGCCGCTCGCGCCCGATGACCAGCTTGAGCAGCTCCGCGATCGCACCGCTGGTCAGCGCACTCAAGAACACCGCCGCCCCCCGGTGGCGATTCCGATCGTGCAATACAAACAGCACCCCGACGACCGCCCAGGTCCCCAGGAACCCGAGCACCCGCAAGAACCGGTACCAATCGTGATGCTCAACCGCCCGATCGTCGCCCATGTAGAACAAATGCAAGAGCAGGTGATCGAGTACCGTGAAGACGACAAAACCCGCGACGACCATCGCGAAGATGCCCCATCGGCGTCTGCGGATCGACTTGCGTTCAAACGGTGATCGGTAGGTCATGGTGATTCCCCAGGTGTAGACAAACTATCGACTGGCTCGGGCGGCGTCCAAGACGCAAAGGTATGGAAGTTGAGCCCCGTATAAGTCGTCTTCGAATCCTTGGGCTCCCCATCGAGCTTGCCGATATCCACCAGCCCATCAAACGCGCACGACCACTGATCCGGCCGACCGCCAAACAAAATCCCCGGGCGCCCCAGCAGCGCCTCCAGCGTCTGCGGATCACTCAGATCCGTCGAGCTCCACATATCGTATTGGGTTTTCCTGCCACCCACTTGCGCACTCGTCGTATACACCGTCGGCTGCCCCTCCAGATAAAACGCCAACAGCGACGCCCGCCCATAATGCTCCGACATCACCAAAGGCTCGAGCCCCGTTTCTTCACGCAGCCGATCGATCACCCGCTGGGCATGAGCCGCATGATCACGCATCCCCGTCATCCGATACAGCGGGATCATCGGCCCAACCGTCGGCAGCTTCGAAAGCGTCCGCGCGCCAGGGAAGAGCATCAGGATCATCAGCCCGATCACGATCGACGCCCCCCACGCGAACTTGACCGGATGGTCAACCCGCCCGACCCCATCGAGCACCGCCCACGCCGCGGCCGGGATCAGCGTGACGAACCCGCCCATCGCCCAGTTGCCCTCGGTCTGGGTGACGAGCGACACCAAAAAATAGAACCCCAAGATCGGCAGGCCCATGGCGACGAGGGCGCGGATGACGAGCTGGGTGTGTTGGTCGGCGTGTTTTTTGGCGTTGAGCAGGGCGAAGATGGAGAGGAGGACGATGGGGCCGCCGACGAGCATCTGGAGGGCGATGTATTCGAGCATCCACAGGATGGTCCAGGGCTCGGCGTGGTAGGCGGCGGTCTGCTCGGTGTCGCCGCCGGGCGCGCCCAGGTGCCCGAGCAGGTGGCGGACGGTGGCCCAGTCGTGGTTGGCGTTCCAGATCAGGATCGGGACGAGCCCGGTGCACGCGATGAGCAGCCCAAAGAACACATGCTTGATGCTGATGCGTGGTCGGCTGTTACGGGTGACGAGCATGGCCAGGAGCACGCCGGGGATGAGCAGGAGGATGGTGTACTTGAAGATGAACCCGATCGCGATCCAGAAGCCGAAGGCGAGCCAGCTGGTGTGGTGGCCCTTGAGCAGGGCGCGCATGGCGTAGACACTGGCCCATGCCCAGGACGCGATGTAGGGCGAGTCGATCGTCATGATCATGGCGGCGACGGCGAAGCCGGGGACGCAGGCCCAGAGGATGGCGGCGACGAAGGTGAGGCGCTGATCATCCAGATGGTTTGCGAGGTGATCCTTGGTGAGCTTGACGATCGCGATGGTGCCCATAGCCGCGGCGATGGCGGCGGGGATGCGGATGGCGAACTCGGTGTGACCGAGGACGGTTGTTGAAAGCCAGATGACCCACGCGACGCCCGGGCCTTTGGAGTAGTAGGACCAGTCGAGATGGCGTGACCATTCCCAGTAGTGGGCCTCGTCTTCGATGAGGGTATAGGGGGAGATGAACTGCCAGAAAAGGCGGAAGGCGAGGACCGCGCCGATGATCAGCCACGGGGCGAGCGGCGACTTGGCGAGGGTGTTCCACCACGGGGTGCGCATCCCCGGCTCGGATGAGTGATCTAGATCGGGCATCTAGTGCTGGCTCACTTTTCGCAGGGCGAACCAGGTGTAGATGAGCAGGGCGATGACGCCCGAGTAGACGATGGGGATGCTCAGGGCGCCGACATTGTGCACGGACTGCTGGCCGGCGGAGATCAGGATGATGGTGCCAAGGGCGGGGAAGAAGCTCCATTGGTACACGGTCAATGGCTGGGCGCCCTTGAGCCCGAGGGCGATGACGGAGCCGGCGAGGACCATGACGAATGACGCGGCGGCCATGGCCCAGCGTTCGTGGAGCTTGGAGAGGATCTCGCGGATGAGGTTGGCGCGTTGGTATTCGAGGAAGTAGCTCTTCTGGATCAGGTCGGGGGTGGACTCGACGGAGGCTTCGTTGGTGAAGGGGGCGGAGTACTCCAACAGTTCGTCGCTGGGCATGGCGAGGAGTTCGTCGAGGGGGTCTTGGCGGAAGCGGAGCCCGGTGTATTCGGTGGAGGCTTTCTCGGTGCTTGGGCGGTCGTCGTCGAGGGAGCCGAGCACTTCGACGCCGAGGAGTTCCAATGTAAAGCCGAGTGTGCCTCGGTTGTTTTCGCCCGAGAGCAGCGAGGCGTCGGCGGAGGCTTGGTCTTGGTGGACGATGGCGTTGGCGGCTCTGAGTCGGTCGATGCGTCCGGACTCGTCGACGACCTCGACCTCGATGCTGTTGGTTTGCTCGTGGGGGAGCAGGGACCAGGCGCCGTTTTGGGTGGTGAAGCCGCCGGAGAGGATGCTGATGGTGCCTCCGGTTTGGGTGGAGATGAACTCGATGGGTTTGCCGGCGCGGGTTTGTTCTTTGACATCGCGGAAGACGCGGATGGCGGCGATGCCTCGGGCGAGGTCGATGCGGCGTTTGTTGACGAAGTCCATCTGGTCGGGGTCGTCGCGGAGGGCGCGCATTTCTTTGCCGGTCATGAACTTTGGATCATCGCGGAAAACACGGGGGATCGGGAAGGCCGGGAGCGTGAAGGGGTCGACCGTGATGGGCGAGCCTTCGCGGTTGATGGTCATGTCGATGAACTTCATGAGCACGACGGTGGCGTCGTCGTTGTTGATGCGGGCGCGGTCTTCTTCGCCGAGCGCCCATGCGGGGAGCAGGAGGATCCAGGCGCGCTTTGCTGTGCCGTCGATGGTGACGGTGCCGTCGGGGTCGGCTTTGACGAGGGCGACGCCGCCGAGGAGGTATTGGTCGATGACGGGGAGCCCGGGCTCTGGGGGGACGCGCTCAACAAAGTCGGCGTGGATCTCGTTGGAGCCGATGACGGCGGACTCGCCGGACTGGAGCGAGCTGACGAAGATCTTGGCGAAGTCTTGGGTGACCATGCGTTCCATCTCTTTGAGGAAGCGTGGGATGACCTGGTCGTTGAGGGTGAGGATGGTGCCGCCGAGGATGAGCCCGGAGGCGAGGGCGGGGAAGAGGAGTTTTTTGTGGCTGATGCCCGAGGCGTAGACGGCGGTGACTTCGTTCTCGGAGGCCATGCGGTGGTAGGAGAGGGTGGCGGCGAAGCCGGCGGCGAAGGGGAGTGCGTAGGCGAGCATCGGCGGGATGGCGTAGACCATGAAGCGGATGGCTTGGTTGGCCGAGAGGATGCCGTCGGCGAGTGGTTTGATGGTGGCGGCGAATGCGATGATGGACACGACGACGGTGACGGTGATGATGAGCAGCCGCCAGAACTCGATCGTGATGGCTCGCCAGAGGGTCCAGAGCATGGGTGATGGTAGGGAACAGAGGGTGGAGATGGGTGGCGAAATGGGATCCGGATTCAGTTTATTGGGGCGACTTCGACTTGGCCTTTGGGTTTGTCCATGATCGAGAGGCCCATGGCGGTGAGCTGGTCGCGGATGGCGTCGGCGGCGGCGAAGTCTTTGGCCTTCTTGGCGTCGGCGCGTTGCTGGAGGAGGGATTCGATCTCGGGGGATGGGGTGACGCCGGGTTGGTAGAGGGCGATGCCGGTGTCTTGGGATTTGGGGATCGGGCGGAAGATGACGCCGAGGATGTGATCGATTCTGTGGAGTACCCCGAGTTGTCGATGGCTGGCAATGTTTGAACCTAGCAACTCATTAATTCGATTCCAGCCGTATGGCGATTCAGCTAGCTTTGTTGATTGATAAATGTGATCTATATCGAGTTCGCCCTTACCACTGTGTTTCTTCGAGGCAGAATCGATCGCACCAAGAACAGCTGAGATGTTCAGATCATTTGACATTGCAGATGCGATTTTTTCAGAGATTGAATCAAGGGCGCCGTACTGAATCAGATGCGGATCATGCTCGACCGCATACTGAAGTCGCCTGGCCATCTCTCGCCATCTCTTGATTCGCAGCGCGCTCTCTTTGAGTCCCTGTTCCGAGAAATCTGCATTTGCGCGATAGTGAGTCTTAATGAGTTCGAGACGGATAGTCGCTGAATCATATTTCAACTTGGTCAGGTCACGCAGGGTGTACATGGTGCCCTTGGATTTGGACATCTTCTGGCCTTCGACCTTGAGGAAGCGTGGGTGGAACCAGTGCTTGGCGAAGGAGTCGTTGCCGGTGAAGCAGCAGGACTGAGCGATCTCGCATTCGTGGTGTGGGAAGATGTTGTCTTCGCCGCCGGAGTGGAGGTCGATCTGGGCGTGGTTGGTGCGTGCGCCTTCGAGGTGGCCTTCGACGAGTCGATCGAGGGCCATGGCGGTGCATTCGATGTGCCAGCCGGGGTAGCCTTCGCCCCACTGTTCGTCGTCGTTGAGCCCGGGGATGGTTGGGGAGGGCCATCGCATTTTGTGGGTTTTGTCTTCCTTCCAGAGGAGGAAGTCGGCGGGGTTGTGTTTTTCGGATTGTTGGGCGTCGTCTACTCGGCCGCCCGCGCCGCCTTTGAGCTGGTCGAGGGTGTTGCCTGAGAGGCGGCCGTAGGTTGGGAAGCTGGCGGTGTTGAAGTAGATGGCGCGTGAGCCCGGGGAGCCGGCGGGGTAGGCGTGGTTGTCATTGAGGAGTTGTTCGATGACGGTCTTCATGCCTTGGATATGTTCGCTGGCTTTGGGCATGAGTGAGGGGTCTGATTGTGCTTCGATGGCGACCTTGAGCCCGAGGGCGATGGCGTCTTGTTTGAAACGGGCTTCGTAGTAGGCGGCGACTTCGCGTGGATTGGAGGGGTCAACCCCTGAATCTTGGGGGATTGTTCCGGATTTTTTTGCTTGTTCTATTCTTCGTGCGGCGAGCTCCATTTTGTCCTCGCCCCCGCCGTCGGCGTTGGAATCGTCGGTCATGTGCCCTACATCGGTGATGTTCATGACATGGACAACGGTTCTAGGGGGTTGCTGGGGAGAATCAGGGTCATTTATAAGTGTGCAGAGTGGAGATTCGAGCCATCGGCGTAAAAGATCAGCGGCAAGGAATGATCTGAAGTTCCCGATGTGGGCGTCGTCATAGACGGTGGGCCCGCAGGAATAGAAAGATATTTCTTGGGGGTTTGTGGGGACAAACGCTTCGAGCTGATTTGTCAGCGTGTTGTATATTTTTAGATGGTTCTTTTTCATCGTCCTTATGGTAGGATGATGGATGGAGCGTGCACGCGCTGCACGGGGGTCATCTCGAATATTCGGAGTGAGTCGGGCAGGGATTGACTGGATACAAAGCGAACTATGAACAACGACATTTGGAAAAACTTTACCACGGATCCGACCACGGGGGTCACGGTGTTGACGGCCCAGGACAGTGTGATCCTGTATATCAACGAGCAATCGCTGCGGATTTTCTTTAATGAGATCAAATCGACTGATGAGCTGATTGGGAAGTCGATCTATGACTTGGGCTTTGCCAAGGAGTGGGCCGACGAGCGGAACGCGATCCATCGGAAAATCGCCGAGACGGGTGAGTCGGTGCTTCTGCGGAC
>JGI24723J26617_10004145_pt1 | contig 10078 bp, 7 predicted proteins | sample Cruoilmetagenom6_FD_26617 | JGI IMG/M metagenome (IMG submission 26617) | reverse complement strand
CCGCGGTACAAAAAGCTGAAGGTGCTCTTTCTCCATTGCCGCCGGTACTGGAACCTCCGACGGGGATACTGGAGACAAAACAGGGAATGCACCCAAAAATAGATTCTCGCGTGATGTCCTCTCTTGCCTCTGATGCCCTGCCCTCTGNATCTGCTCTTCNTGCGGACTCTTCTTCTTCTTCAAAAAAGCCAGAGGCCTTGGAAACTGCTCCTTCTCGCATGTTGGTCTTGCGACTTGACGCGCAGATGGGAGAGACAGCTGCAGTTCGCCATGCTGTCGAAGAGGTGGGCGGAGAAATCGAAATCGAGTATGATGGAGTGCTGCAAGCGCTGATTCCCGCTGATCGTGTGGAGCGTCTTGCTCATTTCTCCAGTGTTCGGTACATATCATTTCCGACCTTGGCAAGAGAGGACGCCATCAGCGGGGAAGGAGTTCCCTATACCAATGCGGTGGCTTGGCACAACGGTGGCATCACAGGGGAAGGCGTGTCTGTAGGGATTATTGATGTGGGTTTTTCTGCGTGGAGTACGGCAGAAAAAAACGGGGATGTGCCAGAACCGGCTGCCACTCTGAATCATTGCGACGCAGGCTTTTCTTTGGCCTCGAAACATGGCACAGCCGTGGCAGAAATTTTGCACGAGACAGCACCTGCCGCCGAATTGTATTTGGCCTGCATTGATACAGACTTGGAGTTCGCCTCCGCGTACTTGTGGCTACGACAGCAGGGGGTCCGCGTTATTTCGACCTCTATTAGTTGGGACGAGTGGCCGGCTGACGGGCACGGAGGGCCAGGATCTCCCGAATCGGTGGTGAGTACTGCTCGTCAAGATGGCATTTTCTGGACGACTTCTGCCGGAAATCATGCCATGCGCCATTGGGGCGGGACCTTCCAGGACNACGATGGCAATGGCCGACATGACTTTGTGCCAGGAGCAGAGGCAAACGGGTTTGTCATCCCCGCGAACGAGTCGCGAGAAATCGTCTTGAAATGGCATGACTGGCCAATTTCAGCTGTGGACTACGACCTGTTTCTTTACGACGAGAACGCGAAGCTGGTGGCATCAAGTACGAACTATCAAACAGGCAGCCAGCCCCCGCTGGAAATCCTGGAGTATAAAAACACTTCAGCGCGTGCCGGTCACTATTGGATTGTGATCGAGGATCATGGCAGCAAACAAGCAGTCGCGGGCGAAAAAGAAAAAACAGGGAAGACTGCCCCCCACATTGATTTGTATGTGAGGAGCGCCATTTTGTTGTACCAGACGCGGAGCAGCAGCATTGTGTCCCCTGCAGCTTCTCCTCATGTGATGGCAGTAGGCGCGATCTATTGGGGAAATGATACGCTTGAGTTTTATAGTTCGCGTGGCCCAACCCTCGACGGTCGTCGCAAACCAGATATTGTGGCCCCTGCCCGCGTGGCAAGCCTCTCCTATAACTATTTTTCTGGAACTTCTGCCTCTACCCCCCATGTGGCTGGTGCCGCTGCCCTCCTCCTGGAACGTTTCCCTGAAAAATCCCCAGAAGACGTGGAACAACAACTTCTCTCCTGGGCACTGGACCTTGGCCTTCCCGGCCCAGACAATGCCTACGGGGCGGGAAGNCTATTTCTTCCCTGGTGATTTTTNCTCTTATCGCTCTTGTGGTGTAGAGAATCTGTGCGTGAGTGTGACACTTGTCGTGGGTTTGTGCCGGAAGTCGAGTCTCGATGTGGTTGATGGTGTGCATGTGGTTGATGGTGTGCTTTGCTGTGGAATCGCCAGGTTTGATGCTGTCTTAAATTATGGTGTAGGCGGAGCGCGTTTACGTTTGCGAGAAGCTGTCATGCGCTGGGGTATTGATTTTGGTGTACTGGAAATCACATCGAAGATTGGTTTCGCCCCAAAAAACGGCGAATACTCTCTCGGCAAAGATGCCCTTGCCCGTAACGCTGACCAAGTATGAAAAGACTTCGGATGAGNCCTCGATCTACTGTATGTGCATAATCCCAAGGTCGCATTGCCAATGCTTCTGTCTTACTGCAGGTTGGGATCCGGGAATGCGCGAGGGTCGTGTGTTGTCTTTGTGGAGAGGGTTTGCTCGGGTTTAGGGTAAAGATTTGCCAGGCAAGTTCTGGAATAGTTTCCCTCCAGAACTAGCGGCAGCGTNGGGCAGAAGGCCGCAGAGCCTCCCGTGTNACACCATTCCCTGCCCTCTCAAATCAAAATCGTCTCGCCCAATAACCTCCTCACAGTCCACGGTGTGAGGAAGCAGTGCCGAACACACATCAAAACTGGGTCCACCATCAAGATAGTTGTCACCGTTCCCGCCGTGGAGCTTGTCGTGACCGTCCCTGCCTAAAATCAGGTCGTTCCCGTCCCTGCCGTGGAGCCGGTCGTGACTGTTTTCGCCCCAGATCTTGTCGTTTCCGCCGAGACCCACGATGATGTCTTTGCCGGGTGTGCCCTTGAGATGATCATCGCCGTTTGTGCCGATGATCGTGGCCTGTATCTCGCCGCAGTGGGTGTGGCTGCGGTGGCGGGAAGGGTATGAATGACGATAATGACGATGATGGTGGCGGTTGTAAGGAGGATGGCGGTTACCCAGCGGGAAACGCGGGAAATGGGGCGGGAAGGTTGCATGCGATTCGCCATACGTTACTCGGCAAGATCTTCCTCTTCAGGTGAAATTCTGCCATTGGATGCGTTAGGGATATTGGTAAGATCAGACACTTTTGTCTGTATGAAACGGAATTGGTGTGCGATGTTGGATTGCTCTGTGATTGTCTGACAAACTGCTGGCAGCCGAGGCGAAATATCGGTAAAAATCACTTGGCCTGATGGACCTGTGCGCTCCAGTGCCGCGAATGCAAGGAGGCCGTCTCCGCACCTTGCATCCAGGACGGTTTCCTCATGCTGGATTTCCGCGCCAGTAAGCACCTGATCCCGGATCGGTGTGAGATGGGAAAGGGACCGCGAGTGTTCTTCGGGATTGTTCCCGTTGCGGCGTTCGAGCAGCCAAGTAGACCATTTGTCAGATGGGATTTCCATTTTATTCTCCTGGAATAGTGGGATTGCATGCTCCCGGTATGCACAACTTCTACCGAAGAGGACGCTTGCTTCCCTCCAAGGAGTGTCACNNAAGCCGGCGTTGTATCTGTCAGACCCGTACTCGCAGAAAANCATTGACTATTNACGCAGCCCTCAGGCGAAATCTCGGTTTCCGCCATGTCTTTTGCTTTTGTGTCCGACATGGTCATTGTGAGGGCAGCGTGCGCGNGTTGTGCTTTGAGAGAAGCGTGTAGACAGAGGATCTTTCGCACATCCNGCGTCGACTCGCGCACATTTATGGGAACCTCTCGCGAGCACCTGTTGGAGTCGGCAGTCAGCGCGGATCNGGNGCGGATCGAGGGCGCTGGGGGTTGGGTGGTGAAACGCAGAGTGCACAGAAGAGGGAAAAGTAGGGGAAGGGGGGAGGTCTGAGAATCCAAAGAGGAATACTGCTCTCTTCGTAAAATAGTGGCACTATGTGGAGTGGCTGTTCGGGATGCTCATCAAAGGAATGACACATTCATGGGAGCAGGTCTGGGATTCGATTCGCGGCAAAATCCAGAAAAAGACCGAGAGCCAGGCAAAAATCTCAAGTTGCCTGGTGGTAATTCGCCGTTTCCGGATGAAAACCAATCCCCGAATCTTTCCCCTCCCGTTCGCTGGGCAGTCTGGGTGGGCTGGTCTCTCTTGATTGGCATCGCTTTTTTTCTTGCCTATAGATCTTTCGGCGATGTTGCTTCCCCGGTTTCTCTTTCGAGCTCGGAGTTTTTTGCGCGAGTTGATGAGGGAAGCGTGGCTGAGATCACCATCAACACGTCTACTTTCGAGGGTGAGGGAAAACTTGCAGACGGTAAGGAATTCACTGCGAATGTGGGGGCGATTACAGACGAGCTTATGGAGCGTCTGGAAAAAGGAAACGTTGATTTCGACTATGACGCTCCGTCNGATACTTCTTTTCCGAGTCTCTTTTTTTTGATTATCCCTATTGTGNTGATTGTTGGGGTAATGGTGTGGATGGGACGGCGGACAGGCAAGCAAACTGGGGCAATGGCGCAGTTTACCCAGAGTCATGCAAAGCTTGTGACGAAGTCTGAGCAACCCACCGTGACTTTTTCCGATGTAGCGGGACACGAAGGGCCAAAGGCAGAAATTGCTGAGGTTGTGGAGTTTCTGAAAGACCCTGACCGGTTTCGTGCTGTCGGTGCTTCGATGCCAAAAGGACTGCTTCTTGTGGGCCCGCCAGGAACCGGGAAGACGCTTTTGGCTCGTGCGGTAGCAGGGGAAGCAGATGTTCCTTTTTTTGCAGTGACAGGCTCGGATTTTGTTGAGATGTTTGTTGGTGTGGGTGCCGCTCGAGTGCGAGACCTTTTCGAGAATGCCAAAAAACAGGCGCCCTCGCTTGTTTTTATTGACGAATTAGATTCTATTGGTCGCAAACGTGGGGCTGGTCTTGGGGGAGGGCATGACGAGCGTGAGCAGACCTTGAACCAACTGCTGGCAGAAATGGATGGTTTTGAGGGGAACGAGGGGGTTGTGATGCTGTCGGCGACAAACCGACCTGATGTGTTGGATCCTGCCTTGCTGCGTTCTGGACGTTTCGACCGGCAGATTGTTGTGCCTTTGCCAATGTGTGCGGAACGTATCGAGATTCTGCGGGTGCACGTGCGAAAGAAGAAGGTCGCGCCTGACGTGGATTTCGAGGTTATTGCCCGTGGGACGCCTGGTTTTAGTGGTGCTGACCTGGCGAATTTGGCAAATGAAGCAGCGTTGCGGGCCGTACGTGCNCACCGTGGGGAGATCAGTGTCGAAGACTTTGATCAGGCGCGTGACCGAGTTCTTATGGGNATTGAACGGCATTCGCTTGNCATGTCAGAGGAAGAACGCCGTATTACTGCTTGCCATGAAGCGGGACATGCAGTGTGTGGAATTCTTGTGGAGGAGGCAGACGATATACATAAGGTGACGATTCTGCCGATAGGCGCGGCCTTGGGTGTCACGCAATTTTTGCCTGAAGAACGATGGATCGAGTCTGAACAGCGTTTTCTCGCGCGTCTTATTGTTGCCTTGGGTGGGCGTGCTGCTGAAGAGACAGTATCNGGGAAGCGTTCGGCGGGTGCCCAAAATGATTTACGTGAGGCCACGCAGCTCGCGCGAAAAATGGTCCGACAGTGGGGTATGTCTGATCTTATTGGTCCAGTGTCGTATGCTGGTGACAGTAGCACGGTTTTTCTCGGAGAAGACCTGGCGCGTTCGCAAGAATATTCTGAGGCTACTGCGCGCCGTATTGATGANGAAGTATTGCGACTTGTGCGTCATGCACACGAGGAAGCGAGTGCGATTTTGTGTTCCCATCGCAGGGAACTGGACCTGCTTGCGGATACTTTACTTGCCCGAGAAACCCTGACCGGAGACGAGGTGCGTGCACTTGTGTGTGGGGATCGCCTTGAGGAAAACCCGAGTGTCGACGCTGGTACAGACGCTGGTACAGACGCTGGTACAGACGCTGATGTCGACGCGGAGGAAACGGTAGGAAAAAGACGGGATGCTCGAGCGTGAGGTCTTCCTGGAGGAGGCGGCACAGGATGTGCGACTGCTCGATGGGCATGCTGGTGGTACGCAAAATCTGAGTTTGCAGCAAAGAAGAATCGGGGACGAGAACGCTTGAGGGCTCCTGTGGGGTTCGGTAGGGCTTTTCTTGTGAAGGGGAGAGAAAAATGGGGGCGGAAACGCAAATGACAGGGGCAGAGATACTGCTTCGGACTGCAATGGCAAACGGGGTTGAAGTCTGTTTTACGAATCCCGGAACGACAGAGATGACTTTTGTGACGGAATTCGATGCAGTGGCAGGAATTCGCCCTGTGCTTGGTCTTTTTGAGGGAGTGTGCACGGGAGCAGCGGATGGCTACGGCAGAATGGCCGGGAAGCCCGCTCTCACCCTTTTGCATCTCGGCCCTGGCTTCGCGAATGGTATTGCGAACCTGCACAATGCGCGACGGGCGAGAACGCCGATTGTCAACATTATTGGTGACCATGCCACATGGCATGTTGCGTACGATGCTCCGTTGACGTCGGACATCATGTCGCTGGCTTCTCCGGTTTCGGGTTGGACGCGGGCTGTCGCTTCGCCAGAGGAGATGGCGGGGAGCATGCTGGATGCCTTTCTGGCCGCACAGAAGGGGCAGGTTGCGACGTTGATCGTGCCTTCGGATTGTCAGTGGTCGCCTGTGGAGGGAGAGGTNCCGGTGCGTGCAGTTGCACCGCGTCCGGTTGCCGCAGAAGAGGCGGTTGTGGCAGTAGCAAAGGCTTTGCGGGCTGAGACTCCTCCTGTGCTCTTTTTGGGAGGAGCGGGGTTGGAGGAAGCCGGCGCGCGTGCTGCGGCACGTCTTTCTGCGGCAACCGGTTGCCGTGTGATCGCGGAAGGTTTTCCCTCTCGCATGGAGCGGGGCGGCGGGTTGCCGAGTTTTGAGCGTATTGGGTATTTTTCGCAGCTTGCTCGTGGGCAGTTTGCGAATGCCTCTGCCCTTATTCTCGCCGGTACGGTTGACCCTGTGTCCTTTTTTGGATACCCAGGGGAGCCGAGCCGCATGGCGCCGCCGGATCTTCCTGTCTACCAACTGGTTGGTCCGGAAGGAGACGTGCTTGACGCGCTGGAACGCTTGATTGATCTCTGCAATGCTCCTGCCCTGGGTGCGGCAGAGGCTCTTCCCGTTCCGGACGCGCCGACCGGCCCGCTTACGCCTTTTACTGCGGGTGCTGCGATTGCGGCGCTTCAGCCTGAAGGCGCGATTGTGGTTGATGAAGCCGCTACAAGCGGTATGGGTTATTACCCTGTTGCTGGTGCGGCCTTGCCTCATACCTATTTGGGAGCGTTGCAGGGTGGCGCGATTGGCCACGGTCTTCCCCTGGCGACGGGTGCTGCAGTCGCGTGTCCTGACCGTCGCGTGATTGCCTTTCAGGCGGACGGTAGCGGAATGTATACCGTGCAGTCCCTCTGGACGCACGCGCGTGAGGAACTAAATATCACGACACTGGTTTGTTCGAACCGGAGTTACCGTATCTTGCAGATGGAAATGGCGCGTGCTGGTGTGATGGAGCCAGGTCCTCTTGCGGCTTCGCTTGTGGATTTGTCGAATCCCGATCTTTCCTGGCCACAGATTGCCGAGGGTATGGGTGTTCCTGGCGTGTCTGTCACGACTTCTGATGAGCTTGTAGTGGAGCTAAAACGGGCCTTGTCGGAGCCTGGGCCTGCGCTGATCGAGCTGATTTTGTGACCTCGTGAGACCTGGCAGAAATCCGGCAGGAGACCTGCTCAGGACAGATGTCTTGGGGCCGGTGTGCTTGTCGTTGGAGGCGGGTTCAGTAGTGGAACTGGCTGATGGAGAGCTGAATGGCATTGGCCATTTGGTTCAGGTTTTCAGTCGAAGAGAGGGATTCTTCTGCCGTAAATGTGGTCTTGTTTGAGGCTTCTGCCACCATCGAGATGCTTTTGGAGATCTCTCGACTGTTTTCTGCAGCCGCGAAGAGATCTTGATCCATTGCGATACGGAGATCTGCCTGACGCTCGACTGCCCGAATAATGGTGGCCTGAGAAGTGTTGATACGATTTACAATTGTGGAAATCTGGCTGATCGAATCAGCGGTGGCTTTTACCCGCCCCTGAATAGAAGCAATCGATTGTCCCATCTGGCTCGCCACTTTTTGGGCTTCTGCCAGGAAATTGTCAATTTCAGGGGTTCCGCTGCCCTTCTCCCCGAGGGAGGAACCCGCAAGTTGGGCAGTCGTTGCCAGGATGCTTGTCATCTCTTGGGTGGTCGATTCCAAAAGCATGATTTTCTCGTTTGTCGTACGAGCCAGGGTGACTGCTGTTTCTGCGACCGTTCCTGTNCCGCGCGCNGTGGTGACGATTTCTTCCATTGACGAGGCCATGCTACGAGTGCTCTTGGCTGCGTTGTTGATGCTGGTGTTTGCCTGGTCCGACGCGTCGGCCACGAGGATGGCCTGGAGTGCGGAGATTTCTGCGTTCGAGGAAACAGTTTGGCTTTGTTCGGAGAGGCTNTCGGCAGCCTGGGAGAGTTGCAGGGTCTTTCCTGCGATCACGGCAACCGATTGTTTGAGGCTCTCGAGTGTGATATTGACGTTGTGTGCCATCTCGGTGATTTCGTCTTTGCCTTTTGGCGTGGCGCGAAGAGAGAGGTCTCCCTCGGCGACGGCATTCAAGACTGTTCCTACATTGTTGATTCTGTTGACCATGGACTGCGAGATGGAGGTCCCAAGGACGATGGCGGCAACAAGCGCGACTCCCAGGATGGCAATAGAGGCTGTGCGGGAGGAACTGTAGGTGTTTTTGGCCTCTTCGAAGCTGGNCTGGTTTTGCTNGATGAACTCTTCGCGTAGGACGACGAGCCCTTCNTTTGCGNTGATAAAGAGCCCTTGAATCTCTTGAATTTTTGCGAAAGCCCCTTGCTGGTCTCCTACCTTGCTGAGGCTGAGGACTTCTCCGGCGGCGGCAGTAAGAGGAGGAACGGCTTTGATTAGTTGTTCTGTGGTTGAGCGGGTTTTCGGAGAGAGGGGCGCGGCGAGCATGGTCTCGATCGAGTTCTGGCCTGAACCGAGCATGTCATTGATGTTTCCCTCGAGTTGNGCTTTGATGTTTGTGTCGTCGGTCAGGATGTGCTGAGAGAGCATTCCCGGAAGTTGCATAAAGTTTTGTACGACGATGGAGAACTCGACCATGGGNTTGAAGTCTCGCAAGCTGGCGTCTTCCACATTGCCTTGAATGCGGCTTTGTGACTGCAGACTGTTCACAGAGAGCAGAACGAGCAACACNCACATACCCAAGAGAGTGCTGAGAAGCTTGCCNCGCAGNCTACGGATGCCGGAGGTCCGGGTATTCGGATTGGTCTGGACTGTCATGGCTCTCCCGAGGTGATGTCCGGCCAGGGCGTCGCGTGTTCCCCTGATGGCCCGCCGGGCCCTATGACCTGCTCCTTGCCGCGAAGACAGCGGATGGAAACGCTGTGCAAGGCTCGTTCGCCGTTTTCAGACTATCGGTAGGATGAGCGCCTCAGTTGACAGGATTATGTCCTGAGTCTGGTTGATGGGGCGTTTTGTCGCGGTTCATGACTGTAGAGGCGATTGTAATGGCGAAAAAAGTGCAGGAAAGAGAGGAGAGGGGAAGGGTCCAGGGGCACGTTGAGAGGGAAGGACTCAGGGCGAAGAAGGAGCTGGGCGCAGTTCGATCCAGGTTGCCCGTCCGACAGCGCATAGTTCGCCGTCTGCAGTGAAGAGGGCAGTCCCCGCGTAGCGTTTGCGGCCATCTCTGCCTTGTGTCCAGCCGAGCACTATATGAGGGCGAGACGGAATCACGGGACGTTCCTGGCGGACTGCAAGCCGTCCGAGGACAGCAGCACCGTCAGTTTCCCAGGGAAACGCCAAGCCCCCGGGGCAGTCGAGCGCGGCCCAGAGAAAAGGGGTGGCGACCTCTCCTTGCGCATTGGCGAGAGCAGGGTCGGGAGTCCAGCTTGCCGCTACACGAGAACTTTGGAGAAAGCGTGTTCCGGTATTTTCGTGTGCTTTTGTGTGTTTTAGGAGGTGTCCCGGGAAAATATGCAGGCCGTCTCCTGCAGCGCGGGCAGGTCCGCATACATAACACTCAGGAAAAGGATGGTTGGCGGTCAACGGTGCGGCGGCGGCTTCTGCTTGCGCGAGAGAGGGCGGGGGAGGTGTGTCGATGGCGACTTGTGTCGGGACAGCCTCGGCAATCAGATCTTTTTCATGGTGCAGTTCGACTTTGTCCGCGGTGGTGGTCATCCATAAGGGTTGGGCAAGGGGAGGAGGTCGCCGAAGAGTGACTTCGGCAGGGCCTTGGAGGGAAGCCGTGAGCAGTCCAGCTGTGTAGCCGCCATTGGCAGAGTCATTTGGGCCGCGGAAAACGCGAGGAATCTCTAGTTTGCTGCGGTTTGACGGTGTGTGGTGGGATTTGCATGGCCTGTTCATGTTGAAAAGTGTAGCGGCGTCTGTACTGCTGGGAGATGTGGCGTCTGCAGCTTTGC
>JGI24723J26617_10004144_pt1 | contig 10079 bp, 11 predicted proteins | sample Cruoilmetagenom6_FD_26617 | JGI IMG/M metagenome (IMG submission 26617) | reverse complement strand
CAGAGCTTTGCCCACCCGGCAGTCGCATTGGCGCAGCGCACGGATTTCGCGGGCTTTGTCACCCATCCCCGGACCCTTGGATCCTTTGAAAAGACCCCCGCCGCCCATTACATGCGCCGGGCCAATGGCAACGAGCAATGCAGCGCCTATATCCGCATTGAACACTTCAACGAAGATGCGGCCTCATTGGAGGCGCATTTGGGTTTTGCGCTGACCCTTCCGGTCGCCAATACCTCTCAACGGGCGCGGGATTACCGCAACTATTACACCGACCAAAGCGCCGAAACGCTGGCAAATTCCTGTGCATCCGATATCGCCCGCTTTGGCTATGCGTTTGGTTGATTTGCCGCTTTTGTCTTAAATTTTGCATCAATCCCAAGCGGTCGGTGGCATTGATGGGATTAGCCTGAACAATGCCAGTATTGCGCCTTAATCCCGCCCTATGGCCGGCACTCGAATCGGGCTGAGTGGTTGGAGAAGGCCAGTTCCCCGTTCTGCTTCGGGGGATATTGCCTGTCATTTTGATTGCCTGTTTTGATAGAGGAAAGACCATGTTTGGTTGGAAAGAGAAGAATAAGGGTGCTGCCCAAGCCAGCGGAGTACTGGACGGGTTGCTGATTACCGGTCAAAGCGGCTTTGTTGACGACACCCATGTGGCATCTAATCTGGGCTGGCGCGCAGTTGGCCAGCTGAGTGTCGGGGACAAGGTGCTGACCTTCGATCACGGCATGCAGACAATCGTCGATATTCAGCGCGAAACGCTGTTTGCNCCGGAACATGCGCTTTCGCCCGCCCAGTGTCCGGTTCTGGTGCCGGAAGGGGCGATGAACAATCGCACGGAAATGTGGCTGATGCCTGACCAGGGAATGCTGGTGGAAAGCGACGCGGCGATNGACCCTNTGGGCGANCCTTTTGCGGTTGTGCCGGCGCGGGCTCTGAAAGGGTTGCGCGGCATTCAGTCGGTAAAATCCATTGACCGGCTGGATGTCACCACATTGGCCTTTGCCAATGATGAAGTTGTTTATGTCGAAGGTGGGATGCTGGCCCATTGCCCGCGCCCCCGTAATATCCTGACTGACGCACCGGTCAGCGGGGCAGAGCTTTATGACGTGCTGAACATGCGCGCGGCGCGTTTCCTTGTTGAATGCCTGATCGACGAGGATGATGGCGCGGCGCTGATCTGCGACCCCGATGAAATCGCCGGGGTGGTTGCCCGCAAAGAGCGTACGGCGCGCCCGTCCCCAGTGCTTTCGTAAGCTCGTTCACGGGCGCATGAATGGAACAGGCCGGGCAAATCCTGCCCGGCCTTTTCTGTGTCTTGGCCGTTACGGTCAGGCCACCGCCGCCTCGGGGGCAAAGCGGGTATAGAAACTCTGTCCCTTCGCGGCCATCTCGCGCAGCAGATCGGGACAGGCGAACCGGTCGCCATATCTGGCCTGCAACTGGTCGCACCGCTCNGCCGCATAAGGCGTGCCGATGATATCCAGCCAGCTGAACGGCCCGCCCGACCACGGCGCAAAGCCCCAGCCAAGGATGGCCCCGACGTCGCCCTCGCGGATATCCTCAAGAACGCCCTCTTCAAGCGCGCGCACCGCTTCCAGAACCTGCACGAACATCAGGCGTTGCTGCACTTCAATCAGGTCGGGCTGTTCATCGGCCAGCGGGTATTTGTCGTGCATTCCCTGCCAATATCCCAACCGCTTGCCCTTGTCGTCGTAATCGAAGAAACCGGCATTGGCCTTGCGCCCCAGACGCCCCAGATCCTCCATCCAGAAGATCAGGTCATCCGCCTCGCTGACCGGATAGGCATTGCCCATCGCCGCCTTGGTGGCGCGGGCAATCTTGGCCCCCAGATCAATGCTGGTTTCATCGGTCAGTTGCACCGGCCCGACCGGGAACCCCAGTTGCCGCGCAGCTGAATCAACCAGCGACGGGGCCACCCCTTCGGTGATCATCCGCGCGCCCTCGTTGACGTAAGGGATGATACAGCGGTTGGCATAGAAGAACCGCGCATCATTGACCACGATCGGCGTCTTGCGGATCTGGCGGACATAATCCAGCGCCTTGGCAACCGCGCGTGGCCCGGTTGCCTTGCCCTTGATGATCTCGACCAGCAACATCCGCTCGACCGGCGAAAAGAAGTGGATGCCGATGAACTGATCGGGTCGCACTGACGCCTTGGCCAGCTCGGTGATCGGCAGGGTCGAGGTGTTCGAGGCAAAGATGCAATCCTCGCCAACAATCGCCTCGACCTTTTTGGTCATCTCGGCCTTGACGCCCATATCCTCGAACACCGCCTCGACGATCAGATCGCAGCCCCTAAGCAGCTCCAGATCGGGTGTGGCGGTGATTAGGTTCAGCATTGCCTCTTTCTTCTCCGGAGTTGCCTTTTTGCGCTTGATCCCCTTGTCCATATAGCTTTCGGAATAGGCCTTGCCCTTGTCGGCGGCGGCTTGATCGCGGTCCACCAGCACCACCTGAATACCGGCCTGCGCGCTGACCAGCGCAATGCCGGCCCCCATCATGCCCGCGCCCAGCACGCCAACCTTCCTGACCCGCTGATCTGCCACATCCTTGGGCCGCACAGCCCCTTTTTCCAACGCTTCCTTGTTCAGGAACAGCGAGCGGATCATCGCCCCGGAACTGGGGTTCATCAAAACGGATGTGAACCAGCGCGCCTCGATCTTCAGCGCTGTGTCGAAATCCACCAACGCGCCCTCGTAAACCGCGCTCAGCAGCGCCTTGGCGGCAGGAAACGCGCCTTGCGTCTTGCCATGCACCATGGCGCTGGCCCCGACAAAGGTCATGAAACCGGCCGGATGATAGGGCGCGCCTCCGGGCATTTTATAACCCTTGGTGTCCCACGGTTTNACGATATCNGCAGGGGCGGCGTTCAGAACCCAGTCGCGCGCCGCCGCCAATGGGTCGTCCACCACCTCATCGATCAAGCCACCGGATTTGGCCTTGGCAGGGTTAACCATCTTTCCTTCCAGCAGGAACGAAGACGCTGCCATTGCGCCCAACTTGCGCACCAGCCGTGTGGTACCGCCGGCACCGGGAAAGATGCCAACCATGATTTCCGGCAGACCAATGCGGGCCGATGCGTTGTCGGCTGCAAAAATTCGATGCGTCGCCAGCGGCAGTTCCAGCCCGATCCCGGCAGCGGTGCCGGGCAGGGCGCTGGCAATCGGCTTGCCGCCCTTGTTGGTCTTGGGGGCCATGCCGGCGCGTTCGATCTTGCGCAAGAGGGCGTGCATCTGCATCACCCCGTCAAACAACCCGCGCGCCGGATCGTCGCCCGCGTCCTCTTTCATCTTGGCCAGCAGGTTAAGGTCCATGCCGCCCGCGAATGAACCGTCCTTGCCAGATGTGATGACGATGCCCTTGACGGCATCATCTGCCAGCGCGTCGTCGATGCAGGCTTCAAGCTGTTGCAGGCCCTCCAGCGACATCACGTTCATGGATTTTCCCGGTATGTCCCAAGTGATAGTCGCAACGCCTGTCGCGTCTTTGGTCATGGTGAAATCAGTCATTGTTTTTCTCCTGATCCTGCCGCTTACACGCGTTCAATGATGGTGGCCGCACCCATGCCGGATGCGATGCAAAGAGTGGCCAGNCCGGTCTGTTTTCCGGTGCGCTCCAACTCGTCCAGCAGGGTGCCGATGATGATTGCGCCGGTCGCGCCCAACGGGTGGCCCATGGCAATTGACCCGCCATTGACGTTGACCAAAGCAGGGTCCACATCGAAGGCCTGCTGGAACCGCAGCACCACACTAGCAAAGGCCTCGTTCACCTCAAAAAGGTCGATGTCCTTGATATCCATGCCATTATCGGTCAGGATTTTCTGCGTCACCGGCACCGGGCCGGTCAGCATGATGGTGGGGTCCGTGCCGATCTTNGCGGTGGCCTTGATCCGNGCGCGCGGGGTCAGCCCGTGTTTGATGCCGAACTCTTTGTTACCGATCAGCACGGCGGCGGCCCCGTCGACGATACCGGAGCTGTTGCCGGCGTGGTGGATGTGGTTGATCGCCTCAAGATGTGGGTATTTCATCAGCGCAACCTTGTCGAAACCGGGCATGACTTCACCCATCATCTGGAACGCCGGGTTCAGCCCGCCAAGGGATTGCATGTCGGTCTGCGGGCGCATGTATTCATCACGGTCCAATATCGCCAGACCGTTCTGATCGCGCACGGTGATCACCGACTTGTCAAAGCGGCCCTCGTCCCAGGCCGCCTTGGCGCGTCTTTGCGATTCAACCGCCAGGGCGTCGGCCTGATCACGGCTGAACCCATATTCGGTGGCAATGATATCGGCGCTGATGCCTTGGGGCACGAAATAGGTCTGCATCGCCAGTGACGGATCAACGGCAATCGCCGCGCCGTCGCTGCCCATGGCCACCCGGCCCATCATTTCCACACCACCGGCGATATAGGCATCCCCNGCGCCACCCCGGACCTGATTGGCGGCCAGGTTGACCGCCTCCATGCCGCTGGCACAAAAGCGGTTGATGGCCAGTCCGGGGATGGATTCGTCCAGATCCGAGGCCAGAACAGCCGAGCGCGCCAGGCACCCGCCCTGTTCCATCACCTGCGTGACATTGCCCCAGATCACGTCCTCGACGGCGTGGCCGTCAAGGTTGTTGCGCGCCTTGACGGCGTTCAGGGTCAGAGCGCTGAGGCGCAGGCTGGTTACCTCGTGCAGGGCACCATCTTTGCGCCCCTTGCCGCGCGGCGTGCGCAGGGCGTCGTAGATATAGGCTTCGGTCATGGGGGTCTCCTTCAGGCGCGGAATCAGGTTCGGTCGGCGGGGCTGCCGGGCATCAGATCATAGGGGGCTTTCCAGCCAGGTGTTTGCGACAGGCGTGTCAGCCAGGCATCAATGTTGGGCCAGTCGGCGCGATCAAATCCGAACGGCTCGGGGTAATAGAGGTATCCGCAACAGCTGAGGTCGGCATTGGTGATACCATCGCCAACGATCCAGTCGCGCCCCTCAAGATGGGTATCAAGCGTTTGATAGGCGGTCTTGAGGCGACCCAGATTGAAGCCGATGACCTCTTTCGGGCGCTTGTCCTCGGGCAGGAAGTTCATCAGGAACCGTGTCAGGCCGGCCATCGAGCTGAATTTGTGGTTGTCCCACAGAACCCAGCGGAAAATGTCATAGTTTTCGTCGCGGGTCTTGCCGCCGAACTTGCCGGATTTCTCGGTCACATAGGCCTGAATGGCACCGGATTGGCTGGTGCGAAAATCGCCATCAACCATCACCGGGGCTTCGCCCATTTCGTTGACGTTGGCGCGAAAGTCGGGGCCGCGTGTCTCGCCGGCGAAAAAGTCGACAAAGACCGGCTCCCAGTCCAGCCCGCTAAGTTCCAATGCCAGAGCCGCCTTGTAGGAATTGCCGCTTTCACCGAAGCAATAAAGTTTGATCGTCATGATTGAATTTCTCCTGTTGCGTATGTGGAAGGGGTGGAATTTGAGTATTTGGAACGAGAAGAAGCCGGGAGTTCGTTTATCTGGTAACCGCCCGTTAAGGTTAATGGGGGTTTAATGGGATTGCGGTACAGGCTGGAGAGCCGATGGCCGTACGAGGAGAAGCCCCGCCATTCCGTCTGAGTGCGTCCTAGACAGATCAGATCCGGATGGTGGGGTGGACACCGTCTGTGCTTCTTCTTGTTACAAATACTCCCGCCGGAGGCGTCCCGAAGTTGCCTTATCTGATGACATTCAGCGTTTGCGCGCCTCCAGTTCTGAATTGAACAGCCGAAGCCGGTGGGTCAGGTTTTCCGTGTCTGTCACACTATCGAAGTTTTCGAACAAGAAGGACAGGGCTTCCCCTTCGTCCAGTCCGGCCTCGGATGCAAAGCGTTTCAGGCGGCGATAACCGTCCTCGGTCATGGCGATGGGCAGGCGGCGGGTCAGGCGAAAGCGTTTGGGCATCGTCTCTCCTTGTGGGCAGAGCAGTGGGGCGGGGTTTACCCCGCCGCCACCTTAAAAACTGGTCGCGTCCAGGGCCATAACTGTGTCCGCACCACTTTGGATTCGGGCAAGATGCAGGGCCGTCGCCGGAAGGCGGCGCGCCATGTAATAGCGCCCAGTGGCAATCTTTGTCTCGTAGAATGCCGCGTCAGAGGCCCCGCCGTCCCGCGCATCTTGCGCCGCTTTGGCCATCCGCGCCCACATCAGCCCCAGACACACGTGGCCAAATAAGTGCAGAAAATCGGACGATCCGGCCAGCGCGTGGTTGGGGTTCTTCATGCCGTTCTGCATGAAGTACATTCCCGCCGCCTGAAGATCCTTTGAGGCCGATTTCAGCGGTTCAAGGAAATCGCGATCAAACCCTTCGCTCTGGCCGGTGTTGTCTTTGGCAAAGCCTTTGACCATCTCAAAGAACGCCATGACATGCTTGCCGCCGTCCTGTGCCAGCTTGCGTCCCACAAGGTCCAGCGCCTGAACGCCATTGGCCCCCTCATAGATCATCGCAATCCGCGCATCGCGGGTATATTGCGACATGCCGGTTTGCTCAATGTACCCGGCACCGCCGAATACCTGTTGCGCCTGGACCGTCATGTCATACCCCTGATCGGTCAGGAACCCTTTGATCACCGGCGTCAGCAGTGACACCAGCCCATCTGCGTCCTTGTCCCCGGCGCGGTGGGCCGCGTCGATCATGCTGGAACCCCAGAGGATGAATGCCCGCGCCCCTTCGGTAAAGGAACCGTCATGTCATACCCCTGATCGGTCAGGAACCCCTTGATCACCGGCGTCAGCAGTGACACCAGCCCATCTGCGTCCTTGTCCCCGGCGCGGTGGGCCGCGTCGATCATGCTGGAACCCCATAGGATGAAGGCCCGCGCCCCTTCGGTAAAGGATTTCTGATCCATCAGCGAGCGGCGGATATCCGGGTGTACAATCAGCGGATCAGCCGGGCCATCGGGGTTCTCATCCCCCGTCACCGCGCGCCCCTGAAGCCGCTCGCGGGCNTATTCAACCGCATTCTGATAGGCCGCGTCGGCCTGCGCCAGCCCCTGCATNCCGACGCCGATCCGTGCCTCGTTCATCATGGTGAACATGGCCCGCATGCCTTTGTTTTCCTCGCCCAGCAAATAGCCGGTGGCATCGTCATAGTTCATCACACAGGTGGAATTGCCGTGAATGCCCATCTTTTCTTCGATAGCCCCACAGGCCACGCCGTTGCGCGCGCCNAGAGAGCCGTCTTCGTTCACCAGAAACTTTGGCACGATGAACAGCGACACGCCCTTGATCCCCTCGGGGCCGCCGGGGATGCGCGCCAGTACCAGATGGATGATGTTGTCGGACATGTNGTGTTCGCCCGACGAGATGAATATCTTTTGCCCACTGATCCTGTAGCTGCCATCCCCCTGACACTCGGCTTTGCTGCGCATCAGGCCCAGGTCAGTGCCGCAATGCGGTTCGGTCAGGTTCATCGTGCCGGTCCAGTCGCAGGCGATCATCCGTGGCAGATAGGTGTCTTTCTGCGCCTCGGTGCCATGCGCCAGAATGGCCGAGGCCGCGCCATGGGTCAGGCCGTGATACATTGTGAACGCCTGATTGCTGGCCGAGAACATCTCGCCCACTGCCGTGCCCATCACGTAAGGCATGTTCTGCCCGCCATATTGTTCCGGCATGTCCAGACCGGGCCAGCCACCTTCCCGGATCTGGTCGAACGCCTCCTTGAATCCGGTGGGGGTTCGTACAACGCCGTTTTCAAGGGTGCAGCCCATCGTGTCTCCAACCGCATTCAGTGGATGCAGCACGTCTGCGCTGATTTTGCCGGCCTCGTCCAGAATGGCCCCGGTAAAGTCTGGCTGAAGATCATCATAACCGGGTATCCCGGAATCGGTAATCTTCAGCACGTCATGCAGAATAAACTGGGCGTCTTTGGTTGGTGGGGTATAGCTGGGCATTCAGGCGCTCCTTTGGGTCGAAAATTGGGTTGGGACCGATATGGGCAGGCAGGTTTATTCGGCCGCCTTCCTGGAAGTCGTNGAATTGGTAACCATGCTTTCCCCCCATTTCAGCTGATCCTTGAGATCGGTAATGGCCTGGCCTAGCTCTTGCTGGCGACGCTCCATGTCCGCCAGCCGTTCGCGGGCAACGTTGACGGTGCGCGACAGTTGCGTATGCTGCTGATCGCCAATGTGATAGAGGTCCAGCAACTGGCGGATTTCCTCAAGGCTGAAACCAAAGCGCTTGCCGCGCAGGATCAGTTTCAGCCGGGCGCGGTCGCGTTTTGAGTACAGGCGTTTCTGCCCTTTTCGGGTGGGGAACAGAAGCTCTTTGGATTCATAGAACCGCAATGTGCGCGGGGTAACGTCAAAGGCGTCGCACATTTCGCGTATTGTCATTATCTCTTCGGTCATACTGATTACTCTCGTCATCTGGTTGAGACGCTCAAGTGTGAATTGCCTTGAGCTTTTACAACACACGCTTGACGTTTACGTAAGCCAGACGTCGCGTCACTTTGAGAAATGCAGTTTGCCGCAGTCTATCGGGACGTATCAGCCAGGAAAGGTAGGAGGGTCCCGGCATCCCAAAGGTTTGCGGCATCAGGCTTAGCGCCCGGATGCGCCTCCGCGCGGGCCGCTGTAATAGGCTCTTCGGGATTTACGCTTTGCCGCCACTTTTGCGTCATGTGCCTCTTGCGACACTCCGGGCGGGGCTGTGCCCATGCCTCCTGGTCCGGGATCACAGGCGGCAAGGCTGAATAAAACAAGCGCGATAGCAAGGGGTTGGATAGTTCTGGTCATTGATAACAATGCTTTGTTCATTGGTGGGGTCGCTTGCTGTGATGCCATTCCAAGCCGACTTAATTCAGCATGTAGGCAATCGTGGTGCCGGATCAACCATGCCCGCCACGTGTCACGCAAAAATGACCATTCGTGCAAGATGCGCACCTGGCCAATCTGTTCTGGCAGGGTTGCCTTGGGCTGGTCTCAGGCCTTGATCGCCACTTTGCGCAGGGCCTCAAGTTCGCTCATGGCTTCGTCCAGTTGCTTGCGCTGTTCCTTCAGCTCTTTCAACTGCCGGTCGGCCATTTCCACAAACGCCTGCATCTGAGCAGAATTGCCTTCGTTTTCGTAGATCAACAGCCACTGGCGGATTTCTTCCAGCTGAAAGCCGAATTTCCGGCCCCGCAGGATCAGCTTCATCCGCGCCGCTTCGCGTGTGCCATAGAACCTTGAACGCCCTTCGCGGTCAGGATGCAGTAGCTCGATATACTCGTAATACCGCAGTGTACGTGGGGTCACGTCGAATTCGGCGCACATCTCCTTGAATGACAAACGCGGCTCTGACATTTCTGGTTCTCCCTCACGGGACAAAGGTATTCCGATGTACCCCCAAGCGCAACCGGCGGGCTTGCCCTTCAGGGCGACTGAGGATCATATATGTGAAATATTCAAGGAGCAGGTGGCATGGCGGACATGGAAGAACTTAACGGGCAAATCCTTGAGGTTATTCCTCATGCCAAGGCGCTTGGTATGAAACTGACCGATATAGGCAATGGACGGGCGATCATTGCCATGCCCTATGATGAAAAGCTGATCGGTGATCCCAAAACCGGGGTGATTCACGGTGGAGCGGTTTCGGCGGTGATGGACACCTGTTGCGGCGCGGCCGTCATGTGCCATCCGTCCGCACCGGGAGGCACAGCAACCATTGATCTGCGCATTGACTATATGCGCGCCGCCAGACCGGGCCAGACAATTGTTGCCACAGCCACCTGTTTCCACATCACCCGAAATGTAGCTTTCGTGCGGGCGACAGCGGTTGACGACGATGCTGAAAACCCGGTGGCCACGGCCACGGGTTCCTTTGCCGTGGAGGTAAAACCATGAGCCGCAAACAACCCGAACCGGTGCAGGTGGTGAAACAACGGCGCGACGCGGCATTGCGCGCATTGGTCGAAGGGGTGCCTTACACCAAGTTCCTCGGCATCGAATTCGACCGGCGCGGCGATGAATTGACCGGCGTGCTGAACTTTAGCGAGCCGCTGATCGGCAATCCGATGCTGCCGGCTATTCATGGCGGTGTGACGGCGGCGTTTCTTGAGGTGACGTCGA
>JGI24723J26617_10004140_pt1 | contig 10081 bp, 4 predicted proteins | sample Cruoilmetagenom6_FD_26617 | JGI IMG/M metagenome (IMG submission 26617) | reverse complement strand
GGTGCAGACAGGATCGAAGGGCTTGTGTGAATTGGCCCAAGCCAGACATTCCCTGGCCTCCTCTGACCACTGCACGCGCATCTTGCGGGTTGCCTCGTCGCCCAGCTCTCGGCGGCGGCAAGCCTCGGCAAACGATGGTTTGGACAACTCCTCAAGCACTTGCACCGAAGCAACGGCAACCGCGCGCCAATCATGCGGGAAGTTCGAGAACGGACGCAACAATGCGCCGTCGCTTCCGACAGGACTGCTCTCTTCGGGCCAGACTTCCTCACCCTGCACGCGGGCCAGCTCGTCTTCAACAGAATCGCAGATCGGCCACCAGCGAGGACGTTTGTCCTCGTCGCGCTCAACCGGCGGCGGCTCTGGCAAAGTTGCAGCCACAGGCTCCATGAACCACAGTGGCAGCAGGCGCGGCAGGCCGCTTTCATCGGCATTTTCGCAATCGATCCAGGGCCAGCTGTATCGCGCCTGTTCGCCATAGACCGGGCTCAGCNTCTCTGGAACCTCCGCCTCGCGCCAGCTGGTCTCATAGCCTTCGGCGTGGATCACACGATAGCCAGTTGCAAGGCCNAGTTCGAGGTCGAGAAAGAAATAGAGGATGCCGTTTTCTGGCAGCATCTGTCGCCGCGCGTCGTGCGAAATCGCCGAGAGATCAACCTGCATGACGAAATGCAGCGGCATCTCCCTGCCTTTCACGTTCGCGACCGGCCATTCAAAATCAGCCGGCACAATCGGCACGCCGCCGTAAAAGCTTAGTCCCGGATTTGCAGGCGGAGGCACTTGTCGGCGCATGACAATCGCTTGGCGTTCCAGATCATCGAGCCAATCGGGACGAACGAATTCTTCCGCTTCATCCTCTTCATCTACCTCTTCGCCGTACCCCTCATCCTCATCGTCCTCATCGCCAACCGGAAGAGCTCTCGTGAGCGAGGCATAAGCGCGCTTTTCGATCGGTCCCTGCTCGGTTTCGGCTCCTGCCACGGGGAGAGTGGGCAAGTGGGATGGATAGTCGCTGCCGGGATCGTATTCATCGGGCAAGCCGGTATTCGGCATGACGTCATCTGCGGGAAACGGCTCAAACGATGTTTCCGGCAGCGCATCGCCATCGGGCCTGTCGTCGCTGTCTATTTCCGGTCCAGCAATAATGTCTGGTTCATGGTCAGGCGCGACGTCTTCGAACGGTACCAGCGGATCGTCGTGATTGTCAGTGAGAGCGCAGGTCTCGTTGCCCTCGACACCGGGATCGAAATCGGGGTCGGCCGGCTCAATCAGATTGTCTGAAGCCAAGTCTGTGAAATCTTCATCCGGCACGTCGGTTTCGGACGAAACGACAGTGTCCGGCTCGACAAACGGATCTTCCTGGGCAGGTGCGGGTAGCACTTCGGAATCGACAGGCTCAGGCTCAGGCTCAGGCTCAGGCTCAGGCTCAGGCTCAGGCTCGGAAACGGGATCGACATCCTGTTCGGCCCCGGCTGGTTCGGCATCATCTGCTTCGTTCACACGGTGGCGGCGGGCAATGCGCTCCAACGCTTTGCTGGCACTGGGCTCGGCCATATCATCCAGTGCCCGGCCCTGCTGCGGGACACCCGATCCCGAACCTGTCGTTTCACGGGCATGCCGCGCATGCCCGAAAACCAGAAATGTCGGCCACAATCCGGCAAATAGCACAAGGCCAACTGCAACCGGCCTTCCCAGAGGATTTACCAGCCCGGAGTGCAAAGCTTCCTGGACAGCCAGAACCGCGCTGACCGAGCCGGTCAACGGGAACGCGCCAAGAGCAAGCGCTACCATCGACGCAAGAGCCAGCGTCAGGACTAGGAAAGACGCCGAAAAAGCGTATCTCGCCATCGTTTCACTCCAGAACCGTGCCATTGCGACGGTCCTAAGCGAAGAAGGTGAATTTTTTGGCAACTATTCCCGGATGCGCCTTGGCGAACGCAAAATTCATGAAATTCCAAGCCTTTCAGGACTTGATGTTGAACGAGACTCTGGGCGCAAACTTGTAAGGGAGATCTGGCAGGCAACCGGGCATTCCGAATATGGGCCAGGCTACATCATTCGCGGCCCGAACAAGTTGCACGTCAAGCTGGAACCAGCCTGAACGGCAAAGCGCCCTGACGCGCCAGGAACGCAGACCTGTGGAAGGGGCCAACGCTCCTCTCGCCCGTGACCCCAGATCGGTATAGCGGTTGGGCAGTGCCCGAGACATCGACCATCCATGACACCGCGCAACTGGATGCGCTGCACGCCACGTTCGGGTTTTCAGCCTTTCGTGGTGCCCAGCAGGACGTGGTCGAGCGAGTGCTGGCGGGCCATTCTACGCTGGCAGTCATGCCTACCGGCGCGGGCAAGTCGCTGACTTACCAGCTGCCATCGGTGATGCTGGAGGGAACCTGCGTGGTGATCTCCCCGCTGATCGCGCTGATGCATGACCAACTGCGCGCCGCCACTGCCAACGGCATCCGTGCAGCGACGCTGACCAGCGCCGATGCCGACCGCGCGCGGACGATCGAGCGATTCCGGGCCGGAGAGCTGGACTTGCTTTATGTCGCGCCGGAACGGGCCAGCCAGGAACACTTTCACGCCTTGCTCGACCAGGCACGGGTTTGCCTGTTCGCAATCGACGAGGCGCACTGCGTGTCTGAATGGGGTCACGACTTCCGGCCCGATTATCGCGCGCTGCGCCCGCTGATGGATTCATTTCCGCATGTGCCGCGCCTTGCATTGACAGCAACGGCCGACGCACACACCCGAACCGACATCCTGCGCCAGCTTGGGATCGGCGAGGATGGCCTGGTCCTTGCCGGTTTCGACCGCCCCAACATCCGTTATTCCGTGCGACCACGCGACAACGCCGCTCGCCAGCTGAAAGCGCTGCTGGCCGAGCATCCCGGGCCCGGGATCATCTATGCGCCGACTCGCGCCAAGGTCGAAAAGCTTGCCGCAACGCTCAGCGCCAATGGCCGATCGGTGCGGCCCTATCACGCCGGGCTCGATTCTGAGACTCGCGCTGCCAACCAGGCTGCATTTGTGGGCTCGGAAGACATGGTGATGGTTGCGACAGTGGCGTTCGGGATGGGCATCGACAAGCCCGACGTTCGCTTTGTTGCCCATGCCGGACTGCCCAAGTCGATCGAAGCCTATTACCAGGAAACCGGCCGCGCTGGCCGCGATGGCGACCCGGCAACCGCACTCATGCTGTGGGGCGCGGACGATTTTGCGCGGGCAAGGCACCGCTTGGGCGAAGTGGAAGAAGCGCGCCGGTCAAGCGAACGTACCCGGCTCGATGCCCTTGCTGCGCTGGTCGAAACCGCGGCCTGTCGTCGGTCACTCTTGCTCCGCCACTTTGGCGAGGACCCGCCCGAAAAGTGCGGCAATTGCGACAACTGCCTTGAGCCAGCCGACGTCACCGATGCCAGCGTGGTAGCGCAAAAGTTGCTTTCCGCCGCCTATCGCACTGGCCAGTCTTTCGGCTTCGGGCACTTGCAGAAAGTGCTGACCGGGGTTGCCGACGATCGCATCCTCCAGCGCGGGCATGACCAGCTTTCAGTGTTCGGGATCGTCGATCCGGAGGAGGCCTTGATCCTGCGGCCGCTTGCCCGTGCACTTCAGGCGCGCGGCTTGCTGGTGCCGACCGAACACGGCGGGCTGGCACTGGGCGAAAAGGCTCGCGATGTGTTGCGCGGCGAAGAAGCCATATTGATCGTCACGCCGCCCAAGAAATCGCGGTCGCGCGGGTCCCGCACTTCGCAGGAACCCAACCCAGTTGGCGATCCGCTGTTCGATGGGCTGCGCGCGCTGCGCCGTGACCTTGCCGAACAAGGCGGCGTCCCGCCTTATGTTATCTTCCACGATTCGACATTGCGCGAGATGGCCGGAACGAAGCCGCAGTCGCTCGATGAAATGGCGGAAATCGGCGGCGTCGGAACCAGAAAACTGGAAGCTTATGGCGATGCCTTCCTGAACGTCATCCGGCAGACATAGGAAACAGGCGCAACGCGAAAAACGCTAAGATTTGCAGCCCTGTTTCACGCCTCGCTTGAAGCCGGCAGAGCAGACTTCTCTTTCAGCCTTGGGAGAGGTCGTCACGGATGAAATGGGTGCGCCTGCACATGAAACTCACAGCGGATTGTCCAGCTGGATAATCGGTTCATCGCTCTTGCGCTGGGTGGTCTTGCGCGTGCGGGGTTTGGCAAAACTATCAAGCACCGGTTTGTCGCGGCCATAGATATCGTCAAACGAGCGCAAATTGCCGTCAATGTCGACTGCCATGGTCTTGTATGTGATGTAAGCCGGGAAAGTCCGCACCATCGCCACTTTGGTGTATTTGCGCGACCTGGAGATTGCCACGGCTTTCGCAGGATCCATTTTTGCACCGAGAATGGCCATAGTCATGCCAAGCTCGACCGCACGTTCAGTGCGTATGCAGCCGTGGCTGAACGCGCGCACTTCGCGGTTGAACAGTGCCTTTGACGGCGTGTCGTGAAAATAGATGGCATGTGGATTGGGCATGTCAATTTTCATCAGTCCCAGCGCATTGCCAGGGCCGGGCTGCTGGACCACGCTGATGTACCCATTGGCACCGCGCATTGCCTTGTAGCCCTTGGAACGCGCCCAGCCAGGATTGCCGAGCACGCGGTTGCCCAATCCCTCGCCCTTGACGATAGACTGCGGCACTGTCCAGGTTGGGTTGAACACGACGGCCGACACCGTTTCGGCCAGCTGCGGAGTCGCCGTGCGCCCCGGCTTGCCAACAACGGTGCGGTAACTGCGGATAATCTTGTTGTTCACAGTCAGCCGCAACTGGAATTCAGGCACGTTGGTTATCAGGTATACCTTGCCAAGATCGTGAGCGAGCCAGCGCCACCTGTCCATATTGGCCACGATAAGCGCGCGGCGGTTCGGATCGTCGGCCGTTGTCTCTGCCAATGCAGCCTTTAAGACANCGTAATCGGGGTGTGTCGGTGCCANGCTTGAAAGAACGCCCGCAAGATCATGCCCCGTCAAAGCCTTTGCCATCAGCGTTAGCGTAGGCATCCTGTCCTGATCCGGGTCTTCGGCGAACCACTGAACCCGCGCTTCCATGGGTGTCCGGCCATCTCGTAAATCCTCGACAAGCCAGCTGAACGTATTGCTGGCAATGGCATCGAGTTCGTCAGATTCGCCCGCAGCAATAGCGGTGCCAAGCTCCACCGGTTTGTAGTCAGCGGGCACCAGGCCTTCAACGGCGATCCCCTCAATAGCGGAAAGCAACGCCTGCGCATCGGCAAGGCCCCAGTGCATGAGCGGTTCAAGCACCGGCAGCGGCTGGACCACAGGATTTGCAACAACAGGTTCTGTGGCTGGCGCGGCAATCTGCTCGCTCTGCTCGCTTTCGCCAGAGGCCTGCAAAACCGGGTCGTTGGAGACCTGATCCGTTTCCACGATCTGATCGTCGGCCACATCAGCCTGTGCCAAAGCCGGTTGCGCAACCATAGCGATGGCTGCAAAGCCGGAAACCAGCCCTGTGGGGAGTCCAAAACCCGGTGTCATCGGCGAAACTTCCTATCCTCCAGCTTGGGCAATGTTCATTCGTCAGACGAATATATGGTCGGAATTGCCTCGTTAAACCATATACATCGCAAATGATCTATGAGCCTACAATGAATCGCTTGCAATATTCGCCAAAACGACCGGATCGGCGAGCAACATTCCCATGACCAGTCGCCAAGCCCTTCTCCCGTTCCTTTCGGTCGCGGTCGGCATCGCGACATTCAGCGCGATGGACGCCGCGATGAAAAGCGCCTCGATCCAGGCTGGCGTTTATAATGCGCTGCTATTTCGCAATATTATCGCGACGTGCCTGATGATCCCGGTCTGGCTTATTGTCAGTCGCGCGTTGCCGAGTGCTTCGGCTTTGAAAGTGCATGTGATGCGCTCGGCCGTCGTGGCAATCATGGCCGTACTGTTTTTCTATGGGCTGGTGCGCATTCCGATTGCCGAAGCCATCGCGATATCCTTCATCGCCCCGCTCATCGCGCTTTATTTTGCTGCAATCATGCTGGGCGAATCGATCCAGCCAGCTGCGATAATTGCCTCGCTGCTGGGCGTCGCCGGAGTAATCGTGATAGGTGCTGCGCGGTTTGGCCAGGGCGAATTCAACCCGGATGCGATGANGGGAGTGGCCGCCATCCTCGTNTCCGCNGTGCTTTACGCGCTCAACCTCGTGCTCCAGCGCAAACAGGCGCTGCTTGCCGATCCGATCGAGATCGCGCTTGCNCAAAACCTGATCGTCGCGATCATCTTCCTGTTTGCCGCACCATGGCTCGCGGAGTGGCCGACTGGCGCAGCCTTGCGTGACATAGGCGCGGGCGCTGTGCTGGCCGTGGTCGCAATCCTGTTCCTGTCCTGGGGATATGCGCGGGCCGAAACGCAGGCACTGGTCCCGATCGAATACTCCGGCTTCCTGTGGGCAGCCTTGTTCGGCTGGATATATTTCAACGAACAGGTCGGCCCGGCGATCGTCGCTGGTGCAGTCCTGATCGTAATCGGTTGCTTGATTGCCGCCCGCAGACCAACTGAACAGACCGCGCTGTAAGGCACTGACCCCTTGACCTTGGCCAACGGAACGCGCATCGGCTGCGCAGCATTTTTTGCGTCTTCGCAATGCACCGTCGACGGCTGATGCCGCGAGTCTTGCGAAGTTTGCCATCACAAAGGAAACAGGCAAAATGACTCAGGTCGGACAGGACACGCTCGGCACCCGCAGCACGATGACAGTGGGCGGTAAGGACGTATCATATTACTCGCTCAACAAGGCGTCCGAAAAGATCGGCGATGTCTCTCGCCTGCCATACTCGATGAAAGTGCTGCTGGAGAATCTGCTGCGCTTCGAAGACGGCGGTTTCACTGTCTCCACCGATGACATCCAGGCGATTGCCAACTGGCAGAAAGATCCCAGCGGCCCGCACCCGGAAATCCAGTATCGACCCGCGCGGGTCCTGCTTCAGGATTTCACCGGCGTTCCGTGCGTTGTCGATCTCGCCGCGATGCGCGATGCGATCTCTACGCTTGGCGGCGACACGTCGAAGATCAACCCGCAAGTGCCGGTTCACCTGGTGATCGACCACTCGGTCATGGTTGACGAGTTTGGCCACCCCAAGGCGTTCGAACATAACGTCGAGATCGAATACCAGCGCAATGCCGAACGCTATGACTTCCTCAAGTGGGGATCGAAGAGCCTCGACAATTTCAGCGCCGTGCCACCCGGAACNGGCATCTGTCATCAGGTCAACCTTGAGAACATCGGCCGCGCGGTATGGTCNAGCAACGATCCCTCGGGCACGGCGATCGCCTACCCCGACACCTGNGTCGGGACTGACAGCCACACGACAATGATCAACGGCNTGGGCGTACTTGGCTGGGGTGTCGGCGGGATCGAAGCCGAAGCGGCAATGCTGGGCCAGCCGGTATCGATGCTGATCCCCGAAGTTGTCGGCTTCAAGCTTACAGGCAAACTGTCCGAAGGCGTAACCGCGACTGACCTTGTTCTGACCTGTGTGCAGATGCTGCGCGAAGTAGGTGTAGTTGGCCGATTTGTTGAATTTTACGGCCCCGGCGTCGCCTCGCTGTCGCTGGCTGACCGGGCAACGGTTGCCAACATGGCACCCGAATATGGCGCGACTTGCGGCTTTTTCGGCATCGACGAGAAAACTATCGACTATTTGCGCCTCACGGGACGCGAGGAAGACCAGATCGCCCTGATCGAAGCCTATGCAAAGGAACAAGGCTTGTGGTTTGATCCGGCTCACGAGCCGATCTTCACCAACACGCTCGATCTTGATGTTGGCACAGTCGTGGCATCCATGGCCGGCCCCAAGCGCCCGCAAGATCGCATCCCGCTCCCCTCCGTGGACGAGAGCTTTAACGATGACCTTGCAAGCATTTACAGCAAGGATGCGACCCGCGTCGCCGTGGAAGGCATGGATTTTGACGTTGGCGACGGCGACGTTGTGATCGCAGCAATCACCAGCTGCACCAATACATCGAACCCCAGTGTGATGGTCGCCGCGGGCCTCGTTGCAAAAAAAGCCAATGAGCTGGGCCTGAAACCCAAGCCATGGGTAAAGACGTCGCTGGCTCCCGGCTCGCAGGTGGTAACAGACTACCTCGAAAAAGCGGATCTGCAGGGCGATCTCGATGCGCTCGGCTTCAACCTCGTCGGCTATGGCTGCACGACCTGCATCGGCAATTCCGGCCCGCTTGCCCCGCCGATCAGCAAGGCAATCAACGAAAACAACATGGTCGCCGCCTCGGTGCTTTCAGGCAACCGCAACTTTGAAGGCCGTGTCAGCCCGGACGTGCGCGCGAATTACCTCGCCTCGCCGCCACTGGTCGTTGCATATGCGCTAAAGGGCACTGTGACCGAGGACTTCACGACCACTCCGATCGGCCAGGCTGAAGATGGCTCTGACGTATTCCTCAAGGACATCTGGCCTTCGAACGAGGAAGTCGCCAGCACCATGACAAGCTGCATCGACCGCTCCATGTTCCAGGCTCGCTATGCCGATGTCTACAAAGGCGACGAGCATTGGCAGAAGATCGACGTGACCGGGTCTGAAACCTACCAGTGGCGCGCCGGATCGACTTATATCGCCAACCCGCCTTACTTCGAAGGTATGGACATGACGCCAGCCCCGGTCGGCGACATTATCGAGGCGAAGCCGCTTGCGATCCTGGGCGATTCAGTCACAACTGACCACATCAGCCCGGCCGGAGCGATCAAGGAAGACAGCCCGGCCGGCGAATATCTCAAGGACCACCAGGTCGCGAAGGCAGACTTCAATTCCTACGGCTCGCGCCGGGGCAACCACGAGGTGATGATGCGCGGCACATTTGCCAATATCCGCATCAAGAACGAAATGGTTCCGGGCGTCGAGGGCGGATACACCACCTACAACGGCGAGCAGATGGCGATTTACGATGCCGCCATGAAGCACAAGGCAGACGGCAAGCAGCTGGTCGTCGTTGCCGGCAAGGAATACGGCACCGGTTCCAGCCGCGACTGGGCCGCGAAAGGCACAAACCTGCTGGGTGTGCGCGCCGTGATTGTTGAAAGCTTTGAGCGTATCCACCGCTCCAACCTTGTCGGCATGGGCGTGCTGCCGCTGCAGTTCAAGGAAGGCGACACCCGCCAGTCGCTTGGCATTACGTCCGATGACAGCTTCACGATTCTGGGCATCGCCGACCTCAAGCCGCGCCAGGACGTAGAAGTCGAAGTCAAACGAGCCGACGGCAGCACAATCACATTCACGGCGCTTTGCCGCATCGATACCGCCAACGAGATCGACTATTTCATGAACGGCGGCATCCTGCACTATGTGCTGAGGAAGCTGGCAGCGTAAGCGAGGGCAACGGGAATTGTCATCGCGCGCTGGATTTAAAGTGCACGCATCGTACCCTGGACGCTCAGATTGTTCGTTCAGCACTCATTTAGAACGGTTGGAGCACCTCTGAAGGCCTACGGAGTCGCCATTGCCTGAGATTCGCCAGATCCTGTTCGCCGCCGCCTGCATTGGCACGCCAGCGCTAGCGCAAGTGCCGGCACCGGCTGCTGCTGTCGAAGCTGCAGGATCCACCAACCCTCAGATCGACTATGACGGATTTCGCGTGCTGGTTGACGAACTGGCCCCGATTCGCCGTGCGCGGCGCATGGACTGGAGCATGTTTGCCCGCCAGGCGCGTTCACCCGGTGTGATCCTGTTAGACACCCGCTCCGCTGCGGACTTTGAGCGCGGTCACATTCGCGGAGCCGTGAACCTGCCGTTCAGCGAATTCACCGACGCGAAATTGCGCGAAGTGCTGGGCGAGGACACAGACCGCCCGGTCTACATATATTGCAACAACAATTTCATCGACGACCGCCCCCCGGTCATGAAAAAGCGCGCGCAACTTGCGCTGAACATCCCGACATTCATCAACCTCCACGGCTATGGGTATGAGAACGTCTGGGAACTGGGCGGGACCATAGCGATTGCCGATCTGGGCAATGAATGGGTGCCCGGATATGGCACTAACTACGGCGGTGTCATCATAATCGACT
>JGI24723J26617_10004139_pt1 | contig 10082 bp, 8 predicted proteins | sample Cruoilmetagenom6_FD_26617 | JGI IMG/M metagenome (IMG submission 26617) | reverse complement strand
ACATGATTGGCGACGGTGGCATCTTCACCACCATCAATGACATTAAAAAATGGGACGATGCCTTTTATGACAGCAAAGTGCTGAGTCGAAAGTTTTGGCAACAGATGACTGCCGAAGGTGAGCTTAATAACGGTGAAAAAACCGGGTATGCTTCAGGCTTGGTTATAGAAAAATACAAAGGCTTGAATGCCATCAGTCATGGTGGTGCATTTGCCGGATTCAGGGCTGAATTAATAAGATTTCCTGAGCAAAAATTCACTGTTGCAGTCTTTGCCAACAGGGGTGATGCCAACCCAACAACAATGGCTTTTAAAGTAGCTGATGTGTTCCTCAAAGATGATTTTAAAACGGAATCTCCGGTCGTTGACAGTGCCGAAACCAATACTGCAACCAGTACAGATGAAGACATTGAAACGCCAGTTACAGCTGCGCCGTTAGCGTATTTAGTTGGTGACTATCAGTTAGAACCTGGGATTAAGTTGAAAGTAAGTGTACAAAACGAAACACTGCATGCTTATCAGGTTTGGAATGAAAAAGAGTATGATTTTGAACCAGCTGCAAATGCGGCCAATTCGTTTTTAATTGTGGGCGACAGTGACTTTTTATTTACATTTGCTGATTTTGAAAATAATCAAGCGCAAGTAATTAACTTGAAACGAAGCAGCGGCTCGTCAGCCTGGAACAGGGTTGAAGAGGTTGATACCAGCGCTGTAAAATTACCTGACTTTGTTGGTGATTATTATAGCCAGGAGTTGGATGTGCTTTATCAAATAAAGTTGAAGGATGACGCACTCACAGTTCATGTGGGTAACAATGATCCAATACCTTTGAAAGTATCTGCTATCGACCAGCTGTCTATTCAGGGCATGATTGCCGATTTTTCAAGGCAAGAGGATTTAATCACTGGATTTAAATTGTCTGCAGGGCGGGTCAAAAATTTGGTTTTCAGTAAAAAATAAATCATTGCTTCAAAGCAGAAATAAGACAGGGCCTGTGTTGTTGAAAAATACACAGGTTTTGACCTAGGTGTCAGTTAACATACACGACTTATGCCTGTCATCAGAATACATGATCTCATAAGAAGCCCAACTGATAAATGTGGTTTTACAGCGTCTTTAATACTTTTGTTTCTAGACAGTTAGTTATCTTTATTTATAGAAATACTGTCGAGTTCGAAACCCAGATAAAATTAGAAGTTAACTTGATTTTAATAAAAAATAAAATATGCTAAATACTTACGATTTCAATGCTCCTCATTCTAATAATTTCAATATGAAACGAATTCACACATCTTATTTGCTGTTTTTTATCATCAGCACTGCCCAGGCCGTTAACCTCAGTCAGGGTGGTTATGGAGAAGCCATCATTTTGCCTTATTACACGGTAAATAATGGACTGAATACAATCTTTACCGTGAACAATGCATCTTCCGATAAAGTCAAAGCCATCAAGTTGAATTTTCGTGAAGGCAAGAAAGGATTGTCAGTTTTGAGCTTTAATTTGTATTTAGCACCAAATGATATGTGGGCTGCGGGGTTGGTTCAGGCTGAGTCTGACCTAGACAACCANCAAGGTGAAGACTCAACGGCCATCATAATCGGCGACACATCTTGTACGCCACTATTGAANTCGGGACAACAATTTAATGCTGATGAACTAAACCTTGAAGATTGGGACACAGGTATGGTGCGTTCACGTGAAGGTTATATTGAAATTTTTGAAATGGGCGAGCTTGATCCATCATCAGAGCTGGGTCAAGCAGCTCTTCATATTTCGGGAGTACAAGACTGCAGTTTATTTGAGCTGGCGTTTAATGCTGGTGGTGTTTGGGAAAGTGATTTAACTGAGCAGCTGTTACCGACCAGTGGTGGTTTGTCAGCCAATGCCAGTATCATTGATGTGGCTGAAGGGGTGATGCTTTCAATCGATTCTGTGGTTTTTGAAAATTTTTACCCACCTGAGAGCATCTACCATACACCCCCAGGAAATGCCGAAGTACCGTCATTAGATTTATCTGATACCACCAGTGTTTTAGTCAGTGAGGGTGAAATTTATCGCACTGAATGGTCATATGGATACCAAGCCATCGGTGCCTTACTCAGTAAAAGTCAAGTTGAAAGTTTTAACGTCAATGATCCTAGTATTGCTGGAAAATCAGAAGTGGTTTTTACTTTTCCTACCAAGCGTTTCCATTTCAGCGAATCGGGTAATCCGACGCCTCCATTTACTGAAAAGTACAATCGTACAAAAGGCGCATGTGAAGAAATTGAATTGTCTGCTTGGGACCGAGACAGTTACCACAACCTGTGTTACTTTTATCCCAACATAACTGCTTGCCAAGGTGGCGGTGTTGGTGGTCTACCGGAGAATCTACCGCCTGTTTACAGTTTGTGTTATGCCACCACAGTTTTAGAATTCTTGGGTTGGGATGAGCCGGGTGAAAATTCGTTTATATTAGGCGCAAGGAATGTTACTGCTATAAACTCTTATGAAACGGGTAAAGTTGGCGTAGNATTTAATCAAGATGTAGATTCTCCCAGTGGCCAAGCAGTTGANAATATCCACAATTACACCGGCTTACCGGTCATACCGATTACTTTCATTAAAATGACCAATGGCAATGCAGTACCTGGCATCATGGCCCAATATGCTGACACTGAAAACACATTTTATAAAACCAAAGTTAAAACTCGATAATTTAAGAGTCTGTAGATCGGCTACTGATGCGCTTTTTAAACGCCACCAAATCTTCTTTGCGTTCCGAATAACGATCGACCAAATGGTCTTTGATATCACGGGTTAACAAAGTGAACTTAACCAGCTCTTCCATGACATCCACAATGCGATCATACAAAGACGAAGGTTTCATGCGGTCATTGTCATCGAACTCTAACCAAGCTTTAGGCATTGACGATTGATTGGGAATGGTCAATAAACGCATCCACCGACCCAGCACGCGCAACTGATTAACTGTGTTGAAAGATTGTGACCCTCCACTGACCTGCATCACCGCCAAGGTTTTGCCTTGAGTAGGGCGCACCGCACCGATGGACAAAGGAATCCAGTCTATTTGTGATTTCATGATGCCAGTCATGGATCCGTGTCTTTCTGGTGAGCACCACACCATACCCTCNGACCAATTCACCAACTCATGTAANTCTTGTACCTTAGGATGTGAACCATCATCGGCATCTGGTTGTGGTAAACCCGTGGGATCAAAGGTCTTGGTCTCAGCCCCAAAATAATCCAAAATTCGCGCCGCTTCCTCAGTCGCCAAACGGCTGAAAGAACGTTCGCGCAAAGAACCATACATCAGTAAAATTCGTGGTGCATGTTCTGATCGCTGGTAATCAAACAATGCCGCNCGATCAATCTTCTTGATACTTTCTGTATCGATGTTAGGTAATTTTTCAATCATTTTAATTCTCCTTTAATGCCGTCTTGCCGCGTAGGTCGGTATCCATAGCGNAGCGCGAAATTTATCCATAGTATTGGCAAAATTACTCATGTCTTCGGTTCAAACCAATGCTGTGTCCGATTCGCAAAAGCCACCAAAGACAGCATCACCGGCACCTCAACCAACACCCCAACCACGGTCGCTAAAGCCGCGCCTGAATTCAAGCCAAACAAAGAAATCGCCACCGCCACCGCCAACTCGAAGAAATTGGAAGTGCCAATCATACAAGCCGGTGCTGCGATGTCATAACTCAAGCGCATCCGCCTGGCGATAAAATAAGCAACAAAAAATATACCGTATGTTTGAATCAACAAAGGAATGGCAATCAACACAATCGCGGTTGGTTGATCTATGATCTTCTCTGCTTGAAAGCCAAACAACAAAACCACCGTCGCCAACAGCCCAATAATCGACCAAGGTTTCAGCGAGGCCAACAAACCATCAATCCGATTGCGCATCACTTTNCGTGTGATGGCACCAGCCNCCAACGGCAACACCACATACAACATCACCGACAGCACCAAGGTCTGCCATGGAATTTCGATGTCATTGATGCCGAGTAAAAACGCCGCAATTGGCGCAAAAGCAAAAATCATGATCACATCATTGACCGACACTTGCACCAGCGTGTAATTGGGATTGCCCTTGGTTAATTGTGACCACACAAACACCATCGCCGTACATGGCGCCACACCCAAAAGGATCATCCCGGCGATGTATTCATTGGCCGTTTGTGGATCGACCCAAGGCACAAACAGAACCTTAAAGAATAAGTAGCCCAAAGCCGCCATTGAAAAAGGTTTGATCAACCAATTAATCACCAGCGTTAAAATCAAGCCTTTTGGATTCTTTCCTGAATCTTTTACCGCAGTGAAATCCACCTGTACCATCATCGGGTAAATCATCACCCAAATCAGCACCGCCACCACCAAATTCACATGTGCATATTCCAAAGATGCAATTTGTTGAAACAAGCCCGGAAAAAAATTTCCTAAAGCCACCCCAGCCAAAATACACAGACCAACCCAAACTGATAAATACCTTTCAAATAATCCCATACCATCCTCGTCATTTCTGTTCTTCATTCCTGCGCCCAACAGTAGGCACCATTAAGCGAGGCAGGAATCTTGTATCTAAACCCCGTCATCCTCGGGCTGCCTTAAAGGCTCTACTCCTGGTGACACGCGGACCTAAAGCGTAGCGAGTTCAAACCAAGTTAGAAAACACTTTATAAGCCACCGTCGTACCGGCGAATGCCGGTATCCATAGCGAAGCGAGTTCGAACGAAGTTCGAAAACACCAGCCCTGTGTCGAAACTTGAAATCATTGCCTAAGCAAACGAACCACACTGATTCCAACATAACCCAAAACCGCAAACAGCAGCCACAAAGACAACAGCCAAAAGCCAAAAGTCTTCAAAACAATCAGGCCATTGATTTCAACATCCATATTAAACAAGCCAATAAAAGCCTCCCATAAGCGCAAATACACTGCAAAACAAGCGCCCAACAACGCCAATACAAAACTGCTGCCAAACAACCACCAGAACTGCTTAGGATTCAAATTAACCACCACTCAGCACCACATCAATCTGAGTCACAAAATCCCTGATTTCATTGCGTACCTTGCGATAACAATCTAACTGACTGGCCTCATCGGTAAACATCTGGGCTAACTTCGGTGGATCATCGAAACCCACATGAATTACTTTTGTATCACCGGGGAAAAATGGACAGCTTTCATTGGCATGGCCACAAACCGTAATCACATAATCTAATTCTTGGTCATCAAACTCACTCAGCAACTTCGACAGATGCCCAGAAATATCCACCCCAGCTTCNGCCATCACCTTAACTGCATTCGGATTCAAACCGTGGGTTTCAATCCCTGCCGAAAACACATTGAATTGATCGCCCTTTANATGCCGCAACCAACCCTCAGCCATCTGTGACCGACAAGAATTCCCGGTACATAAAAACAGTATGTTTTTCTTAATCATATAAATGGTACTCACTTAAAGCATGCNAATCCTCTGAAAGAATCGTCGTGCCGGCGAAGGCCGGTATCCAGTGTCTTCCTGGATTAACCTTAATTTGGTTTAATTTTTTAACTTTAACTACAAACATCAACAACAACCCATCTCTTGATAGACCTTCAATCGTTCCAAATCATTCCGGAAAGGCTGCTGCTCACGCAAATGCATCATGTTCTGTTTCAACATGTCTCGCCACAGCGGTGCCAAATCAGGATTGATCCGATAATGCACCCACTGATCCTTGCGCTCATCTAAAACCAAACCCGCATCCCGCAAATATTTAAAATGCCGTGAAATCCGCGACTGTGGCGCCTCCAGAATTTCCATAAAGTCACAAACACAGAGACTTTTACACTGCGACAACAAAAACAAGCATCGCAAGCGGGTCGCATCACTCAGGGTTTTAAAAAAGTCGGTTGGATTCATCATACCAGTAATTGTATATGTGGATATGTGAATAAGCAATGTAAATAGTTAAATATACCCACATAAATATAAATTTTAATTGTGGTCGTCCAACTAAACCTTTTAACTTGGTCCAACTAAGTCCTCGTATATTTGAAAGTGTCAAGATTATCAGCAATGACACAGATCCCTCTAATGCTATCGTTTTGATGACTTTTCGGGGTTNTGTTACACCAGTCCTAGGTTTGACTGTGTATGGGATTATTGTATTGGTGCTGGCGTTTTTGAAGTATGGGTTTTAGGTTTTAAGCCAGGTCTTGCCACTCAGCAATTAATCTGCACTTCCGTTTAATTGGATATTTTGATTGAGTCATAAGTTTTTTGTTCAGAGTCCCCTGGATTGATCAGTAACCTGCCTTTTTGTTCCTATGCCTTCCTTAATAGACCGTAGAATAATTGGCCAAAAACCTGCTGTATTTGAATAATGGAATGGCGAAATGTAGAACAACTTTTTAAATATTAGGAGTAGAAATATGAAACGAACTAAGTGCTTAATTTTGTTAATGGCTTTGTCTGTCCTCCCTGTAATGGCTAACAATGGAGGGGTGGCTTTTATTGATCCAGTTCGGGGGGTAGATGATGGCTTTGATGAATTACATTTGGCCACCATCAGTTACTACCAGTATGGAGCGGTGGCGTATGAAACGATCAGAACATATCATATGGAAACCTGCCAAGATCAGGTCAATGTATGGTTAAACAACCCTAATGCCGGCGCATCGGTGGTCAGAGGTTGTCACCCTGTAGGTTCATAAGCTGAATCAGCAAACGCAACCCATCAAAGGCGACATTTATGTCGCCTTTTTTGTGACTTATATAATCTGGTAAAAAAGCTGTTTTCTCGTATTGGCTCCGCAAAAGCGCCACTTAACAATATCCTCTGTACTTGTACCAGTCAGGTGCTGGAATCAANCTCATGTTTTATCCAGNCAATATCAAGNTGTCCCCATGTATATATTGGCGCTGTATAACAAAAAGGGATTAATCTGCATCAACAAAGTCGCTAATAAGGGNTGTTGATGAATTGCCAACAGTGCATTAAAGGGCTTGGGTATAAAAAACCCCTTAAAAAAGGGGTTTTTATTTAACTTGAGCCTTGATAAGCCAGGGCATTAATACGTTAACTCTGTGGTTTAACGACTATTCAAAGCCGTGTTTAAAAATGACATCACTGGATATACTTTCATAAGCACCGGCATCATAAGGTCCATCTAAATCTGGTACTCCAGGAATATCAAAACCACGGGCATGACCCAATAAATCGGGATAGGCTGCTGTAATCCATTCTTGGTTACATCGATCAATCGCTGGTGAGTCATCTGATAATTGGTAGTTTTGATTGTTGGCATCTATAAACTTTGGATTCGCCACGACACTGGTTTCTGAGGCCAACCCCCAGAAGCTTTGATTTTCATGCAGCACCAAACAGTCCATAAAGCGTGTTGGGTTTGCGCCGGATTCGTTATAAACATCCACTCCCAAAGGGTCGTAAATAATGTTATTGGCCAATAAGACATAGGCGTCATGATTCCCAATCTGATTGCTGGCTACTGCATTATCGGTAATCGTTGAATAATACACCCTGAGATATGATGATTGAAATGCACGAAATAAATTAGTGTCATTATAATCACCATTGCCATCGTCGCCATTACCGTAAAACAACCCGCTTTCAAAATTCAATTCTGAACTTGGATCTCTGACATAGCCAACAACNCCGGCCATTGCGCGATTATTTCGGGCTTGTAAATTAGCCGCACTGAGATTGGCTGCATTGGCAACATAAAAGCCACCACCNGATATTTCGGCCATATTGGTGTTGAGATCAACACAAGCACCCGGCTGCCAACAAGTGATATCGCCAGCCTCATTTTCAAACGCCGTAGNAACGGTGACGTCAGCTAAGTTATCAGCCGCNAAGGCGGCTCCGTTCATGGAAAAATTAACCGCTAAATAAACATTTTCGGCCAATACCTCAGTCCCCAAACCAGAGGCGTAGATGGCACCGCCGTTACCATTGTCATCGTCATCGAAATCAGCTGAGTTAAAAAACATACTTACTGGCTCTGAATTGTTGCCATNCAAGCACAGCCAAAATTGTTGAAAAGGCACGCAGGTATTGCGACCATACAAATTGGCCTTGGAACCCGCTAAAACAGCTAAGCCGCCACCGTGTCCTGTGGCAGAGTTAAAATTAAAACCTCTAAAATCATCTCCAAATAGATTTAAATCTTGTGTCCCTTGATAAGTTGTAAATTCACATCCTCCTGCAATCAGTGCGCCGCCACCATCGCCGGCTGTGGCTTTGTTATTGTATACACCATGGTTTTTGCCTGAACTGGAATTAATGATTAGGCGGGCATTCGGGTTGTTACAATAGAGTCCGCCGCCTTGCTGGGCTGTGTTGTCATTAACCTGAACAGAGTTTAACACCACAAGAGTGTCTCCGGAGTTTCCAATTACTGCAAGTGCGCCACCTCTTAAAGCGGTGTTGTTGGACATCGCGACTTTGTTCAGTGAAACAGAAGCGTCGGCATTATCTATACGTATGGCACCACCAAACCAATTATCTGCACCACTGTTTTGAATGGTTAAATTATAAAAGCTTACGTTGTTAGTGGTACTGTTGCCTTCAATTCTGAATACAGGGTTGCTGTCAATGGATGACTGAATAATGGTGCCCAAAGAGTCAGGGCTGGATAACACATCATTGGCAGCATCCGCACAGCTGGCATAGCCTCCTTTAATGATCATGTCACGATCATTCAAGGTGATGTTCTCTTCATCGTACACATCTTCAACAATACGTAATTCTGTGTAAGTGGATGATTGCCAATCAATGGCGTCTTGAATCGGTGTTGTTCTTACCGATGAATTGAAATTACAGCCGCCATCACCACCAATGGTCGCCACAACAGCAGCGCCTTTGGAGGCATCCAATGACAGGAGTTCAGGGAAGCTGGCNTTGATGAGTTGGCTGTCAGTCTTTGTAAAATNCGACAGNTCCTCATTGGTTAGCAATGATTCAGGCATGGTTTTAGCCTGAACTGTGAAACTGCTTATACCCACAATTAAAGTTAAAAATTTGAACATGATTCTCTCCAAAAATGAACCATTCAACTTTATCCGAAGCAATCTTCATTATCCAATCAGTTACCGGGAACCAGTTCACATTCTTTAAACCCAATGTTTTGTCNAGCTTAAAATTTAACTGTATTTTAACGAAATAAAGTCAAAAAAAACTAAGTTGTATTTGAAAATGCCAAAAACGAACTCGAGGGGATTGGTGAATGCCTCAATTAAATCAAGCCAATTAATGCCACAAATAATAACAATGACAGGCTCAAGCCATAAAGAGGTGAGTGAATAGTTTTGGGCTAAGGGGCTTATTGATTGGNTGCCTGATGCGATGAGCGCATCCATAGCGAAATGATTCTTAACGGTGTTTAAGGTTAATCATCTGCGTATTTATAGGTAGCAACAACCCGCCACACCTCAGTAAAATCACATGCACATAAAAAGACACTGAAAAAATACTCAGATATGATAAAATATTGATAGTGAACACAATTTAAGTCTTTTTAGATTTCGTTAAGGGGAAAGGAAAAATAAATTTATGCATGAAATCATCTGTCCACACTGCAACAAAGCCTTCAAAATTGATGAATCGGGGTATGCAGACATCATCAAACAAGTTCGAGATCACGAGTTCGATGAACAACTTCATGAGCGTCTAGAGTTGGCCGAAAAAGAAAAGCAATCTGCCATCGAATTAGCCACCACCAAAGTCACCAGCGAACTGGAAAAANCAGCCGCAGCNAAAGANGCCGAAATCAAAGCATTGATGAATAGACTTGATACGGTCGAGGTTAAACAGCAGTTGGCAGTTAAAGAAGCTTTAACTGCCGTTGAAAAAGAACGAGATCATCTGCTGAATGAACTGAAACAAGCCACCCATGAAAAGCAGACCTCAACTGAACTGGCTGAGGCCAAACTGGTGAATGAACTGCAGAAAGCCGCAGCAGCCAAGGAATCTGAAGTTCAGAATTTAAAAAGAGACCTTGAGCGTTCGCAGTATGAAAAACAACTGGCGGAAAAATCACTTAAAGAAAAATACGAAACCCA
>JGI24723J26617_10004137_pt1 | contig 10085 bp, 8 predicted proteins | sample Cruoilmetagenom6_FD_26617 | JGI IMG/M metagenome (IMG submission 26617) | reverse complement strand
CCCCGATGTGGACCTGGCCAAAATTGATAGCTGGGCGGGCTTGATTTTACGCCAACGGCTGTGGGTGGATGACACTCGCGTTGTGCTGCACGGCAAGCAGGACACCGTGCTGCTGCATGCTCAAACGCTACTGCTGACAGGTGATGAGCGGCGTACACGGCTGGAGGGCGCCATCAATATCGCCCCATCGTTAGAGGAGGCTCGCGATATAGACCTCCCGGCGGCGGAAATGAAGGTCGAAATGCAGCCTGGTCGACGGGGTTTTAGCGACTTTTCGGCAGCACTGCAGTTGGATATTCAGCTTGATCAGTTAGTGGTTCTGGCGGATATGTTTCGGCCCGATCATGCGGCCTATTTGGAGCAGGCCGGGGGCAGTGCGCGGCTGTGGGGGCGCTGGAGCGCCGGGCGCCTTGAGGAAGCCCGTGTCGCCGTCGACGTACCACAGTTGACGCTTCGCCATCGGGTTCAGTACGCGGTGTTAAGGGACATTGAGGCCAATGGTTTGTGGCAGCGCGACGGCGAAGGAGGAGAGGCGTGGCTAAGCGGCGATGCGGAGAGCGTGGAGTGGGCCCAGCCCCCCGGCGGCAACGTGGGGCCAGCGTTGCCACGCCACTGGCACGCCACCCACCAGCCAGGGCAGTGGGAGGTGCGCACCAGCGCCTTTGAGCTCGCCTCGCTGACCGCTTGGCGCGACTATGTACTACTCCCCGAGTCCGTTACGCGAGTATTACAAACTCTCGCCCCCCGGGGACAAGTCGAGGGGTTGCATGTCGGACAGCAGGATGGCCACTGGGGTGTGGACGCGGCGCTAACCGGCGTGGAAGTTTCGCCGTGGCAGCAGGCGCCTGGCGGCGGCCCGTTAGACGCATGGGTGCAGGCGCGGGATTTTCGTGGTCGTGTACTGTTTAGCAGTAATGGTGCCAGCACTCTCTATTTTCCCGAATATTTTGCCGCTCCCATGCAACTGAGACGCGCTGAAGGGGAAGTAGAGTGGGTATACGACGGGCCCAATACTATGGTGAGTGGCAAGCGGCTAAGCGTCGACTGGGACGGTGCACAGATAGCGGGCGGCTTTGGTTTGGTGACAGGTAATCAGCGTGGTCATTTTGGTTTAGACCTCAACTTCCGTGACGTGGATGCTGTTGAGCGCCCGCTGGCCCAGTGGTTGCCGCTCAGCGTCATGGATGACGAGCTTCGCGAGTGGTTGCTCAATGATATTGGTGGCTACGTAAGCGAGGGATCTCTGCAGTTAAGCCAGCCGTTAGGCGATGGCGTGACCACCGAGGACTTTACTGCGACGCTCGCGCTGGCAGTTACCCAGGGGCATTTGCCGATCGCGCCAGGCTGGCCGCGCCTTGACGACGTCGAGGGTCGCCTCAAGTGGCAAAACAGAGTGTTAGAAGCTGAAATTGATAACGCGCAGAGCCATGGCGTCACGGCTTCTAAGGGTGAGGTAGTGATGGAGGATGAGACGCTCAATCTTTCGGGGCAGCTACAATCGGATGGGCCAGCGCTAATATCATTTTTACAGGCAATGCCCGAGGTTGACCTGTCTCAACTAAGTGATTTGCGCGTCACAGGTGGCGTTAACGGCGATATTGCGCTGTCGTTGCCGTTAGCAGACCCCGAGGCGCTTCAACTGGAAATTAATGCTCGGCCGCGCTTCTCTGAAGTGGTGTATCAACCGCTCGATCTACATCTTCAGTCAGTTGAGGGAGATCTCTCCTGGCTTCAAGAGGGGGAGCGTTCAGGTCTCGTTGGTGAGGCTAGGGGGCAGTTGCTTGGAGGCTCTATCAACGCTGATATTGATACTCAACGCAACGGCATACAGCTACATGGGAGGGTCGCCACCGGGGCACTTTTCGGACTTGCGGGATTAGATAATAATCAAGGGCGTATGCCGCTAGAAGGACCGCTAGAGTGGCAGGGCAGTGTCGCCCTAACGCCAAGGCCCATCCTGCGTTTGGAGAGTCGTTTACTCGGCGTCACCAGCCATCTGCCCGAACCCTTTGCAAAAACGCCACAGCAGGCCTGGCCCTGGTCATTAACCGCCGATATGGACACACAACGTATCGAAAGCCGCCTCGCCGATATCGCGTCTGCACGGCTGCAACAGCTTAACGGCTCGTTTGCCGGAACGCTAAATTTAGGTAGCCAGGCGGAGCGACTACCTAACTGGCCCTCCCAGCCTGGGGTTAATCTCGACGCTGCCGTACCTCGAATTGACCCGCTAGCGTGGCAGCAGGCGATTTCCCCGCTAATGGCAGGCAGGTCACCCGGCACGTTAGGTGGAGGTACTCAAGTACCGTTGGTGGTTTCGTTAGCCACACCCTGTGTGGTTTACCAAAGGGAGTGTCTAGGCAGTCTTAACGCCTCGGGAAACATGAGCGATGGCCGGATCGATTTAGGTCTAAGCGGTAACCTGGTCACTGGGCGTTTACTGTACGATGCTCAATCACCACAACCGTTAGATATGGCTATAGAAGCGCTGGCGCTTGATCGCTTGCTGGCGTTAGCCAGTGTCGAGCATGACAGCGATGCACCGATGCCAGACTCCTGGATGCAGTCGGTCGAAACCCAGCACCAGAATCCTGTGGCCATTCCTGATTGGCTAGCCGATGTGCCCAATGGACGATTACGCTTAGCTGAGATTGCCATGGGGCCACGCCGCTTTGGTCCCTTGACCGCCTACTGGAAAACCGATGGTGAGCGTTTTTCGCTTACCCCCGTTGGCTTAACCCTGGGCCAGCTCTCGGCGCGCGGCGAGCTGTACTGGGAAGGGGATGCCGTTTCCAGCCATACCCGCGCGGACATTACGATTCAGGGCGGGGATATCGGCACTGCCCTTGAGCGCCTTGACCAGCCGGTAGCTATGCGCAGCCGTAGTACCGATGTGGCTGCTTCGCTGGACTGGCCGGGGGCGCCCTGGCAGTTGGAGTTAAGCCGCTCAGATGGTTATATCAGTACCGACATTCATGATGGCAGCTTTGTCACTCTGGAATCGGCGCCTGCGCGTTTAATCGGCTTGCTCAATTTCGATAATATTTTACGCCGTCTCCGCTTGGATTTTTCTGACGTTACCGGCCGCGGCACGGCATTTGACCGTGTTAAGGGGACGGCTGATGTTACCGGCGGGCTGCTGACGCTTCGTGGGCCATTGCAAATTGATGCCCCGGCCACCACCCTAACGCTCACCGGTAGTGTCGATCTGGTGACCCGTGAACTTGATCAGCGGCTTGGCGTCACACTACCAGTGACACAAAGTTTACCGATCGCGGCGATTGCCGTTGGCGCCCCTATCGTGGGCGGCGCGCTGTTCCTTGCTGACCAGCTGTTTGGCGACGCCTTAGATCGCGCCACGACACTCCATTATCGCGTGCGAGGCCCTTGGACCTCGCCGCGGGTTACTTTAGAAGGCCCCCAATGACCGCATATAAAAGTGATGTAGATACGGCTGCAGCCATTCTGTTGACCCCTGGAGGGCTCGACTTAGAGGCCTTGGAAACGGGGTTGGACTACGCTATGGGCGCGGGCATTGACTACGCTGATCTCTATTTTCAGCGTACCTGGCAAGAGGGCTGGGTACTGGAAGATGGAGAGGTAAAAGAGGCCAGCTACAATATTGACGGTGGCGTCGGCGTACGCTCGTTGGCAGGTGAAAAGACGGGCTTTGCCTACTCCAACCAAATTACTGCCGATGCGCTAATGGACACCGGCCGCACAGCGGCGGGCATCGTTCGCAGCGGCCAACGTCTGCCTGGGCAATTGGTTCGTCCGGTTTCCGCCATCGCGCTATGAGGGAATCGACCCTCTGGCCGGGCTAAGCGCCGAAGACAAAGTCGCCATGTTAAAACAGGCTGACAAAGTTGCTCGTGCTGCAGACCCGAGCATCAGTCAAGTGAGTGCTTCCCTATCAGGTACCTACGAGGTGGTGCTGGTGCGGGCCAGTGATGGCACCTTGGCGGCGGATATTCGCCCACTAGTGCGTTTTAACGTTAGCGTGATTGCGGTTAAAAATGGCCGACGTGAACGCGGCAGTGCGGGCGGCGGTGGCCGTTACTCCATGGCCAAACTACGCGATGACCAAGTTGCCGAGCAGTACGCCAAAGAGGCGGTGCGTCAGGCGCTGGTCAACCTGGAGGCTGTTGATGCACCCGCGGGGCAAATGCCTGTAGTACTGGCCTCGGGGTGGCCGGGGATTTTGCTTCATGAAGCCGTCGGCCACGGTCTGGAAGGGGATTTCAACCGTAAGGGCAGTTCCGCCTTTGCAGGCAAGATGGGCGAGCGCGTGGCCGCTAAAGGCGTAACGATTGTCGATGATGCAACGTTATCGGATTGCCGTGGCTCCATGAGCGTGGATGACGAGGGCACACCGGGGCAATACACGCCGCTTATCGAAGACGGCATTTTGACCGGCTATATGCAGGACAAACTCAATGCCCGCTTAATGGGTATGGCGCCGACGGGCAATGCGCGACGCGAATCCTTTGCCCACTTACCCATGCCGCGTATGACCAATACCGTTATGCTCGCGGGCCAAGATGAGCCCAGCGATATTATCAAAAGCGTTAAGCGCGGTATTTACGCGGTGAGCTTTGGCGGCGGGCAGGTGGATATCACGTCGGGTAAATTTGTATTCTCCGCCAGCGAAGCTTACCTGATTGAAGACGGTAAGGTGACGACACCGGTGAAAGGCGCCACCTTGATTGGTAACGGGCCGGAAGCGATGCAGCGCGTTTCCATGATCGGCCATGATATGGCGCTGGATACTGGTATTGGCGTATGTGGTAAAGAGGGACAGGGCGTGCCGGTGGGGGTGGGCCAACCCACCCTGAAATTGGATGAGCTGACCGTCGGTGGCACGCAGTCTTGACAGGCGGTTTTGAAAAACCGTTTTAAAGAGGCTGTTTTTAAAGTGAGAGGGTTTCGCGCAGGTGTTTGAAGAGCTTGCGCGAGCTGGTCGGCGGTTTGCCCTGTTCGCGTTCCCGCTGGGCGTTGCGAATCAATTGACGCAGTGTCTGGCGATCGGCATCGGGGTGTTCCGCCATAAACAGATCAACCGCCGCGTCGCCTTCGTCAATTAAGCGTTCCCGCCATTTTTCCAGTCGGTGAAACGCGTGGTCGCGCTGCTCCTGCTCCTGATCGATGGAGTCGAACACGGCTTGAATGGAGGTGAGATCCTCTTTACGGATTAGCTTGCCGACATACTGCATATGGCGGCGGCGACCTTCATGGGAACGAATACGCGAGGTTTCCTCGATAGCGCGGAGCATATCGTCAGAGAGGGGGAAACGGGCGCGTTCCGCCGGTCGCATGGCGATTAAGGTTTCCCCAAGTGCCTGTAAGGCATGCATTTCGCGTTTGAGTTGCGACTTGCTAGGGCGTTCTTCCTGCTCTTCTACTTCATTAGTACTTGAGACGGTATCGGGACGTTGCTTACGCATAGTGTGACTCACAGACAAGATTCGTGGCGGCATTATACCAGCTGCGAGTACAACATTGATTCGCCGATGACACTCTCTTGAAAGACTTTGGTTGAGAGACATTCGGTTGAAATAGGAGGCCATATGGCACAGGCATTTGATGCATCCGCGCAGCAGTCACTATTGACCGCGCGCGCTGAAGAGGCGCTAGCGCTGGCCAAGCGCTTGGGCGCGGATGCTGCCGAGGTGGGCGCAAGCGTTGACCAGGGCATAGGCGTTAGCGTACGTCAGGGGGAAGTTGAAACGGTTGAGTTATCCCGTGACCAAGGCATTGCCGTCACGCTCTACGTGGGGCAGCGTAAAGGCAGCGCTTCATCCACAGACGCCAGCAGTGCATCTATTCAGGCGGCGGTGGAGAAGGCGCTGGCGATTGCCCGCTACACCGGCGAAGACCCGGCGGCTGGACTGGCCGATGCATCACTCATGGCTACTGAGTTGCCCGATTTAAAAGTGCACTACCCCTGGGCGCTCACAACGGATGAGGCGATTGAGCTGGCGCTGGCCTGNGAGCAGGCGGGCCGCGATGTGGAAGGTATTTCCCAGTCGGATGGTGCGTCGCTCTCCAGCGGCGAAGGGGTACGCGTGTACGCCAATAGCCACGGCTTTTTAGGCACCCAAAAGGGCAGTAACCACTCTCTTTCGTGCATGCTGATTGCCCAAGACGCGGCCGGTATGCAGCGTGATTATGACTATACGTCTGCCCGCGACCCCAAGGCGCTGCGTGACCCTGCTGAGGTGGGGCGCGAAGCCGCGGTGCGTACGCTGCGCAGGCTCGGCGCTAAACGTCCGCCAACGGGCACCTTTCCGGTGCTGTTTGACCCATCGTTGGCCAGTGGCTTGATTGGCCACCTGCTCAGTGGGTTAGCCGGCGGTGCGCTGTACCGTCAAGCCTCGTTTTTGTGCGACCGGCTTGGTACACCGCTGTTTCCCGACTGGTTCAGTCTGGAAGAGCGGCCGATGGAGGTCGGCGCCACGGCAAGCTCGCCGTTTGATGGTGAGGGCGTGCAAACGCGCAATAATCGCTTTGTCGATCAGGGGCGCATTGCCAGCTACATGCTCTCGTCTTACAGCGCCCGTCGTCTCGATATGCAAACCACGGGTAATGCCGGTGGGGCACGTAACGTGCGTTTAGCGACGCCGCTGCAATCACGCGAGAGCCTGCTGCAAGAGATGGGGCGGGGTATTTGGGTAACTGAGTTGATGGGCCAGGGTGTCAACGGTGTGACCGGCGACTACTCTCGCGGTGCAGCAGGTTTTTGGGTCGAGAATGGCAAGGTGCAGTACCCGGTAGAAGAGTTCACTATCGCCGGAAACCTGGAGCGCATGTTTGCTGGCTTAGTAGGTATTGGCGATGACACCGATACCCGTGGCAGTGTTCACACGGGTAGCTGGTTGATTGATGCCATGACCGTAGCGGGGGACTAGCAGGCACAAGCGACGGCTACTGATCTTCCTCAAAGCGGGCGTCGAACAGCGCTTGAATCGCTTCAAGCGCCTGTTCGGCGTCATCGCCTTCGGCGGTGATTCTAAGCTCGGTGCCACAAGGTGCGGCAAGCATCAGCAGTGACATGATGTTGGCGGCGTCGGCAGCCTGTTGCTGTTTGTAGACGCATATTTTTGCCGTGAACTGTTGGCCGCATTTGACCAGTTTTGTCGCCGCGCGAGCGTGTAGCCCGCGTTGATTGGTAAGTGTAAGTATGCGTTCTGGCACCCTGGTTCCTTTTCGCCGAGTGGTGTCATTAATGGATAGACGCGCTTAAGAGGTCTCTGGCCGCTCGTTGGGTGTGGAAGCGCTGACGAGAGGAGCGGCCAACTGTTCGCTTAAGGTGTAATGCAGGCCAAGTTCGCGGTGGCGAAGCTGAACTTCGCCCATGCTAGGCGCCAATTTTTCCGCTAACTTCTCGACCATATAGACCGAGCGGTGCTGACCACCCGTACAGCCAATGGCGATAGTCATGTAGCTACGTTGGCTATTTTGGTAAGCGGGTAACCAACGCTCCAGCCAGGCCAAAATGTCGTCGCTCATGGCGTCAACGATCGGATAGCTGCTCAAAAAAGCCACGATTTCCGCGTCGCGGCCAGTGAACTGGCGCAGCGTTGGATCCCAGTAAGGGTTTGGCAGGCAGCGCACATCGAAGACCAGGTCGGCGTCTAACGGTACGCCGCGTTTATAGCCAAACGATTCCAGCGTTAACGTCAGCTTATCGCGCCGTTGATGCGCTACCTGGTCGGTAATACGGCGACGTAAATCGTGCACCGATAACCGTGATGTATCGATCAAAAGGTCGGCCAGGTCGCGAATATCCTCCAGCGTTTCCTCCTCTTTATTGATCGCCTCTTCCAGGGTCATCTCGCTATCGCGGGTCAGCGGATGGCGTCGCCGAGTAGCAGAGTAGCGCTCAAGCAGTATGCGTGCGTCGGTAGTTAGGTAAATCACTTGAAAGTCGATTTTACGCTGGCGCAACTCCTCTAACAAAGAGGGTAGGCGCTCCAGCGCTCCCGGCAAATTGCGGGCATCAATACTGACCGCCAGATGGGTGCGATCGCCCTGGTCACGCAGTTCATCCACCAATGATCCCAACAGCATAGCGGGGAGGTTGTCAATCGCGTAGTAGCCAAGATCTTCCAGCGCTTGCAAGGCGATAGATTTACCTGACCCGGAGCGGCCGCTAATGATCACCAGTTGCATAGAGTCTCTCTTTGCTTTGATCAAGCTGCGTTGAGGGTGGTGAGCGAATAATCTGCTGTGCTGTGCCCTGAACAGGCTTTCAGACCCTTAGGCCGCTGATTGCTCGCGAATTTTAGCGGTAATCAGCTCGAGCAGTTCGCGCTGGCTGGCTGCTTTACGCAGCTGCTGGCGCGTGTCCGCATCATTCATGATGGTCGCTACCTGCCCCAGTAGTGAGAGATGCGTGTCATCTGCCTCTTCGGGTACCAACAGGACAAATACCAGATCTACCGGATCGCCGTCGATAGCATCGAAATCGATTGCTTCAGCCAGCTTTAAAAACCCGGCGATAGGGGCGGTGCAGTGGGGGCTCCGCGCATGGGGAATAGCCACGCCGTTACCAATACCCGTACTACCTAAGCGCTCGCGGCCGATTAAACGGCTAAACACTTCTTGGCTGTCCAGGCTGGGGATATTTTGGGCAATAAAGGTGCTGTAAAACTCCAGCACCCTTTTTTTGCTACCCCCGGGTACGTCATACAGAACACGTTCCGGGGGGAGTATGGTTTCCAACGTCATTGAATTAACGCACACCAGCGCCTTGGGCGCGAGCTTGTGCTTTTTCCTTGTGTTTAACGAGTTGACGGTCGATTTTATCCGCTAGCGCGTCGATAGCGGCGTACATATCACTGTCTAGGGCTTCCGCATGTAAGTCAGCACCTGCGGCGTGCAGCGTACAGGCGGCCTGCTGGCGCTCTTTCTCCACTGATAAGGTGACTTGCACCGTAGTTATATTGTCGTAATGGCGCTCTACACGCTCAAGCTTTTCGTTGACATAGTCACGCAAGGCGTCAGTCAGTTCTACGTGATGACCAGTGATATTTACTTGCATTGACGTGCTCCTTATCCATCGGACTGTACTTCGATTGTAACCCTTTTTGCCGCGTTGCAAAGCCCTTGTCGAGAGTTTCCCTGAAACGTTAGCGAAGTTAGCGCAAACGGCGCCGTTCACTAGATGAGGGAATGCCCATGGCTTCACGGTATTTCGCCACCGTACGACGCGCCACTTGAATCCCTCCCTCGCCTAACAGCGTCACTAAGCGACTATCTGAAAGCGGCTTGCCGGGCGGCTCCTCTTGAATCAGTTTCTTGAGACGTGCCCGGATGGCAGTGCTGGAATGGCTATCGCCATCTTGACCGCTCACCTGGCTTGAGAAAAAGTATTTGAGTTCAAACACGCCTCGAGGTGTATGGATATATTTTTGCGTCGTTACCCGTGAAATAGTCGACTCGTGCATCTCGACGGCTTCGGCAATATCGGCCAGTATCAATGGCTTCATGGCTTCTTCACCGTGCTCCAAAAAGCCAATCTGGCGGGTAATGATTTCGCGACCCACACGCAGCAGCGTATCGTTTCGGCTAGAGAGGCTTTTGATCAGCCAGCGCGCTTCCTGGAGGTGTTCTTTGAGAAACTGATTGTCCTGGCTCTTGTCCGCTCGCTTAATCAAGCTGGCGTAGTCCGGCTGAATGCGCAGCCTTGGCAGGGCTTCTGGGTTGAGTTCTAAGTGCCAGCCTTCGTTATCGTGGCGCACGACTAGGTCGGGGGTAACATAGCTATCGTCGGTGTCGCCGTAAGCGCTGCCTGGCCGTGGGTCTAGGCTGCGAATCAGTAGGATGACGTCGGTCAACTGTTCGTCGTCGAGCCCTAGGCGGCGCTTCAGCAGGCGCATATCGTCTTTACCAAGCGCTTCGAGAAACTGCCGCACTAAACGGCGAGCGGGAACCAGCAGTGGCGTATCATCGGGGAGGGCGGCGAGCTGCAGCATCAAGCATTCACGCAGATCCCGGGCAAAGATGCCGGTCGGCTCAAACTGCTGGAGCTTGAGCAGAATGGTTTCCACTTCGCGTTGACTAAGCCCGTCAATGCCCTGGGC
>JGI24723J26617_10004136_pt1 | contig 10085 bp, 10 predicted proteins | sample Cruoilmetagenom6_FD_26617 | JGI IMG/M metagenome (IMG submission 26617) | reverse complement strand
TCCGCCTCCGGCCAGCCGGATGGTTTCGCAGATGAACGCCTGAAAGCCATGGAAAGTCAGTTTGGCAAAACATACCGTCAAGTCATACTGGGCTTCATGGTCGAGGGGGACACCTCCCGCTGGTTGACCCATGAGGAAATTTGCGCTGGCGTGCTTCGCGCTTATCGTGGCTTTGAAAATCGCACCATTGTTGGCACGCTGGAACCCTGGGACAAACGACCCTAAAACCGGAGAGACGGCATGAAACATTTGATCATCGTTGGCCTGGCACTTTGCCTCAGCCAACCTGCATTCGCCTTCACAGATTTCATGTCGAGCGAGATGGTGCCGCCACCCCAGTCTGAAACAGACAAAGTCATGGCCGACCCCGATTGCGAGTTGCTTGACGACCATCCAGCCAATGGCGCGTGGGACGGAACAACACTAAGCGCCAACGTCCGCGTTCACATCGTGCCCTGCTTTGCTGGTGCTTATAATACGATGTACAAGGTTTTGTTGGAACGGCGCGATAATGAGAGTGGCACATCCACGTTCGACACGTTGAGCTTCGCCGACTATCGCAGTGATCTCGGTTGGATCGGCACGGACATGCTGACCAACGCCTTCATCAATCCGGAAACGGGATACCTGGCACATTTCCACAAAGGTCGTGGCCTTGGTGATTGCGGCTCTACCGGCTCATGGAAATGGACAGGCTATGTGTTCGCCATGGTGGAGTATTATGTCGAAGAAGAGTGCAACGGTCGCTTGGCCGATCAGTGGCCTGCCGTTTACACCAACTCGAGCCTACAATCGACACAAGGCACTACCGACAATGAGCAACCGCCACAAAGCATTGCCAACATTGAGCAAGATTGCTCGGTCGCGCCCTATTGCGAAACCCGACGCTACTTTAAAGACTTCTTGGTTGCCTGCAGGGCACCCAAAAATGACGGTTCACGTTTTTGCTCCGCCAACACCTATGTGAACAACACAGAAGCTCCCGCTGGCTTTGACTACCAGTTGCGTATCGGTCGCGAACGCCGGGACGCGCCTCTCCGTATTTCCATGATCGCGGTGTTTAACTTGATGAACAGGTCCAAGCCGATGGAGATTGCAATCGATGGTGAACAGGTCGCCTTCCTATCCCCCGCCGATGTGGAAACAGATCAAACCATCAATGATTATTTTGTGGGTCCGCAAGACAAGACAGATGAAATCATCGAGGCGATGCGTGCAGGAACAGAAGTGACGTTCTCTTATACGGACGACAGCGGAAGAGGACAGACCGTCCCCTTCTCGCTTTCAGGCCTGACAGCATCTCTCTTGTGGATGCAGGAAAATGCTGGAAACTAAAATCAGCCCAGCAAAAAGGCGCCCACGTCTTTCACATCAAATATGAGAGAGATCCAAAGCGTACCTAGAGCCAGCACATACCAAATGCCGTAAAGGCTTTTGATTTCAATCTGTGAAAAACGCCGGGTCATATAAATCGCTGCTGGCCCCCAAAATGCGATATGGGTCAAACCCCATAATCCGTTCCATCCCACATAGACACCCATCACCATGGTTGCCGGAATAGTAAGCAGCACGGCAAGCAGCAACCACCGCGCTTCAACTTTAAAGAGCGCAGCCGCCAATGCGGCGGGCCCCAAGATGACCATCATCCAGTTCATCCACAATTGCACCCACCCAGGCAGTGCCGCGACGTAGACTTCCTGATCCGCTTGAGCAATGGCCCAAGCATCCATAAATTCACTAAACATGGATCCCCCAATTTAGCCTTGATTGGCCCTTGTTCTTGGGTCCTATTTTGGCGCTTTAAGTCATCAGTCGCATCTCACGATTGCGTTAGATTAAGAAAATGCCCCACCCAAAAGAGACGAGGTCGCCACGTGACAGAAAAATCGCTCCTCACCCATTCAGAGTGGGTCAAAGGGTCCTGCGGCTGCGGTATTGTCAGCTTCGAAATCAAGCACCCAGCACGGTGGGCCTATCATGATCATTCACACGCCACGCGGGATGTCCTTGGCAGCGCCACCACCACTTACGTGGGATCGTGGCGAAAACGATTTCGCATTGTTGCCGGTGAAGAAGTGCTTTCTGAATACCGGGACGACGAAAACGGCATCACCCGACGTTTTTGCCTCGAATGCGGATCACCTGTTACTTACGAACGAGATACCTCCCCTCATATGGTGAACATCCCGCGCGGGCTTTTTTTGGAAGGCGTTGGCCGTGAGCCACGTTATCATGTGCGCATGGATGAAATGCCAGAGTGGGCGTACACCGGCGAAAGAGTGTCGCCGCTAAAAAATTATCCCACCGTACAATATGAACGACCTAGAAAGTCCAAAAACAAACCGCCACATGACGACATGTTTTGACGCCATGTTTAGGGACTTGGCGCATCCGGATTAACGCGCTCATATCCTTCTTCGCGCATCGTATCCATGAGCGGAACAAGCGCCTCTTGTGGAACCCCCAACGCATGAAGCACATCTGAGGAAAGTTTGAGAGATACCTCCAATGTTTCGGGCACGATCCCAGTTGCGCCTAGCTCAGCAAGCTCGCGCGAGTGGGTCAGGTCATGAGCCCGAACGAATACAGGAATTTTCGGCCACTTCTGCCGAATAGCCGCAACAGCGCGTGTCGTAGCGGAATAATCATTCAATGTGACGACGATAGCGGCGGCACGATCCGCACCCACACGTTCCAACACATCATGGCGCGCGGCATCCCCATAAAAAACAGGCTCACCCTTTTTACGAGATGATTGAGCACGGGCCGGGCTCATATCAAGCGCAACAAAAGGCACCATCTGATCCGACAAGAGCCTGGAAACCGTGCGTCCCACCCGGCCATATCCAGCAATGATCACATGGCCGCTCAAATCGTCATCCAGCTCGCCCACTTCGATTTCTTGCTCTGTGCGATAGCGACGCGCAATGAGCGCCGAAATACCGTTCCCCGCAATCATCAAAAAAGGCGTTAGAGCCAACGACACCCCTGCGACGATCAACATAAATTGCGCGATGTCGCGCTCAATGACGCCGCCAACCAGTGCGCCCCCGATAACAACAAAGGCAAACTCACCACCAGCGCCCAACAAAAGCCCAGTCCGTGCGGCCTGGCTCGCTGTCACGCCAAACATCACCGAGAGCGCCGCGATCAACGTGCTCTTTACAAGAATCAGACCAAAGACACCTATGAAGACTTCGTTTGGTCGGTCTTGGATCACCGCAAAATCAAGCCCCATGCCAACACTGATGAAAAAGAGCCCCAACAACAGACCTTTGAAAGGTTGAATATCGATCTCGACTTGCGGTCGAAATTCCGTTTCCGACAAAACCAAGCCTGCAAGAAAAGCACCCAGCGCCATCGACAGACCTGACTGGCCGGTTGCCCAGGCTGTGCTGAGGACCGCCAGCAACGTCAAAGCCATGAAAAGCTCTGGCGAGCGCGTCCAGGTGACAATCCGAAACAGGTACCGCAACGCATAACGCCCAACCACAAGGATCGTAAGAATTGCGCCTACCGCTTGAAGCAAGGCAAGTCCAACCAGACGCGCCAATTCCCAGGGTTCTTCACCCGCTCCACCGTTCGACAAGATGGAAACCAGCATAATGAGCGGCACCACTGCCAAGTCTTGGAATAAAAGAATGGAAAAGGTCCGACGCCCAAGTGGTGTNGCGAACTCNCCCCTCTCGATCAATACTTGCGTGACAATAGCAGTNGAGGAAAGCGCCAAAGAAAAACCGACAATGACCGAGGCTTCAATCGGGTTGCCATAACTGTGGGCAAAGAATGAGATCACCGTACCGACGATTAAAACCTGGAGTCCACCAAGACCGAAGATCAACCGTCGCATGGCCAACAGCCGCTCAAACGATAGCTCCAACCCGATGGTAAAGAGCAGAAACACAACGCCGAGCTCAGCGAGACGCGCAACCCCTTGCACATCATCGATGACGGCAAAGCCAAATGGCCCGATCAAGGCCCCAACGGCAAGGTAGCCAAGGACAGGGCTTGCTCGCATCCATTGAAATATGGGAACCACAAGCACCGACGCCACAAGAAAGACCACAATCTCTTTCAGGTATGGCACCGCTTCTGCGTGCCCTGCACTTGCCTCAACCAGCTCCGCCTCCTATGCCCATTTGGNTCTCATTCACGCCAGATAACCTGATTATCTGCAAATTGTGCTGTTTTACTTCGCTCAAAACGCCCCTATATATGCAAGGTCTCCATTTTTGCAGGGCNTCATTAATTGCAAGATAAGGGATCACATTTAAGAAAGACAATATAAGGCTGTCGAGGTGAGTTCATGAATGCGATGAAGAAACACTNCAGCGCTCCCTTCTCTGCCGAATGGACGACCGCGCTATGATGTATCTCTCGATCGTTAGTGGATTTGTTATCCTGCTTTTCTGCGGAGACCTGTTGGTCAGAGGTGCGGTTGCTCTCGCCCTCAAACTTGGCATCCCTTCCCTTTTGATCGGCCTCACCGTTGTTGCATTTGGCACCTCAGCACCTGAACTCGTCGTTGCCATCCGCGCTGCCTTGTCTGGCGCAAGTGGGATAGCCATCGGCAATATCGTCGGCTCTAACATTGCCAACATCTTGTTCGTACTAGGCTTACCGGCAATTATCTATCCTACCCTATGCAACCAAAAATCAGTGCGCCGTAACACAATCTTCATGGTGGGGGCGACTGTCATATTTATCGCTCTGTGTTTCACTGGAACGCTCGCCTTTTGGCATGGGCTCACCCTGTTCATCATGGTTTTGCTGTTCCTGGGTTATGTGGCCACTCACGCGGCGAGCGCCGCCAATGGTGATGGCGCAGCTGAGATCGAAGATGAATTCGAGCTGCCCGATGGCGCGTCCGGCCTGCCACCCAACGGGTGGATGATAGCGATCTTCCTGATTGCTGGAATATTCGGGCTGCCCTTGGGCGCCCATTTTGTTGTTGATGGCGGCACCGACATCGCCCGTACATTTGGCGTTTCCAACAGTACCATCGGCCTGTCTCTCATTGCCTTTGGCACGTCGTTGCCAGAACTAGCAACCACAATGATCGCCGCCTTCCGTCGCCACCCGGATCTGGCGATCGGTAACGTGTTGGGGTCCAACCTCTTCAACATTCTAGCCATCATGGGCATCACAGCTATGGTGGCCCCCATTGAAGTGCCAGAGGCGTTCCTCTGGTTCGACCTGTGGGTCATGTTGATCGCGGCCCTGCTCATCGTACCGTTTGCCATGTCACGGGGAACGATAACCAGATCTGCAGGCTTCCTCTTTGTTGTCGCCTATTTTGCCTACATGTATTTCCTATTCGTCGCTGATAGCGCCAGCGCGATGCACAGCGGGTAGCGACTGGCTCCATGACCACCACCTCTCTCTCTAACAACGTTCTCATTACCGGGGCTGCCAAACGCATCGGACGGGCAATCGCGCTCGACTTCGCGCGTCAGGGCTGGGGTGTCGGGGTTCATTTTCACCGTTCGGCAGCACCTGCACGGGAACTGGTAACGGAGATTGAAGCATTGGGCGGCAAAGCCATCGCTCTCAAAGCCGATCTGGCTGATCCCTCGACCCTCAGTGCTCTCGTGACAACTGCGGGAATGCAGCTCGGTAGCCTGACGGCATTGGTCAACAACGCCTCTCTCTTCACCCCAGACGACATGTCNACACTGACGCCGGAAACATGGACGGCGCATATGGACACNAACCTGCGCGCCCCCTTGTTTTTGTCCCAGGCGTTTGCGGCACANTTGCCGNAGGGACGCAAAGGCACCATCATCAACATGCTGGACCAGCGGGTTTGGCGCCTTACACCACGCTTCCTATCTTACACCGTTGCCAAGGCAGGCTTATGGACCCTCACGCAAACATTGGCGCAAGCTCTGGCGCCCCAAATCCGGGTCAACGGCATTGGCCCAGGCCCCACACTCTCCAATGATCGTCAATCTGAGGCCGACTTTCAGGCACAAATCTCTGCGACTTTGTTGCAGAAAGGACCATCCCTCGACGAAATCTGCGCAGCCATACGGTTTATCCTTGCGAGCCCGTCTCTAACGGGGCAAATGATCGCTCTCGATGGCGGCCAGCACCTCGCATGGGAAACACCAGACGCGGCAGGACCAGAATAGATCGGCCAATGCGGCAGGAAGGATCAAGACATGGATAATGTCACTCAGTTGAAAATTGCCAACGCAGCCGAGGCAATCCGGCACGTCTTTGTGCGTGATCTTGTTCTGGAGGGTGAGATTGGCGTCTACGCGCACGAAAAAGACGGTTTTCGCCAACCTATGCGGTTCAACATTGACTTAACGGTCCGCGAAGTCGCCCATGGTGACGCGCTGGAAAACGTCGTGTGTTACGAGGAAATCGTAAACAAAGTCAAAGGCTTGCTCACCGAAGGCCACGTCAATCTGGTCGAAACCCTGGCTGAACGCATCGCTTCTCGCTGCTTGGAGGACGCCCGTGTAGAACGTGCCCGTGTTCGCGTTGAAAAGCTCGCCGCTATTCCTGAGGTCGCAAGTGTAGGCGTTGAAATCGAGCGTCAACGCGCCGCGCTTTAAGGCCACATTTCGTCGACCTTCCGCATACAGAAACACGCTAGGTGTTTGAATTTTTTCATAAATTCGTCATGAAAGAATAAGCCGCATGCGGATGTTTGTGCACACATAGCCACACGGTCTATTAACCATCAATATCTGCACCCTTTTTCGAGTGATTTTGTATTTTTCCAAGTTTACCATAAAATTACCCATATAATTCAATAAGTTAGGAATTTGCCATTTAGAGCCAATGTTGAATTTGTCCTTATGTCACAATCGCTTGCTTCCTATTCCTTCAGATTCTCAACAAACTTATCCACAGGACCCATTAGAAACAGATCAGTACGGTAACGCTGTAAAGTAACCATAAGAGAGCAAGCTCTTTTCTGCCGCCTATACTCAACTGGTAGCAACCAATATTTCCAGCACAACAGTCCTCCTAAAGACAGTATTTTCGGGAAAAAAGCGCTCAATGACGCAGAGCAACAAAATCGATGAAAATCTGCCCCAAAAGTCTCTCGGGGCGATCTTGATTGCGGAAAAGGTAAAAACTCTCCCCGACAGCCCCGGCGTCTACCGGATGTTGAACGAAAAGGGTGACGTCCTCTATGTGGGCAAAGCCCGCAGCCTGAAAAAGCGTGTCACCAGCTACACGAAACTGTCGGGCCACTCCAACCGCATAGCCCGGATGATCACCTCGACCACAGATATGGAGTTCATCACAACGGCNACCGAAACAGATGCTCTCCTGCTCGAAGCAAACCTGATCAAGCAACTCAAGCCCCGGTACAACGTCCTTCTGCGCGACGACAAATCCTTTCCCTACATTTTGCTGACGGGCGATCATGATTTTCCACAAGTGGTTAAACATCGCGGCAGTCGCTCCAAAGAGGGAGACTATTTTGGACCTTTCGCCTCAGCCGGATCAGTCACGCGAACTCTAAACACCCTTCAGCGCGCCTTTTTGTTGCGCTCCTGTTCGGACTCTGTTTTTGACGCCCGCACACGCCCCTGTTTGCTCTTTCAAATCAAACGATGCTCTGCGCCTTGCACTGGAGAAATCTCAAAAGACGGCTACGCTGAACTTGTGTCGGAGGCGCACGATTTTCTGCGCGGCAAAAGCCGCCGCACGCAGGAACACCTAGCCCAGCAAATGGAAACGGCTAGTGCGCGCATGGATTTTGAAGGCGCAGCTATCTACCGCGACCGCATCCGCGCCTTGGCCCAAATCCAGTCCCATCAAGGCATCAATCCACAAACCGTGACGGATGCCGACGTTTTCGCCGTTGGCTACGACAGCGGCCAAACCTGTGTACAAGTATTCTTCTTCCGCGCGGGCCAGAACTGGGGCAATCGCGCCTACTTCCCGCGCCACGANAAGGATTTTTCTTCAGCGGAAGTTCTAGACGCCTTCCTCGCACAGTTTTATGATGACAGACCAGCGCCTCCTCAAATTTTCCTAAGCGAAAACATCGTGGGTCGCACTCTGCTCAGTGAAGCTTTGAGCATTCGCACAGAACGCAAAGTCCAAGTCTCTGTTCCAAAGCAGGGAGAGAAGCGCGAGCTCGTCGAACACGCCCTGCGCAATGCAAACGATGCCCTTGCGAGACGTCTGGCGGAGTCAGCGACACAACGCAAACTTCTGAACGAATTTGGAGAAACCTTTGGTCTCGACACACCGCCAGACCGCATTGAAATATATGACAACAGCCACATCCAGGGCACGAACCAAGTAGGCGGCATGGTCGTCGCTGGACCGGAAGGGTTTCGCAAAAACCAATACCGGAAATTTAACATCAAAGGCGACGGGATCACACCGGGAGATGACTACGGCATGATGCGCGAAGTNCTGACNAGGCGTTTCACACGACTGTTAAAGGAAAGCGCTGCCGCCACAGAAACCGAAGTTAACACCGCTCTTTCAATTGATGACAGGCGCGCCAACGGCTGGCCAGACGCCATCTTGATTGACGGTGGTCAAGGTCAGTTAAGCGTCACCAATGAGGTGATGGAGGAACTTGGCATTGACGACGTTGTTGTGATTTCAATTGCCAAAGGACCAGATCGAAACGCTGGCCGTGAGCGCTTTTTTATGAAAGGCAAACCATCGTTTTCCCTGCAAGAAAAAAGCCCACTTCTATATTATCTGCAACGGTTACGGGATGAGGCTCACCGCTTTGCCATTGGGTCACACCGTACCCGCAGAGCCCAACAAACCCGCGCAAATCCGCTGGACAATGTTGCAGGCGTCGGGGCAACCAGAAAACGAGCACTTTTGAACCACTTTGGCTCGGCCAAAGCCGTGTCGCGCGCAGGTCTTTCCGATTTGCAAGCTGTTGAAGGCATTTCTGAAAAGGTGGCCAATGCCGTTTACAACCATTTTCACGGCACCCCCGACTAACTGACGGAGATAAATCTCATCAATTTGCATGTGCGCCACTTAGATGACGCAAAGCAATGCTATGATAGACACCATGAATCAGACGGCAGAACAAAGAGCGGAACGACGAACGAAGGTNCTGACCAGCCTTCCCAACATGCTCACCTATGCGCGCATTCTGATGGTTCCTGCGCTGGTTGCAGCCTTCTACCTTGAAGGAACAACAGCAAATTGGGCCACATTGGGTGTTTTTTCTCTTGCAGCCATCACTGACTATTTCGATGGATATTTTGCCAGAGCTTGGAAACAAACCTCCAATCTTGGCCGCATGTTGGACCCCATTGCAGACAAGCTACTCGTTTCTGCAGCTCTCTTTATGCTTGTGGCCAACGATACAATCAGCTGGGGCTCTGTGTTTGCAGCCATCATCATTTTAAGCCGGGAGATATTGGTTTCAGGTTTAAGGGAGTTTCTCGCCGAAGTCCGCGTAAGCGTTCCCGTAACCGAGTTGGCCAAATGGAAGACCGCCATTCAAATGTTTGCCATCGCCTTTTTGTTAGCGGGCGATGCCGGCGAGGCACTTGTCCCGGGCACACAAGAAATTGGCATCTGGCTGCTCTGGATTGCCGCCTTACTTACCTTATATACCGGGTATGACTATTTCCGCAGCGGTTTGCGCCATGTCATAGAAGATGACGGGGTCGCCGAGGAGTGATGCCTGAGAGGCTGGAGTTGGTATGAAGGTTCTTTATTTCGCTTGGATACGAGATCGCATTGGTTGTTCTGAAGAAAGCATCGATCTACCCGACGGCAAACCTTTCAGCGTGTCAGATCTAATCATCACACTCGTTGAGCGCGGCGAAGGCTATGCGGCTGCCTTCGAAGACCGCGAGGTCATTCACGTTGCCGTCGACATGGTGGAAACGACACACGACGCTTCCATCACTGACGCAACAGAAGTCGCGTTTTACCCCCCCTTCACNGGCGGTTGAGATGGTTAGAGTTCAAACAGAAGATTTTGATCCCGGCGCAGAACTTGATGCACTTGTCGCNGGTCNNACAGACGTGGGTGCAGCGGTCAGCTTTGTTGGGTACATGCGCGATCACAATGACGGCCGAGGTGTTGAAACCCTAACGCTGGAGCATTATCCCGGCATGGC
>JGI24723J26617_10004133_pt1 | contig 10089 bp, 9 predicted proteins | sample Cruoilmetagenom6_FD_26617 | JGI IMG/M metagenome (IMG submission 26617) | reverse complement strand
AATTAGCTGCACCACCCAAAGCGTTTCCCGCCCGAATAACTGCGGGCCAGACCAGAGTTGATCATGACCTGCGACAACGGCCGGTCATCGACGTTTACGAANACCAACCGGCGACCGTATCTATCGCGGTCCCNCGGCAGAGCATTTATTTTTCCAGCCTTCAGCAAAGTCCAGCGCAGATAGTANCCAGCCGCCACCGCTTTGAACAATTCGCCCGGGCATCGAGCCTTCATTTCCGGCGTATCATACCCCAGAATACGGCCCTTTTCATATCCCGTCACCGGGCACATCATACGCACCGTATCGCCGTCCGTGACACCAATTATGCGACACCCTGTATGCGGTTTTATCAAGCCATTCATCGCTGTTGCCAGTGATGGCCCAAACAGCAAGAGGAAAGATAAACCACCGATTACAAACATTTTTCTATCAAACCTGTTAAACCGAGAGGGCGGGCGTTTTCTGGGCGGCAGCCCCATGTTCAAACGTTTTGGGGTATNGGCATCGTCGCTTTGTCGGNGGTGCCTGCGCCTACGCATCGCACCACACACAAATTNCCGTCCACGATATGACGCCGCAGGCCATGCCTTACATCCGGAACACGCCAAAGCGTGTCTCTTGGATCGGCGCATTCAGCGCCGCGGTCAGACTAAGGCTAAGAACATCGCGGGTTNTTCGCGGGTCGATCACACCATCNTCCCACATCCGCGCCGAAGCATAAAGCGGATGGCTTTGTTCTTCGAACATCTCCAGCGTCGGGCGCTTGAATTCGGCCTCTTCTTCGGCCGACCAACTGCCGCCACCGCGCTCGATTGCATCGCGTTTCACCGTCGCCAGCACGCCCGCCGCCTGCGGCCCGCCCATCACCGATATGCGCGAATTGGGCCAGGACCACAGAAAACGAGGCTGATAGGCGCGCCCGGACATGCCATAGTTTCCAGCCCCAAAAGAGCCGCCAACAATCAGCGTCACCTTAGGCACCTTCGTTGTAGCAACGGCTGTTACCAGCTTGGCGCCGTGGCGCGCGATCCCTTCGTTTTCATATTTCCGTCCAACCATAAACCCGGTGATATTTTGCAAAAATACCAATGGGATAGACCGTTGCGAGCAAAGCTCGACAAAATGCGCGCCCTTTTGCGCACTTTCAGAAAACAGCACGCCATTGTTGGCAATAATGCCAACCGGGCAGCCTTTTATATGGGCAAATCCGGTCACCAGTGTTTCGCCGTACCGCGCCTTGAATTCGTCAAACCGCGAGCCGTCGACAACCCGGGCGATCACCTCGCGGATATCATAGGGCGTGCGCAAGTCAGACGGCACGACGCCCAGCAGGTCCTGCGGGTCATAGGCAGGCTCTTCAACCGATTGATATTCAACCGTTTTCGGACGCGACCTGTTTAGCCCCAGCACCGCCCGGCGGGCCAGCGCCAGCGCGTGGGCATCATCCTCGGCCAGATAATCGGCGACACCTGACAGGCGCGTATGCACATCGCCCCCGCCAAGATCCTCGGCCGTAACAATTTCACCGGTAGCAGCCTTAACCAAAGGTGGCCCGGCCAAAAANATAGTGCCTTGTTCTTTAACGATAATCGACACATCCGACATCGCCGGAACATACGCGCCACCAGCCGTGCACGACCCCATGACAACGGCGATCTGCGGGATGCCAAGGGCGCTCATATTTGCCTGATTATAGAAAATCCGGCCGAAATGATCGCGGTCGGCAAAAACCTCGTCTTGATTGGGCAGGTTGGCGCCACCGCTATCGACCAGATAGACGCAGGGCAGATGGCATTCTTGTGCAATTTCCTGCGCGCGCAGGTGCTTTTTGACGGTCATCGGGTAATACGTGCCACCCTTAACGGTGGCATCGTTGCACACGACCATCACGTCCTGCCCATGCACCCGGCCAATACCGGTGATGACGCTGGCACCGGGGGCCGCACCGTCATACATGCCATGCGCAGCCGTCGCGCCGATTTCAAGGAACGGACTGCCCGGATCAAGCAGATTGGCCACCCGTTCACGCGGCAGCATTTTGCCGCGCGCGCTATGGCGGGCACGGGATTTTTCGTTGCCCCCCAATGCCGCAGATGTGGCCGCTTTTGCCACAACATCAAGGGCTTGCAGGTGGGCCGCCCGGTTGGATTTGGCGTCATCCGAAGACGCGATAAACATTGAATTCAGCTTCATCAGTCTGATCCCATCTGGATGTCCAGCATACCAAGCAATGCGACAGAGCGCGCCGCCGTATGCCCCAACAAGCAATCCGCCCCGGCGATCTGACGAATAGATCCTTCGCCCGCCAGCGCGTAAGCCAGTTTGCAATCGGCGTCGCGAAACGCAATCCACGCCCGCTGCGCATCCCGCAGCGAAGGGACGCGTGCAAGCGGCCCCTGCCCAACCGCATCATCGGCGACAGATTTTTCTTTCAGCTCTTGATAATAGGCGTTCAGCAGAAAATCCCACGCCGCCATTTCTTCTTTCAGACAGGCGACCATGCCCCGAGTGCTGCTGCCGCCGGGCTTTTCCATACACGCATTGGCAGGGAAATTCCGGCATCGTTGCAGCTCCTCACCATCCGGAGCCTCGTACACACAGGACTCGATGTTCATGATCATCTCTTCGTTGGCCTGCGCCGCTGCTGCCGATACAAAAAACGACGCAATAACAGCCAGAAAAATTCGGGCCACTACATCGCCCCCATCATTTCCCGCCCGATCAGCATCCGGCGGATTTCGCTGGTTCCGGCCCCGATTTCCATCAGCTTGGCGTCGCGGAAAATCCGGCTGACAGCACTGTCATTCATAAAGCCAGCACCGCCCATGGCCTGCACCGCCTGATGGGACTGTTTCATTGCCTCTTCGGACGCATAAAGCACACAAGCGGATGCATCCTGACGGGTTACTTCGCCCCGGTCACACGCGCGCGCGACCTCATATACATAGGCCCGGGCAGAATTCATTGCCGTATACATATCGGCAATCTTACCCTGCATTAGCTGAAAGTTTCCAATGGGTTGGCCAAATTGCTTGCGCTCTGCCAGATAGGGCATCACTTCGTCCAGACAGGCGGCCATGATGCCGGTGCCAATGCCCGACAGGACGACACGTTCATAATCCAGCCCGCTCATCAAAACGGCGACGCCGCGCCCCTCTTGGCCCAGCACGTTTTCAAACGGCACTTCGACATCTTCAAAGATCAGTTCAGCCGTGTTCGAGCCGCGCATCCCCAGCTTGTCAAAATGCTTCGAGGTGGAAAACCCCTGCATAGATTTTTCAACGATAAACGCAGTCATGCCACGGCTGCCCGCATCCGGGTCGGTCTTGGCGTAAACCACCAGCGTGTCGGCGTCCGGCCCGTTGGTGATCCAGTATTTGTTGCCGTTCAGAACATAGCGGTCATTGCGTTTTTCCGCCCTGAGCTTCATCGAAACCACGTCCGACCCCGCCCCGACCTCGGACATCGCAAGGGCACCGACATTTTTGCCCGACACAAGTCCGGGCAAATAGCGTTCCTTTTGCTCGGGCGAACCGTTCAGGCTGATTTGATTGACACAAAGGTTTGAATGCGCACCGTAAGACAGGCTGACACTGGCTGAAGCGCGGGCAATTTCCTCGACCGCGATAACATGCGCCAGATAGCCCATGTCCACACCGCCGTAACTTTCGGCCACGGTTATGCCAAGCAGCCCCATGTCACCCATTTCGGCCCAAAGTTCGGGCGGGAATACATTGCTGGTATCAACCTCAGCGGCAATTGGGGCCACGCGTTCCTGCGCCCATTTATGCACCGTTTCGCGCAGCGCGTTAACGTCTTCACCTAAATCAAATCGCATTGTGGCGTTAAACATCGCACGCACCCTCAATTATTGAACAGTTGTTCAGTTAGTAGCGGGTTTCGCTGGCCTCGGTCAACATCAGTTCAATATTTCGTCAGCCTTTGGCATTGCTTTGCTGAAAAACGGCCCCCACCTCGGCGCGAATGATCCGCGCGATTTGTTGGGCGTCATCGGTGCTAAAGGTCAGCGGCAGGCGCATATCGACAAGCCCGGCCAACACCCTGTCGGTCATCGGCAAATGCGGCGGGTTGGCATAGGCCCAATGATCGTAGCGCGACGTATAGCCAGCCGCCTGATCCGCCCCGAACCACTTTAGCTCGACCCCGCGGCCGCCGCATCGCGCAACAACCGCCTGCACATTTTCCGGCCGCCAGCCTGAAAGCAGGAACTGAAACGAAGACCCAACCCGCACCGCGCCGGGATCGGGTGTTATCAGCGCCAAACCCGGCGTATCCCTAAGGCCCTGCGAAACCGCGCTGTGCAGGGCTGACCAGCGGGAAACCTGTGCAGGCAGGTCGGCCAGTTGCGGGCGCAAAATCGCCGCGCGCAAATTATCCATCCGGCCCGAAATATTGGGCACATCGCCCTCGATCGCGGCAAAATGTTGCGGGCCCGGCGCGGCGATATGACGATCATACAGCATGTAACTGCCCGACAGCAAAATCGCACGGGCCGCGATATCGGGATCGTTCGTCACGAAAAACCCGCCCTCGCCGGAATTCAGGTGTTTGTAGGTTTGCGTTGAAAAGCAAGCGGATAACCCATGCGTTCCCGATGGCTGGCCGCCCCAACTGCCGCCCATGGTATGGGCGCAATCCTCGATCACCTGAACCTGATGTGCGCCGCAGATCGCCAAAACGCGGGCCATATCGGGCTGATGGCCACGCATATGCGACAGCATCAGGGTTTTCGCGCCAGAGGCCCTGATTTGCGTTTCCAGATGGTCCAAATCAAGGCTCAGCGCCGCGTTGGTTTCGACAAAAACCGGCACCGCCCCAAGCGAAGCAATCGCACCCGGCACCGGTGCCAAAGTGAACGCATTGGTCAGGACCGGATCACCGGGCTGCACCCCATGCGCGCGCAGCGCACAGGCCAGCGCATAGCCCCCCGATGCGACCGCCAAACAGAATTTCACCCCCAGAAAGGCCGCGAATTCCTGTTCCAACAGCGCCACCTCGCCCGCCTCGTCGGCCTGCGTGTTATAGCGATGCAACCGACCGTGGCGCATCACCGCAACGCCCGCTTCAATCGCGGCTTCGCTGATCGGCTCTTGCTGGGTAAAACTGCCTTTGAATGTCTCTGACATCAGTCCTCCGGGGGCCAAGCTAGCCAATCAGACGCGTAACTGCATCGCCCAGATCACCATAGTCGTCCAGCAAGGCGTCCGGATGCAATTGCGCAACATTGCCGCCATCAGGCCCAAATGTGACCAGCAGCGATTTCACACCTGCGGCCCGCGCGGTGTCCCTGTCGGTCGGAGAATCGCCGACAAGGATGGATTTCTTCACATCTCCGCCCACACGCCGAACCGCTTCGTGCATTGGCCGCGGATCGGGTTTGCGAACCGGCAAGGTATCGGCCCCGACCAGCGAGCCAAACAGCGAGCGCACCCCAAGGCGCACCAGTAAATCCTGCGCAAAAACTTCTGGTTTATTGGTACAAACCCCGACGGCGTAACCAGCATTTCCAAGCGCTTCAATCGCGATTTCTGCGCCCGGATAAAGTGTTGTGTGAACATCAATGTTTTCGCCGTAAAGCCCTAAGAACATGTCATAACTTTGCTCAACTTTCGCCGGGATATCCGCGACGCCGGCCCGTTCAAACCCAAGCTGCAGCATCGCCCGGCCGCCGCCCATCATCGCAACTTTCTGATCAGTTTCGACATTCAACAAATCGCCCAAACCCAGCCCTTGAAAACACATATTTGCGGCGTTTAACAAATCCTGCGATGTATCGGCGAGCGTGCCGTCCAGATCGAAAATCACTGTGCGCATGCTGTCTCCTGAGCGGTTGTTTGCTGATATATGTAACGATGCGTAAGGACTTTTGATCCCTTGCGCCTTGCCGTGCGTGGATCAAGGGTTAAAACGGGCCGAACACAGAGAAAAGACAATTTATGCCAGTTGCGCTAATTATTCTTGCCGCCGGGCAAGGCACACGAATGAATTCGGACCTGCCCAAGGTGCTTCACCAGATCGGTGGCGCGCCGATGTTCGTGCACGCCTTAGAGGCCGGGCGCATGCTAGAAGCCGAAAGGCGGGTGTTGGTTGTTGGCCATGGGGCCCAAGCGGTCAGCGCCGCGGCCCGCGCCTATGACCCGGACATTGAGATCGTCGTGCAAGACGAACAGTTGGGCACGGGTCATGCCGTGAATGCCGCGCGCGAAGCACTGGCAGATTTTGATGGCGACGTCGTCGTGCTTTATGGCGACACCCCATTCATACGCCCCGAAACATTGCAGGCCATGGTCGATGCGCGAAGCGAATTTGATGTCGTCGTGTTGGGATTTGAGGCCGCCGATCCGGGGCGCTATGGTCGCCTGATTATGGATGGAAAGAACCTGAATGCCATCGTCGAGGCCAAAGATGCCGACGACGCGGAACTTGCCGTAACATTTTGTAATAGCGGCGTAAAAATGACGTCCGGCGCAAATTTATTTGCACTTCTTGATACAATTGGCAACGATAACGCCAGCGGTGAATACTATCTGACTGACATCGTTGCCGCCGCCGTGAAAACCGGGCAAAGCGCCACAGCGATTGCCTGTGATGAGGCCGAGACACTTGGCGTCAACAGCCGGGCGGATCTGGCCCGTGCCGAGGCCGTTTTTCAGGCCCGCGCCCGCAGTGACGCGCAGGAAAATGGCGTCACACTGGTGGCACCTGAAACGGTATTTTTCGCACTCGACACGGTGATCGGGCGCGATACCATCATCGAACCAAACGTGGTTTTCGGGCCCGGTGTGACCGTCGAAACCGGGGCCACAATCCGAAGTTTTTCGCATCTTGAAGGCTGCCACGTCGGCTCTGGCGCAATCGTTGGCCCCTATGCGCGTCTGCGTCCCGGCGCGGAATTAGCCAATGACGCCCATATCGGCAATTTCGTTGAGATCAAGAATTCCCAGATTGGCGAAGGCACCAAGGTTAATCATCTGTCCTATATCGGCGACGCAAGCGTTGGCGATGGCACCAATATCGGCGCGGGCACGATTACTTGCAATTATGACGGGGTGATGAAGCATCGCACCGAAATCGGCGCACGCGCTTTTGTCGGCTCTGATACGATGTTCATCGCACCGGTAAAATTGGGCGATGAAGCGATGACAGCCACCGGAACTGTGCTCACCCGGGACGTGCCCGATGGGGCGCTGGCGATATCGCGGCCAGAATTTCAGATAAAGGCCGGCGTTGCGCGCAAATTGTTCGAAAAGTTAAAGGCAGCCAAGGCTGCACGGGATAAAGGCCAATAAAATGTGCGGTATTGTAGGTATTTTGTCCGATCACGAAGCCGCACCGATCCTTGTCGAGGCACTGAAACGGCTGGAATACCGCGGTTACGACAGCGCCGGGATTGCGACGGTGGACGCCATGAAACGCTCGGGCGCAGGCGCGCGGTTGGCAAGCTGGCGAACCTGTCTGATTTGCTGGTGCATGACCCGCTTTCAGGCAAAGCCGGGATCGGCCATACCAGATGGGCGACCCACGGGGGGCCCAGTGTCGGCAACGCGCATCCTCATCGCGCCGGGCCGGTTGCGGTTGTGCATAATGGCATTATCGAAAACTTTCGCGAACTGCGCGAGGACCTGTCGGCCAAAGGCTATGAGTGTCAGACAGAAACCGACAGCGAAACGATTGCGCTTTTGGTGGAAAGCTATCTGAATGAAGGACTTGCACCGCGTGACGCAGTTGAACAAACCCTTACCCGGCTGACCGGTGCTTTTGCATTGTGCTTTTTGTTTGATGGTCAGGATGACCTGCTGATTGCCGCGCGCAAAGGATCCCCGCTGGCCATCGGCCATGGCGAGGGCGAAGTTTTCGTCGGCTCGGACGCCATCGCGCTATCGCCGATGACCGACCGGATTACCTATTTGGAAGAAGGCGACTGGGCCGTTCTGACGCGCAATAGCGTGGAAATAATCGACAGAAATGGCAAGCGCGCCAATCGCCCGGTCCGAACCATCCAAATCGACGCAACCCGCATCGACAAGGATGGCTATAAACATTTTATGGCCAAGGAAATCGCCGAACAGCCGACGGTGCTGGGCGCGGCGCTGGATCACTATATCTCGGACGATGAAAAATCGGTTGAATTGCCCGGTGCAGGCCTTGATTTCACCGCGTACGACCGGATCACAATGGTGGCCTGCGGCACGGCATATCTGGCTTGTCTGACGGCAAAATACTGGTTTGAACAGGTGGCCCGCCTGCCCGTTGAGGTCGATGTTGCATCTGAATTCCGCTACCGCGAACCGCCCGTGGGTGCGCGCACACTTGCCATTTTTGTCAGCCAGTCGGGTGAAACCGCGGACACTTTGGCGGCCCTTCGCTATATGCAGGGCAAGGCGGCGACGATCCTGTCGGTTGTGAATGTCACCGAAAGCTCAATCGCGCGTGAAAGCGACCTTGCGCTACCGATCTTGGCCGGGGTGGAAATTGGCGTGGCCTCGACCAAGGCGTTCACTTGCCAGTTGACGGTGCTGGCGCTTTTAGCGCTGAAAGCAGCCAATGAGCGCGGCGAAATTGATGCGGGCACGTTTGGCGGGCATCTTGCATCCCTGCGCACCCTGCCCGGCCTGCTTAATCAGGCACTGGACCAGTCAGACGCAATCGCCGCCACCGCAGGAAAGATCGCCGAGGCAAAGGACGTGCTGTTCATTGGCCGTGGGCAGATGTATCCGCTTGCCCTTGAAGGCGCGTTAAAACTGAAAGAAATCAGCTATATACACGCCGAAGGCTATGCCTCTGGCGAATTAAAGCACGGCCCGATCGCGCTGATAGATCAGAACGTTCCGGTGGTCGTTGTGGCCCCAAGCGATGCGCTGTTCGACAAGACAGTGTCCAACATGCAAGAGGTTCTGGCCCGCGATGGCAAGGTGGTTTTGATCACCGATGCCAAGGGTGCCANAATAGCTGGCGCTGGCATCTGGTCGGTGCTGCAAATGCCCCCTGTGCCGGACATGTTTGCACCGATCCTGTATGCCATTCCCGCGCAATTGCTGGCCTATTACACAGCCGTGGCCAAAGGNACCGACGTGGATCAGCCACGCAATCTGGCAAAATCGGTGACCGTNGAATGACGCCNGATCAAGCACTTACCCAGTTGCGCGCACTTGCCCAGCCGGGGCGCNACGTTGAAATGGCCGCCTACCACAAAATCGACCGGCCCTATATGGGCGTCGCAAATCCTGACACCAACGATCTGGTCAAAAAATGGCGTCAGACCCTAAGCGTTGAAGAACGTGTCGGCTTGGCGGAAGCGCTTTGGGCGACAAATATATTTGAGGCCCGTCTGGCGGGCGCAAAATTACTGACTCAGGCGCGCTTGCGCCCGGATCAGGACGCATGGAAACTGATCGCATCCTGGGTGCCGGATTTTGATAGCTGGGCCATCGCAGATCACGCGGCAATTGCCGGGCAAAAACGCCTGGTTGCCGACCCCGCGCGTCTTGACGAAGTCGAAACATGGACCACGTCAGACAGCATTTGGACCCGCCGGGCGACCTTGGTCTTTACCCTGCCCTGGACCAAACAGAACCACCCCAAGGCGGATGAAATTGCTGTTCGCGAACGCGTGCTGGGCTGGGCGGGCACCTATGTCCAAGACCCAGACTGGTTCATCCAAAAAGCGGTGGCCTGGTGGCTGCGGGATTTGTCAAAACATGATGCCCCGCGTGTGCGGGCATTTCTGGCCTTATATGGCGAACAGATGAAACCGTTTGCGCGCAAAGAGGCGTCAAAACACCTGACCTGACGTTCGCGATTTACTTTGCAAAAACAGTAAGTTCCGGCAACCCGGACAGCGGCGCGCCCAGCAATCGCATCGCTGGCAGGGATATTCTGCTGCCTGATGTGGCGGCGCCTTGGATCGGGATCAGTTCTACGGCCACGCTTTTGCCGGTCGGGGCGTAGACGACCCGCCCCTGCGTGCGTTCACTGACCAGCGCTGTTTCCAGCCAGAAACCGGGATCGGTCGGGTTGCCCAATGTGGCAATCGTTTTGCCCAAGGCCCGTTCACCAGCCGGTTTTACC
>JGI24723J26617_10004127_pt1 | contig 10106 bp, 4 predicted proteins | sample Cruoilmetagenom6_FD_26617 | JGI IMG/M metagenome (IMG submission 26617) | reverse complement strand
GAATTATTTATATTAGATTCTGCATTTAATATACTAGAGTTGGAAAGGATTTGCCATTTATTGAGTTTTAAATCCCCAAAAAGAATGTGCCTGCTTCCGTTAAAGTTTTCCGAATAATTTAAATACTCAAACTGGTATTTTGCTAGTCCTTTTTCTTGATGAAGTGCTTGTATACCAGAAGCGAAAAGGGTTTGGTTGCCATTGTTAATAACGTTTTGATTGCTTGTGGATTGTTCAATATTCCAATCCCTAATAAACTCTGCGTTGTACAATCGCTCAATGGTTCTAAAATCTTCTTGAATATAATTCGCATCCGCAAATGCATTTACATTCCAAAGACTATCTTTTTTAATAATTGCTTGTTCGACCTTTATTTTTGCTGCAAATCCGTCGTTATTGCCGTCGTCTATATTAGAAAATAAGTTTAAATCATTTTTACCTTTATTTTTGCTGCAAATCCGTCGTTATTGCCGTCGTCTATATTAGAAAATAAGTTTAAATCATTTTTACTTCCAGCAACTTCAAAACCAATATTTGTTTTCTCGGTTGGTGCATAGTTTCCGTTTAAAACGGCTAATTGTAATTTGTTTGGTGCAACGAGTCTTGTAATTGGTTGGTAATTTCCTTGTCCTATTCCAATATATTCATAAATAGTACTGATGGCATTAATGCTACTTATTATATAATCTCCTTGATTGTCGCCAACCAAAGAAAAGTTAACACTAAATAATTCATCAGCTTCATTGTTAGAAAACACAAAGGTTTCCACACCACTTACGATTTCCTTTTTATATAAAATTCTATTTTCGTTATATGCTTCTGGAGATGCCGAGGGAGCAGTCATTAATGTTTCGTCGTCTCCTGCATTTGCTAAAATTTCTACTTGCTCACTAGAAAGGTTTTGTTGCAACGGATTGTTTTTTGCATCATTCTCGCTATAAACGGAGAATCCGAGTTTTAGTTTTTCGCTTTCGTAATTACTTCCGCCATAAACTACTAATCTAGAATAGTTGCGTTCGCTATATTGGTAATCTACAGTGATTCGCATTTCACTAGTGATAGGAAAAGTAGCGTTGAAAATAATTTCACCAGCATTATAGTTTATAATATAATCGTTGTTTTCGCCGCGTTCTAGAGCAACTCCGTTAACGTAAACAATTTCACTGCCAGAAACTACAAGTACAAATAATTCGCCACTAGGACCGCGAAGTTTATACGGACCTTGGTTTCCTTCTTGAGCGGTAAATTGGCTAGAAGTAAATTGGCCTCTAACAATGGCTCCTGCAGCAAAAATATTGGTTTTAGAATCGGAATGATTTATAGTTGCGCCAAGCGAAAGACCTTGTACGCGTTTAGAAAAATTAGCAAAAGCAGATTTCGTGTTTTGAAGGTCGACGTCACCAGCACGAATTTTCCAATTATCACTAAAAAGTTCTACAAATACTTGGTCAAACTCATCTAATCTTTGGGAGTAACCACTTTCTTGTAAAGGTATGTTTGCATCTTGAATCGAGGCCCTAAGAGAAACCTTATCATTCAGTTTTCCTGTGATTTGTAAATCTAATTCACTGTTTAAAACCGAGTTTTGATTATTTCCAATAATAACACCTCGAGAAATACTACCAGAAGTGGTTAAACCATCAAAAGGGGTAAAAGTGTTGGTTTCGCTAGATTGCTTTATTTTGTATAATTGCTGTTGGTTTTCTGTACTTTGTACAATTATTTTATCGTCTAGCTGCTTATAGGTTTTGGTTAAGAATTCTGGGTATTTCAAATAATCGATAATTATGGAGTCTGTTTCTACCGGTTTTTTTAAAGTAAGTAAGGCTTTTTTAAAATCGACTATATAATAGGTAGAGTCAATTACCGAGTTATCTTTTCTTTTAATGGTGAAGTATGCCGAATTGATACTCACACTATCTATGGCAATACTGTCTTGCACCACAACGGTTTTCGTTTTGTAGTTGGATTCTTGATCTTGTGCGAAAGCAGTAAAACCAATAAAAAAGATAAAAAGAAAGTATATAAACTTCATGCGATACTAAAACTGCAAAATAGCTAAAATATTTTGTTGATAGTTTTTTGTTAAAAGGACATTAATATTATAGTGTAAATGTAAAGCATTATTTATTTTAGCTGAAACATAACTTTTTTAAAATAAAAATCTTTTGAAAATAATCTCATACAACGTAAACGGCATTCGTGCAGCACTTAAAAAAGACTTTATAGGATGGCTTAAAGCTGCAGATCCAGATGTAATTTGTTTGCAAGAAATAAAAGCAATGGAAGAGCAACTGGATTTAGATGTTTTTATAGAAGCTGGTTACAAGTATAATTATTGGTTTTCTGCACAAAAGAAAGGATATAGTGGAGTTGCTATTTTAAGTAAAATCGAACCAGATCATGTGGCTTTTGGAACAGGAATTGAATCTATGGATTTTGAGGGACGTAATATTCGTGCCGATTTTAACGGTGTTTCTGTAATGAGTTTATACTTGCCATCTGGAACCAATGCTGCAAGATTGGAACATAAGTTAGAATATATGGATATGTTTCAGGACTATATAAATAATCTAAAAAAGGAAATCCCTAATCTAGTTATCTGTGGGGATTATAATATATGTCATGAAGAAATAGATATTCATAACCCGAAAATGAAAGGCGTTTCTGGATTTCTTCCTATAGAAAGAGAATGGATTGGTAGTTTTATTGATAGCGGATTTACAGATGCTTTTCGTTTTATACATCCAGAGAAACAAGAATATAGCTGGTGGAGTTATCGCGCAAATTCTAGAGCCAATAATAAAGGTTGGCGATTAGATTACACAATGGTTTCTAATCCGATAAAAGAAAAAATAAAAAGAAGCGTTATACTTCAAGAAGCTGTACATAGTGATCATTGTCCAGTTTTAGTAGAAATAGAAAATTAGTAATACCTCAAAACTAGTAATACCTCAAACTTAAGTAAAATGAAAAATAGAATCTTAACCATTGCAATAACGGCCGTTTTAATAACTTCTTGTGTTTCTCCCAAAGTCTACAAAGATTTAGAAAGTAAATATGCATACTTGAAAAAGGAAAACCGAAAACTTGCTGATGCAAATGAATCCCTAATTGGAGCAAATAATAAAACGGAAAACGATTACGCAAAATTGAAGAGTGATTATGATGCAGCTATTACAAATCGTGATAAATTACAAGCCGATTACAATGCATCTAAAACAAATCTAGAAAATTTAAAAGCTTCTTACGATGCTTTAGAAAAAAACAGTTCTGCTTCACTAGCTGAAAATTCTCAGAAAAACAGAGAGTTATTAGCGCAATTAGAAGCAAAAGAACAAGCTTTGGAAGCAGAGAATATACGACTAGAGAAATTAAAAAGCGAATTAGAACAACGTTCTAATAGAGTTGCGGAGTTAGAAAATGTGATAGCATCTAAAGATGCGGCGATGACCCAGTTAAAAAATGCAATTTCTAAAGCCTTAACCGATTTTGAAGGAAAAGGTTTAACGGTAGAGCAACGTGACGGAAAAGTATATGTGTCTATGGAAAACAAACTGCTTTTCGAATCTGGTAGTTGGGCCGTTGGTACGCAAGGAAAAAAAGCGGTAGAACAATTAGGAACTGTTTTAGGAGATAACCCCGAAATAGCGGTTTTAATAGAAGGACATACCGATAATGTACCATATACAGGAACAGGTCAAATTTCAGGAAATTGGGATTTATCGACCAAAAGAGCTACAGCTATTGTAAATATATTAAGAGAAAACAACGCGATTAGTCCAGAAAATTTAACAGCGGCAGGACGTGGAGAATTTGCACCAATTGCAGGTAATGATACTACGGAAGGAAAAGCAAAAAACAGAAGGATTGAAGTTATCTTGACGCCGAAGTTAGACGAAGTTTCAAAACTTTTAAAAGATATTTAATAATAGTCTTTGTTCTAATGTCTAGAAGCGAAGCGGTCTGAAATTTATTTCCATGAAATACACAACACTACCAAATACCAAAATTAAAGTAAGTAAAATCTGTTTAGGCACCATGACTTGGGGAAATCAAAATACCCAAGATGAGGGTTTTGAACAAATGGATTATGCCGTAGATCAAGGTGTAAACTTTTTTGATACCGCAGAATTGTATCCTGTTCCTGCGACAGCAGAAACCTATGCAGAGACAGAACGCATTATAGGGAATTGGTTTAAAAAATCGGGTAATAGAGATAAAGTAGTCTTGGCATCCAAAATTGCGGGACCTGGCGATTATACAGCGCACATTAGAACGAATGGGTTTAAACCCGAAGCTATTAAGGATGCGGTAAACAAAAGTTTAGAACGTTTACAAACAGATTATATCGATTTATATCAACTGCATTGGCCAGAAAGACAAACCAATACTTTTGAAACTAGAGATTACGCGCATAATGCGCAAGATACATGGCAAGATAACTTTAATGAAGTCTTGCATACTTTAGATGAAATTGTAAAAGAGGGCAAAATTCGCCAAATAGGAATCTCTAATGAAAAAGCTTGGGGAACCATGCGTTATTTGGAAGAATCTAAAAGGCATAACTTACCAAGAATGGTAACCATTCAAAATGCGTACTCTTTATTAAATCGTGTTTTTGAAGGGGATATGGCAGAAGTAGCAATGCGTGAAAATATAGGTTTATTGGCATATTCGCCAATGGCATTTGGTGTGCTATCTGGTAAATATATAAATGGAACAGCGGCAGATAATTCTAGATTGAAATTGTTCCCAAGATTTAAAAGGTATAGTTCGGATTCTTGTACCGAAGCTACGAAGCGATATTTGAAAATTGCGGAAGAAAATAATATGTCTCTAGCCCAAATGTCTTTAGCATTTGTAACACAACAACCTTTTGTTACAAGTAATATAATAGGAGCTACTACTATGGAGCAGTTGAAAGAGAATATAGATAGCGTAAATGTGGAATTAAATACGGGTGTTTTAGATCAAATAAAAGAGGTTCATGATGCGATTCCAAACCCAACAGCATAGTTATGTACAGAAACCACTTACTTGTTAATATTTTAAACCATTTATCGTAAAAATATGTATTTAATCTATTAAAGTAAAGTTAATTTATTAGGGCTAATCTTTTTTTATACTTTAGGTAATTAATTAAGGCGTCAGGATTTGCTTGGTGTTTTAATATTTAAATTTCAATTAAATATAATGATTTGTTTAACAGCGAATTATGTGATATGTATTTAGTATTTAATAACTAACCTTAACCATAAAATGAAAAAAATTACCCTTTCCCTATTATTTGGGTTTATGTCTATTATTGGCTTCTCTCAAGTAGGTTTAGTAGAAAATTTCGATTCTGAATTTGCTATGCCAACAACGTCAGGTTGGACAAGTGATCCAGATGGTTTTAATTTTGCGTTTAATGAAGCGACAAATTGTGATGGTAGATCTATTAGAGCCGTTATGGATGACTCCACTTTAAGCTCTCAATTGATCTCTCCAAACGTTTTCGGACAGTCTAACGGAACCGATTTAACCATTTCCTTTGATTATAAAATAGTAGATTGGTCGGATGCTATATTTGCAACTCCAGCAGGTTGGGGAGAAATATTAATTCAATATTCTACTAATAATGGAGGTACATGGACAACGATTGATACTATTAATGACTCCAATCATGTGACGTCAGATACTTGTGCTAACTGGTCTGTTGTAGTTCCTTCTGCAAATCTACCAATGGGTTCAGATTTTAAAATGCGTATAGAGGTAAACAGAGTAGCAGAGGTTTACTTTATATATATGGATAATATTTCGGCTACTCAGGTCGTTGCAGATGCACCATCTTGTTCTACTTTAATTACTCCTTCTAATGGAGCTATTGGAGTTTCTGTGGATACAGGTTTAGAATGGTCTCCTGCATCTGGGTTACCAACAGGATATACTTTAATTGTTGGTACTACGTCTGGAGGAACAGATGTTGTGGATAATGAAAATACAGGTTTGTCAACAACCTATTCTTTTTCAGAGTTAGCATACGGAACTACATATTATGTAACTATCACTCCTTTTAATGCAAACGGAAATGCTACTGGATGTTCAGAGTATTCTTTTACTACTGGAGCAGATCCAAATGCACCGATAGATTGTGATTCTGGAGTTCCTGTAAATACCGTATATTGTTATGAAAGTTTAGATACTACTTTCTTTAGCTTTACTAGTTCTGATGGAGCACCTTTATTTTTACAATTTAATGCAGGTGAAATTCAAGTAGGAAATGATGGTATTACCATTTATGATGGTGTAGATGCTACAGCTCCAGTATTATTTACAGGAGATAACGGTGGTGATTTTACTGGGCTATCGGTAACAGCAAATAGTGGTGACATTTTTATAACGATTCAAACCGATGGATTTACAAGTTGTCAATCTGGTATGGAACTTTGGGATTTTGATGTGTTTTGTGTTGATACAACAGCATTACCTAATTGTGATGCAGCATTAAATAATCCAGATAATGGAGATATAAACGTAAGTGAGAACACGAATATTAACTGGACGCCAGCAAGTATTTTTGTAACTGGTTATGTTATTTCTGTAGGAAGTACTTCAGGAGGAACAGATATTGCTAATAATATTGATGTTGGTAATGTTACTTCTTGGGATCCTCCAGCAACCTTAGAATTTTTAACTACCTATTATATAACGATAAGACCTTATAATGATAATGGACCAGCAGAGAATTGTAATGAACAAATCTTTACAACTAGAGATGATCCTAATGCTCCTGTAGATTGTGCCTCTGGTGCACCTAAAAACACCCTGTATTGTTATGGGAATAGTGATACTACAGGTTTTAACTTTATAAGTAGTGAAGGATCTCCTTTGTTTTTAATTTTTAATTCAGGAACAATTGAAAGTTGTTGTGATAATATTACTATATATGACGGTCCGGATGCAACATTTCCTGTTTTATTTACAGGAAATAATGGAGGGGATTTAACAGGTGTTTCCGCAACATCGACTGGAGATATGCTTTTTCTACAAGTAGATTCGGATAGTAGTGTAAGTTGTGAATCTAATGCTAATACAGAATGGGATTTTGATGTATTTTGTGTGGATACCACTATTCCTCCAAATTGTGATGCAGCCATAACAACTCCTGCTAATGGAGAAATTGGTGTAGAAATTGATACCGTTATTAACTGGAGTCCAGCCTCTGTATTAGTTACTGGTTATGTGCTATCTATAGGGACTTCTCCAGGAGCTTCAGATGTTGTAAATAATGTAGATGTAGGAAATGTTTTAACCTATGATCCAGGAGCTTTAAACTATGAAACCACATATTATATAACAATTACTCCATATAACCTCAATGGAAATGCTACTGTTGGTTGTGTGGAAGAAAGTTTTACAACAAAAAACGACCCAAATCAATTTATAGATTGTGCTTCAGGTCAAGTTGTTAATACAGTATTCTGTTATGAAAATAATGATACTTCAGAGTTTAGTTTTACCAGTTTAGATGGTTCGCAAATAGTGATTGCATTTAATTCTGGTACAACGGAAAATAACTGGGATGAATTAGTAATTACAGATTCAGACGGAAGTGTTTTATATAATGGCTATGGAAATAATGGAGATCTTACAGGATTAGTATTTGTGTCTTCAGGAGATAATATAACTGTAGGAGTAACTTCTGATGGTGTTTTTGTAAACTGTACGAATGATCCTTGGGATTTTGATGCTTTGTGTTTAGATACAACGGCGGTACCAAATTGTAATTCAGTATTAACAGCACCTCTAAATGGAGAGATTGATGTAGACATAAATACAGATATTAGTTGGAGTCCAGCTAGCATATTTGTTACTGGTTATTCCGTATTTGTTGGAAGTACACCTGGTGGAACAGATATTGTTAATGGAACAGATGTAGGAGATACTACAACATATACAATTCCAACAACACTAGATTTTGAAACAACGTATTATGTTACTATTGTACCATATAACGGTAATGGTCCGGCAACAGTTGGATGTACGGAAGAGAGTTTTACTACAAAACCAGATCCTAATACAATAGTTGATTGCGATGAATGCCCAATAAATAGAGTCTATTGTTATGAAAATAATGATTCTAATGTTTATAGCTTTACCAGCCAAGCAGGCGGTCCTGTAGTAATTACATTTAATAGTGGTGAAGTAGAAAACAACTGGGATGAACTTATTATCTTAGATTCTGATGGTGTTACCAACTTAAATGCTGCTACTCCTTATGGAAATGGTGGTGATGTTAGTGGTTTACAATTTACGTCCACAGGTAGTTCATTGTCCGTACAAGTACAATCAGATGGTTCTGGAAGTTGTTCTTCTGGAAGCCAAGATCCTTTAAACTACACAGTAAGATGCGAATCTTATATAGTTCAAGAAGCTACGTATGCTATTGTACCAGATTGTGATAATGGACAATTTAATATTGCTGTAGATGTAACGAATGTAGGTAGTACTGGTTCGGTTACAGTGACAGATAATCAAGGAAGTCCAAGTCAAGAAGCTACAGCACAAGGTGTGTTAACCTTCGGACCTTACCCTGGCGGTGGCGTAACTCAAGTAGTTATCTCTATGGCACCTACAAGTAATTTAACTTGTACAACTAGTAGTGATGCTTTCTCTTTTGTTTGTCCGTTACCAATAGTAGAATGTCCTATTATTAATGCGGGAGATGATTTAAGTATCACATGTGCAGATACAGAATTAGAATTATCTGCATCTTTTATGGCTTTTGGTCAGGATACTTCTTCTTACGAAATTAATGCACTAGACTGTCCTACACCACCAGCTTCTGGAGGTACACCAACTAGTTTATTTATTGATGATTCATGGACAGATCCTATTAACTTAAGTTTTGACTTTTGTTATTTTGGAGATACGTATAACCGTGTGCAAATTGGAGCAAATGGTGCCTTACGTTTTGAGATCGATGTTATCGATGTTGGACCAGGAACGAATGCATGGAATTTAAATGAAGGTGAAGGATTACCTAATAATACAAACCCAACCTTAGCAGAAGGTAATATCTTTGGTGTATGTCATGATATTGACCCAAGTGTTTGTGGTGATATTAATTATATTATTGCAGGTACAGCACCAGCGAGACAATTTATTATCAACTTTACAGATATATGTCACTTTGGAACTGCATGTACAGGTTTAACTTCTTCAAGTCAAATCATATTATATGAATCTTCTAATGCCATTGATATTAATGTTTTTGAGAAACCAACTTGTTTAGGTTGGAACGGTGGTTTAGCAGTTACAGGTATTCAAAACAATGCAGGAGATATTGGTTATATACCACCAGGAAGAAATACAGGAGTTTGGAATGCAACCAATGAGTTTTGGAGATATACTCCTTCTCAAGGAACACCAAACTATTCTTTTGAATGGTTCGAGGGTACTACTTCTTTAGGAAATACAGAAATAATTACTGTTTCACCAACCGAAACAACAACCTATACAGCAGCTATTACATATCAACTTTGTACTGGAGGAACTGCTACAATTACAGATGATATACTTGTAGAGTTTGTGGGAGACCAAGCAGATGATGGGACTTTTACTATGGCACCAACATGTGATGGAGGAATAGCAACAGTATCCGGAACTCCTGGTGGCGTATTTGCATTCGAAGCACCAGTACCAGTAGATGGAGCTGTAATAGATGCAACAACAGGTACTGTAACAGGAGGAACACCTGAAACGATGTACAACGTAGAATATACAACTACTGGAGTATGTCCTGCAACTACTGTGGTAACAGTAACAACATTAGCAGAAGATGACGCTACGTTTACTATGATAGAAACTTGTGATGGAGCTACAGTAGACACTGCAACTGTTCCAGGAGGAACCTTTGCATTCGAAGCACCAGCACCAACAGATGGAGCAGTAATAAATGCAACAACAGGAGAAGTAACAGGCGGAAGTTCTGCAACAGTTTATGCGGTTGTATATACAACATCTGGAATTTGTCCAGCTTCAAGTACTGTTTCTTTTACTACGTTAACAACAGATGCTGCTACACTTACTATGACTGCAACATGTGATGGTGGTACAGC
>JGI24723J26617_10004126_pt1 | contig 10108 bp, 7 predicted proteins | sample Cruoilmetagenom6_FD_26617 | JGI IMG/M metagenome (IMG submission 26617) | reverse complement strand
TCGGCGCTGGACACGGAAACCGAACGCGATATTCAGGAAAGCCTGCGCCGGATGGGGCAGGGGCGTTCGGTGATTACCATTGCACACCGTTTGTCCACTGTTGTGGATGCGGATTTGATTATTGTGCTGGAACAGGGCCATGTGACCGAACAAGGCACCCATGATGAATTGCTGACCCGTGACGGGCGGTACGCGGCCATGTGGCATCGCCAGTTGGCTGATGAAGATGCGGCTTAGCGCCTGATTTCAAGTGCACGTGAACGTGCAATGTTTCATGTTAGGTTCTGAAAACTAATACTTCAAATATATGGTGATTCTGGTTTTTAGGGCCGTTATGCGCAATACAGACACTCAATTTGGTTCCGTTGCCAAATGCTTTCACTGGTCAATCGTACTTCTGCTGCTATGCAGCTATACCTTTGAACAGTTCATGCATGGATTGCCTGACGGTGCGTTGAAATGGCAGTTTCATGATCTGCATAAATCCACAGGTATCACGATATTATTTGTGACATTTGCGCGTCTGGCGTGGCGGTCTTTCAATCCTGCACCTGCATTGCCTGTCGTAATGCCGACGTTCCAGAAAAGGGCCGCGAGGGTTAGCCACATTATGTTATATGTTTGTGTTCTGATCATACCGATCACCGGTTTTATCGGGTCAAAGGCGGGTGGTTTTAAAGCTTATTGGTTCGGCGTTTGGTCATGGTCAAAAAACCGGGCGGCGATACAAACGGAAACAAGGCATCGATAGCTGATAGTCGGCGCTTCTCGCGCTTTAGGATGCTATATCGCTATAAGCCATATCATGCAGGCTTTTGGACTTTTTGCCCGTTCCGCGATTACTGATACCTTCGAAAATGTATTTGAATATAGCGACAACCCAAACGCGCATGGCCAGCATTGCAGGTGTCAGTACAAGCGTTAAGATCGTAGCAATACCAAGACCGAAAACCACAGCCGTTGCCAGTTGTTTCCACCACAATGCGGTTGGCGCATCTATACTGTAACCACCCGCGCCAAAGTCGATGGATAAGCCCAGCATCATTGGGGTCAGGCCCGCCATTGTTGTGATCGTGGTCAACAGCACAGGGCGAATGCGTGCTTCGGCGGTTTCAACAATAGCTTGTAGTTTCGGCATGTCGCGTGACTTTTCCTGATAGGTGTCGATCAGAACAATGTTGTTGTTCACCACAATCCCTGCCAGTGCCACAATGCCGGTGCCGGTCATAATCACCGAGAACGGTTGCCCCATCAGCATCATGCCGATCAGCACACCTGTGGTGGATAAAACCACGGCCAGCAGTACAAGAAACGAGTAATAAAAACTGTTGAACTGGGTTAGCAATATTACAAACATCAGGCCCAAGGCACCCGCAAAGGCAGATTGTAAGAAGGCAAGACTTTCTTCTTGATCTTCCTGACTGCCTGACCATTCCCATTCAATACCTTTGGGCAATTGCACATCGGTTTCCAACCATGTTGTCAACTTTTCGATTTGTTCATTGGAATTTACGCCTTCCAACACATCCGCCTTGATGTCGAAATAGCGTGCACTGTCGACGCGATTGATCTGGGCCAGCTTCGGCACGGGTTTACGGCTGATAAAGTTTGACAAGGGGATCAGGCCATTGGCAGTACGCACCCGCAACGTGTCCAGTGTGGATAGCAGGCGGTCCTTTTCGGGGACGCGCACGCGGATGTCGATTTCCTCTTCGGAACTGTCAACCCGCATGGTGTCCAGCAGCAAGCCGCGTGTCACCAATTGCACCATCGCGCCCACTGTGGCAACATCGGCGCCATATCGGCCCGCTTCTTCCACATCAACGTTGATTTGCCAGTCGATCCCGGGCAATGGGCGGGTATCTTCGATGTCTTTCAAACCGTCCCATGTATTGAACTTGGTACGCACAATATCGGCGGCTTGCATCAAGTTTTCCCAATTGTCGCCCTTGACCCGCAGGTTCAAAGGCTTGCCGCTGGCAGGGCCGGTTTCTTCGACAAATATTTCAGCTTGAATACCCGGAATGGTTTTCATTGTCTGGCTGATATTTTCCATGATGTCGTCGCCTGTGCCGGTACCGCGAACCTTCCAGTCATCCAGTTCAAACTGAATTTGCCCGATAGTATCCAGCGGAGCTGTGGCGCCGCCTGTGTTTTGGTTTAAACCCCCTTCACCCGCAAAGGAAAATACAGACTCGACACCATCAATGACCAGAAGCTTCTGTTCTACAACACGTACCAGTTCGTCTTTTTCATCAAGTGAAAGGTTACCGCGTGCGCGTACATAAACGATGCCGTTTTCCGGTTCTGTATCGACAAAAAACTCAACGCCCTTGCCGTAAATGCCATAGGTTTTAAACGTTGCCATAACAAATAAAATCGTAGCGACAATAACCAAAACAGGAATAATCGGGTTGTCGGCAATACTTTTGGTGAATGCCCCAAACAAAGTGCGTTTAGAGCGATCGCGCTCTGTTTTGGCCCGTTTTTTGAATATTGATCCGCCAACAGCAGACAGGGCAAGAGATGCAAGTATAGTGAGCAATATGTTGGGAAATGCCGTTATAATGCTAAGCATACCATCAAAAGTCCGGTTCACCAACAATCTGACGGATAGGATCAAAATTACGGCAATCGCAATGATCAGGAACAGTCGCAACAAGATGTGTGTTTTCCGGCGTAATTTTAAAGAGATATATTCCAACATGCGGGTAATGCGCCCTGCAACACCGCCTACGACCGGCAGATAAACCAAAGCTACCAGCAATGAAGCGGACAAAACATAAATCAGAGTGATCGGCAGGTTGCGCATGAACTCACCTGGGATGCCCGGCCAGAACAGCATNGGCAAAAATGCACAAAGCGTGGTGGCGGTGGATGAAATGATCGGCCAGAACATGCGCTTAGCAGCCATAACGTAGGAATGCATTGGCCCGACGCCTTGTTTTATGCGTTTGTCGGCGTATTCGACCACCACAATCGCCCCGTCCACCAACATTCCGACAGCCAAGATCAGGCCGAACATCACCATGTTGGAAATCGCCAGACCTGCCAGCGCCATGAAAGCAAAGGCCAGCAGGAACGACGTCGGGATGGCAAAGCCTACCAGTAGGGCCGAACGAACCCCCAAAGCCCCCAATATAACGATCATCACAAGAATGATTGCTGTCAGAACCGAGCCCTCTAGCTGACTGACCATGCCCTGCACTTGTTTGGACTGGTCAAGGGTGAAATCTACGCGGATCGCCTGTTTTAGTTCTGCGGGCCATTCTTCCATTTCATGGGCCACTCTGTCGCGTACAAGCTTTGCGGTTTCAATATGGTTGGCACCCTTACGTTTAACGATTTGCAACGCAACGGTCGCTTCGCCATTGTAACGCGCGGTTCCCAAGCGGTCTTCGAATGTCAGTCGAATTTCGGCCAGATCACCCAATGTGATCACACTGTCACCGTTCACTTTGACTGGCAGGTTGTAGACATCTTGTGCTTCGTCGAACGATGATGGGATTTTCACCGCGAAAGCCCCGCGTTTGGTTTCCACTTCACCGGCGGCAATCAATTGATTATTGTTACGCACAACATTCAACAGCTCGCCTGCAGTCACGTTGTAAGCTTCCAGTTTCAACGGGTCGATCAGCACTTCCAGCATTTCATCGCGGTGCCCTGCAAGCCCTGCTTCCAGAACGGGTGACAGGCCTTCCAGATCTGTTTGCAGTTCTTTGGCGACACGTAGCAATGTGCGTTCAGGAACAGCACCGGATAGCGAGACGACCAGAATTGGGAATTGCGAAAAATTCACCTCGCTGATGGTGTATTGTTCGGCCCCTTCGGGAAAGTCCGCTTCTGCCTGACTGACCTTGTCACGCACTTCTGCCAAAACCGACGGTTTGTCCCATCCGAATTCAAACTCCAACCCGATACCCGCATAATTTTCGGACGCTGTTGCCGTCATGGCTTTCAAGCCTTCCAGCTCTTTCAGCTCGGTTTCAAGTGGTTTGACCAGCAGCTTTTCAGAGTCGGCAGCAGAAATGCCGGGGAAGGGAACAGAGACGAACAGGAACGGTACATCAATATCAGGCTCGCCTTCTTTGGGCAGGCCGAGATAGGCCATTGCCCCCGCGACGAGTGACATTATCACGAATGTAATAATCATTCGCGCCCGTGCGGATGCCCAGTCGACGATACCGATCATGGATTAACTACCCTCTTTAAAGGTCACTGAAACTTTGCGGCCGTCGGTGACATATTCCTGCCCCACTACAATAACGTCTGTTTGTGTATTAAGGCCGGAAACCCAGACACCTTCGGCACTGTCGCGGATCGTTTCAATAGCTATGAATTTAGCTTTGTTGTCTTCTACCACTCGAATGCCCAGCACACCTTCACCGTTCAAAGTCAGGGCGGATTGTGGCAGCAAATGACCCATTTCACCTGAAAGGGCGATAGAAATGTCAGCAGTTGAACCGTCACGCAGGCTGTCATCGTCATTTGGCACAGTGATTTCAACACGGAAGGTTTTTGTGATACTGTCGGCACGGCGTGATACGAATGTNACTTGCCCCTGAACTTCGCGGCCCGATAACAATCTTGCCCTTGCGCCAGCACCNGCTGTTATCTTTGCGACCTGTTGTTCGGTTGCNTTGCCGACCAACTTCATCGGGTTCAGNTGCAATACGGTGGCACAGGCAGAACCCTGCTGCATGAAAGAGCCGAATTCAGCCGTATCAGACTCGAGCAAACCCGAAAACGGTGCCTTGATTTGTAAATCGTGTAATTCGCGTTCTGCGCGGTCTACATTGGCTTGTGCACTTTCAAGGGCAGCTTCGCGTGAAAATGCAGCAGTTTCAGAAATAATGCCTTTTCTAACAAGTCCGCGTGCACCTTTGTTGTTGGCCTTGGCTTCTTCAAGGCGTGCTTTGGCTTCTGACAAGGCTGCTGACTTGGTGCCGATTTCCAGTTCACATAAAAGCTGGCCCTCTGTAACCAAAGTACCTTTACGCAAAGGCTTTGAAATCACTTTGCCAGAGGTTTCCGCCAGAACAACAATCTGCCGGAACGCCTCTGTCTGGCCGCGCAAAACAATACCACTGGTCACGGGTTGTGCGATAGATTTCTGGACAAGAACGGATACCGCCGGAAAGGCTTCTGTCGTAATTTTAGATGCTGTTACATTATTCTCAGGTGCAGCCGTGTTTCCACCCTTGAAGACATAGAGGGCAATGACCGCGCAGACTGATAAAGCAAGTAAAATGGGTACCGGGCGCATAAATATCTCCTGAAAAGAGGGCGATGATAATTCAACCACAAGGATACGTAATTTCGCGGAGGTTACGCTGCCGTAAAGCTGGCTGCAAGATATGTTTATGCGGTTTTTTAAAAGACAGTCTTTTCTAATAATGCGAAATAATGCGGGGGTTCATTTCTTGACTATAAACTTGGAAAAGCTTTGTCTATAATCTTACCAACGGTAATTGATGTTATTAAAGGGGAATCTCCCATGTCTACAACCAGTACATTATCCAAGAAATTAGCGACCACAGACCCGGACCAAGTATCTGAAAACTATGCGAAAAAGAAAAAGATGACGGTTCCTGCATTTGTGGCGCGCAAGGGTGGCAAGCCACTGGTGTGTTTAACTGCCTATACGGCCCATGTTGCGCGGCTTGTTGATGAACATGCCGATATGATTCTGGTAGGCGACAGTCTGGGCATGGTTATTCACGGAATGCCAAATACGCTAGGCGTCACCATGGAACATATGATCATGCACGGGCAGGCGGTGATGCGCGGTGTGGAAAAAGCGCTGGTTGTCGTTGATATGCCATTCGGCAGTTTTGAAGAAAGCACCGAAGTTGCATTTCGCAATGCGTCAAGGATCATCAAAGAAACCGGTTGTGCCGCTGTCAAACTGGAAGGCGGCGCCGAAATGGCTGAAACAATTGCTTACCTTTCAGCACGCGGGATACCCGTGATGGCGCATATCGGGTTGATGCCGCAACAGATGAACACTTCAGGCGGGTTTAAAGCTGTGCGTTCAAAAGAACAGTTCGATGCGGTTGTGGCTGACGCCAAAGCGATAGAAGCGGCCGGGGCTTTTTCTGTTGTTGTAGAAGGCGTTGCAGAACGGCTGGCAAACAGAATAAATCAGGCGATCAACATTCCAACCATCGGCATCGGCGCTTCTGCGGAATGCGATGGTCAAATTNTGGTGTTTGAAGATATGGTTGGCCTGTTTCCACGTGTGCCGACATTCGTTAAACGCTATGGCAATATGGAAGATATGATGCGCGATGCGATAACGCGCTATGCCGATGAGGTGCGTGACCGATCCTTTCCTGCGGACGAACACACCTATAAAGCCAAAGATAGCAACTAAAGGGTTTGATATAATCCAAGAATATTACGCCATAGCCTTAATCACGCTTGGCATTTCCCCTGATTTCCCTGTAATGTCCGCCAAAATATCAAAAGGCTAACCCATGAGCGATACTGACAGTTTTATCGAAGAAGTCACCGAAGAGGTTCGCAAAGACCAGCTTTACGGCTATTTCAAGAAATATGGCTGGATTGCAGGCGCACTGATTGCTTTAATTGTCGGAGGCGCGGCCTATTCGGAGTGGTCTAAATCGAATGCCGAAGCAGCGGCGCAAGCGCGCGGCGATGCCATATCGGCGGCTTTGGATAAAGAAGCGACTGCGGATCAGATTGCAGCCCTGGAAAACATTAACGAAAATAGTGGCCCTGCATCGGTCTTGCTGGCATTTCAAAAAGCGGCCATTTTATCCGAAGACGGTCAAAATGATGCGGCGCTAACGGCGTTGAATGCTATTGTGAATGATACAAGTGTATCCCAGATATACCGTGACATGGCGCAGTTCAAAGCTTTGATTCTGAGCGGAAAAAGCATGGACCAGAAAAAACGCATGATATCTTTGCAAACCCTTGCAACCCCCGGAAACCCGTTTCGCCCGTTGGCGCTGGAACAAATCGCAGTGGCGCTGTTGGATACGGGCGATGTGCAGGGCTCGATTACGCAGCTTACGCAGCTTTTGAATGAACCGGACATCTCTGCCGGAATGCGCCAGCGTGCAGTCCAATTGCTGGTTTCTTTGGGTGGTGAAATACCGCTGCAGACCCAGTTGCTTTCTGGTAATGAAACTGCACAATAGGCAAAATAACCGAGTAATAGAAAGTTCTGCGATATGGCAATACGAGCGGCTCACCGAAAAACGTTGATTTTGGCACTTGCAGCAGGTCTGGCGATTAGCGCATGCGCAAAAAAAGAACCGATATTGCAAGGTGAGCGACTGGATATACGTCCGCAAACCGAACAAGAATCCGAAGACGCTACGACGCAGACGACACCGACACAGGTTGCTGTAACGCAACTGTCAGCACCTGCCGCACAAAACTACACACAGTGGACCCATAAAAACGGTGATACCACACACGGTGTATCCCATCCGGCATTGGCCACGGCTTTGACACGAAGTTGGAGCCAGAACATCGGGGCCGGAAATGGCAAGAAACACCGCCTGACCTCTGACCCGATTGTTGCGGCCGGCCGTATCTATACGTTGGATGCGAATACACAGGTCCGTGCCTTTAGCCTGACGGGTGCACCGCTTTGGACAAGCAATTTGGCGGCTGCCTGGGACAAAGGCGGTAATGTTTCGGGTGGCGGTTTGGCATTCGGCAACGGCATTTTGGTTGCGACCACCGGTTTTGGAGAGGTGATCAGCCTTGATCCGGCAACAGGTGGCATTGCATGGCGCCATAGAACCAATGCCGCATTTTCATCCGCGCCCTTGGTTATTGACGGTGCTGCCATTGCAGTGAACTTAAACAATAAAGCTATGGCTTTGGAATTGACCAATGGTCGTATTCGCTGGACAATCCAAAGTGGGGGATCATCCACCGGGCTTGCCGGCGCGGGTACGCCAGCTGCTGTGGGTGATTTCGTTGCAATTCCATTTCCTTCAGGTGAACTGGTGGGTGCAAATACCCAAACGGGCAGACGGGTTTGGAGTGCTGCCGTATCAGGTGGCCGCAAAGGTCTTGCGCGTGGCTTTGTCGGGGCAATATCAGGTGATCCGGTGATTTCCGCCAATACNCTTTATGCGGCTAATCAGGCCGGGCGTTTGATTTCGATCGACCGTGANACAGGAACACGCAACTGGACTGTGAACGATGGTACGTACAGCCCTGTCTGGGCTGTGGGTGGTTCTGTGTTTTTAGTTACCGATCAGTTTGAATTAAAGCGGTTGGATGCGACTACAGGTGCTGAAATTTGGGCAGTCGATTTGCCCGGCTATCTGAAGCAAGGCAAACGTCAGCGTACAGCGCATGTGTATTATGGCCCTGTTCTGGCAGGCAATCGTTTGATTGTGGCCGGTAGTGACGGTGACATTCGCAGCTTCAACGCAAGTACAGGTGCGGCACTTGGTACGGTTAAAATACCGGGCGGTGCGGCATCGCAGCCCGCAATTGTGAACGGTGTGATGTATATTCTATCCGCAAATGGTCAAATCCAAGCTTTCAAATAGGTGAATTGCCCTGTAAGGGGTGGCCTTCAGAGATGAAAGACCACGCTTATGAGTTTTACACTAGCTATTGTCGGACGCCCGAATGTGGGCAAGTCTACGCTGTTCAACCGATTGGTTGGCAGACGTCTTGCGTTGGTCGATGATCAACCGGGTGTCACACGTGATTTGCGCGAGGGGGATGCGCGTATTGCCGATGTGCGTTTTACCGTGATTGACACGGCGGGTTTGGAAGAAGCCACTGACGAAAGCCTTCAGGGCCGTATGCGTGCGTTGACAGAACGTGCGGTCGATATGGCAGATGTTTGTCTGTTTATGATTGATGCGCGTGACGGGGTTTTGCCGGCTGACCGCGTGTTTGCCGAAATCCTGCGCAAAAAATCCGCCCGCGTTATTTTAGCTGCCAACAAGGCCGAAGGCAAAGCGGGTGAAGTGGGTTATTACGACGCGTTTTCACTGGGTCTGGGTGAGCCGGTGCAATTGTCCGCCGAACACGGTGAGGGCATAGACGAGTTGGGCCATGTGCTGCGTCCGATTGCGGAAGAATTCAAAGATCGCCATATCGAAGCGGAAACCAGCGTTGATATTGATGAAGATGGCAGCGGTGCTGAACGGATCATCTCTGCCGAAAAACCTTTGCAAATTGCGGTGATAGGGCGGCCCAATGCGGGGAAATCCACACTGATCAATCAAATCTTGCAAGAAGACCGTCTGCTGACAGGACCTGAAGCGGGTATAACGCGCGATGCGATCTCGGTAAATTTCAACTGGGAAAAAACGCCCATTCGCATTTGGGATACGGCAGGTATTCGTAAAAAAGCCAAAGTACAGGAAAAACTTGAAAAANTGTCGGTGTCTGACGGGCTGCGTGCGGTGAAGTTTTCCGAGGTTGTGGTGATCTTGCTGGATGCGGAAATTCCGTTTGAGCAACAGGACTTGCGGATTGCCGATTTGGCGGAACGCGAAGGACGCGCGGTCGTTGTGGCTGTGAACAAATGGGACATCGAGAATGAAAAGCAGGAAAAGCTGCGCGATATCCGCGAAAAATTCACGCGCCTGTTACCACAGTTACGCGGCGCACCGCTTGTCACGGTCTCTGCCAAAACGGGCAGAGGGTTGGATCGATTGCACAAAGCAATCCTAAGCGCCCATGCNATCTGGAATACACGTATAAGCACATCGAAATTGAACCGCTGGTTGGAAAGTATGCTGGAAATGCACCCGCCACCCGCACCGGGGGGGCGGCGTATTCGCATCCGTTATATGACCCAAGTCAAAACCCGCCCGCCAACCTTTGTGGCGATGTGTTCGCATCCCGATTTGTTGCCCACTAGCTATGAACGTTATCTGGTGAATGGGTTGCGGGAAAGTTTTGACATGCCGGGCACGCCCATTCGTCTGTTTATTCGGTCGCAATCGGATAAAAACCCGTACCGTGACAAGAAAGAAAAGAAAGTTACCAAGCTGAACAAACATCAGGAAGGCCGCTTTCGCAAAGATTTGAAGAAGCCTGTTCTGAACAAAAGGGATAGTTAGGGTAGAGCAAAACTGTGCTGTTTATATGT
>JGI24723J26617_10004121_pt1 | contig 10117 bp, 6 predicted proteins | sample Cruoilmetagenom6_FD_26617 | JGI IMG/M metagenome (IMG submission 26617) | reverse complement strand
ATGTCATCGCGTTCAACGCCGATGGTGAGGTTCTAATGAACATGCATGACCCGGATGCACGCTTCCCAANGCTGACCGGCGTGCTCGAGACCAATCGGGCGCTATACCTGACCAGCCTGTTCGGTCACGAACTCCCGGTTATCGCAAAGAGCGACCTCTGATTACCCGGCCGCTAGTCCTTGCCGCGCAGGCGATCCGCATACGTTTCAAAACTGATCGGCCGTCCCAGGAAATCGGTTACCAGCTCTTCAGCAGGACGTGACCCACCGGCTTCCAGCACTTTCTGGCGATAGGCCATCGCGGTTTCGACATTNCGTAACCCACTTTCGTCGAAGCGAGTGAACATGTCCGTTGCGATCGCCTTTGACCATTGGTACGTGTAGTAGATCGCCGAATACCCGTTCAGGTGGCCAAACGAGGCCCAGGAGTGGCTTCCGTCCAGCGGTTCGAACATTGTGTAGGTACTCGACATCTCGGCAACGTGCGCATCAAAATCGATCTCGGCCGGATCACGATCATAGAGTCCCAGTGAGGTGCCCGCGTAAGCCAATTGGCCGCGCGTGCCCATACCGAGGCCAAAGTCGCGGGCAGCGACCATCCGATCGAACAGGTCCTTCGGCAAGACCTCACCATCAGCATTCATGGCAAACACCGACAGGGTCTCGTAATCCCAGATCCACTCTTCGAGCATCTGCGACGGTGCTTCGACAAAGTCCCACTCGGTATTGATGCCACTGACGTTGCTCCATTTCTGGTGCCCGGCAAACATCCAGTGAATCAGGTGGCCGAATTCATGCAGGAACGTATTGACCTGGCCATGCTGCATCGGGCCCGTGCCTGGCGGGAAGTTGCAGATCAAACCCGCAACCGGAAGCTGTTGACCCTCGATTCCATTTACGAACGGGAACATGGCGGCATGCTGATACTTTCCCTCTCGAGGATGCATGTCGAGGTAAAAGCGCCCGATAATTTCGTCGCCATCACGCAGCTCATAGGCTTCGACATCCTCATGCCACGTCTCGGTCTCCCACGGCACGATCTGCACACGGAACAGGTCCTGGACCAACGCAAGAATGCCGTCACGCGACGCTTCATAATTGAAGTACTCGCGAATGACTTTCGTATCCACGTCGTATTGCTCACGGCGTACCTTGCTGCGAATGTACGAGTTTTGCCAGCTCTCGAGGCGCTCTGCATCAGGCTGTTCTTCACGCAACCGCGCCAGCAGTACGTCGTACTCGGCTTGCTGCGTATCGACCGTGTAGCTCTTAAGATCCTGCAGGAATCCCTCAACTCGTTCAGGCGACCCCGTCATCTTGTCGGCCGTTACAAGCTCTGCAAAGTTCTTGAAGCCGGCGAGATTTGCCAGTTCGTAGCGAGCCACCACCAGGTTGCGCAGAACCTCCTCGTTTTGCGGATATGCGCGACTCCGGTAGATCAGTGACATTTCCTTGCGTAGTGCGTCGTTGTCCGAATACTCGAAGAATGGGAACACGTCCGGATACTGCGTCGAGACCAGGATCTTCCCCTCATCATTGGGCTGGTGCGCTGCGACGTAGTCTTCGGGCAATCCTGCAAGATCGTCAACCGAGTCGAGCTCCAGGTACCGAACGTCTTCGCGAATATTGCGATCGAACTCTTGCCCTATCGCTGAAATGTCCTCATTGAGTTGACGAATGCGGTCGCGGGTCGCCTCATCCTTGTCGACGCCGCCCAGGCGCAGACCCAGTAGCGCCTTCTCAATCGAAAACTGCGTTGTTCTATCGGCATCCGCTGCGTCGATCTGGCTCATGGCATCGTAGAGCGGACGGGACAGTCCCATATCGGAAAACAGCTTGTTGATCAGCAATTCACAGGCTTCTCCAGCGCTGCGCAGCTCGGGGTCCGGGTGGACGCCCGCGAGGCTTGAAGCGTGAAATACCAGGGTACTGGCGCTCGTCGACAGGCTGTCCAGGGGACGATAGAAGTTCTCGATAGTCGGCGTCCCGGTGAATGCCTCGAACTCGGCCAATCGTTCCCGGTACAGCGCTTCGTCGGCCGCACACCGAGCTGTCATCTTCTCGGCCGTGTCAAGATCAGCCACGGTTACCATGTCGTAACTGAGCGGCAATGATGTCAGTGGCGTTTCGTCAGTCTCAGTGCCGCACGCACTCGATGCCAGAATTGCCAACAACGCAATCGTGTTTCTCATGGTCTTGTCCTCTTCTTTCTATTCGAGACCCAGCTCAGCAACACCTTGCTGGAATACGATATCGACAGGAATCGATGCATCGGTCAGACGATCAAGATCGACCTGCAGTTGCGGTGCTATGACTCCCTTGGAGTCCGTCAGTTCCTTCGCTCCCTCGTAGTCCCCATCGCCCTGCAGTGTCAGGATCAAACGTGACAGGTTCTCGATGGCCGTCCCCATGCGGTCGAAGTCGACGCTATAACGTCCGGATTCGGAGTCGCGAATGAACGCCTCTTCGTCGAGGAAGAAGTTGAAACGCACCATATTGGCCTTGCCGTGTGCGCTGGCAGCACCGAAGCGTATCGAGCGGAAGATACCGGCCATGAACGTGACGTAATAGTCACGAAGGTCTGAATCACCGAGTTCGCCCGCCTCGTGCAGCTCGGTAATCATGTAGAGGCCGAGGATGTCCGCTTTGCCCTCCTCCATACTGGAGGCGAGATCGAGCATGGCCTTCTGTACTGTGTTCGTACCATCGATCGTGTTCTTGATTCCCAGCCCGTGAGCCACCTCGTGGAACATCGTGTTCGAGAAGAACGCGTCAAACGTTATGTGCTCACGCTGCGCTTCGTCGATCAACACGTCGGCAATGGGCTCGAGGATCTTCACGTACTTCGCTTCCATCGCGTTCTTGAGCTGCAGGCGGCGCGAGCCTTTCTCGAGTTGCACCTCCTCATCGTTCGGAAGGTTTATCGCGATCGTTTTGCCACCGGAATTGCTGTGGCCTGCGTAGTACACGACGTCGTAGGCATTGAGATCCGCATCCGTGCCCGGCGACTCCTGCTTGTACTCATCGGAAACGGGAAGACCGTCCTGGAGTTGCGGCAGGAATGCAGCGAATCGACTCAAGCGACCGCTCCACTCCAGGTCCTTGATCAGCACGTACGCCTCGTAGGCAGCACGGTAGCCGTACAGCCGGTCGAGGTAGGTCTCGATGGGCCCGATAACGACATCAATCTCGTTATCCTTGACGTCCATCCAGTAACTGTCGCTGAGCTGGAAATCATCACTGATCAGCGCGGCGGCGCGCAGCTTCAGGTAGTTGGCGAAATCCGGGCTCTTCGCCAGCTTGGCAGCGTCCCGCAGCAATGTGGCGGCGGCTTTCAGTTCTTCTTCGTACTCGACGTGATATGACACCAGCGTGAGATTACCCTCATGGTCGCGGCGCACGAAAGAATACAGGCCCGCCTTGCCGGGCAGATACGCAGCCTCGAACTCATCCTTGCTCATATCTTCGGGATAGAACCTTGCCCCGAGCGGCTTGGAGCTGAAGCCCTCCATGAACGGCTTATCGTCGTCGAGCGCATCCCATGGCCCATAGTTCAACTCGGCGAAACGCCGGGTCTCATCGTCGGCGATCGAAGCCAGCCATGCTTCATAGTCGTCACCGTACGACTGCCGCCAGAACAGGTCGTCCATGATCTGGGCCGCATCGATGAGCAGCGCGATCATCTGCTTCTGGTCGTCACTCAAGTGGCTGAGGTCCGCCGTCAACGTGAAATCGGCGTAGATTTCCGGGCGCGGCTCGACCGCCTCCAGCGTTGTCACAGAAACTTCAGGTGGCGTTTCTTCAGCGCAGGAAACAACGAAGATAGAAAGGACCAGGACGCCCAAAAGGCGGATCAATTGCTGAGTATTCACGGGTTCTCCCAGGAACAGGGTTTATCGAAATATTGTCTCACAGACTGGTGCTCAGAGATCGACGAGCTCCACGTCGCCAAAGCTGAGATCGTGGCCGAGAAACTGGCCGCCGACGCGTGCGAAGCGGGTGGCACCATCCGTTGCCAGCAGGCGCAGCGTGCCCGCCTTATCGCTGTCTCGCATCGTGCCGTCGTCGGCAAGCGCGGCGCGCACGACCTCAGCCGTAGTACTTGCCGAGTCGACGAGCGTGACGCCCGGGTCCGCGACGTCCCGAATCGTGTCCCTGAGCAGCGGAAAGTGCGTGCAGCCGAGAATGATGGTGTCTGGATGGTGACCATCGGCCTCGTCCAGGTAACGTTCCACTATCGCGCATGCGATAGCGCCGTCACTCCAGCCTTCCTCGGCCAGCGATACGAGCATTTCGCAGGCCTGTTCGCGAACAGAGGCCGCGGGGTCACGGTCCTCGATCGCCTTACTGTAGGAACCAAGACGAACCGTCGCTTCTGTCGCCAGGACAAGATGCCGCCCGCCGGGATGCGCCGCTACAGCGGCCATCGCACCCGGCTCAACCACGCCCACCACGGGAAGCGGCGCCATGGCCTCGCGCAGCGCATCGAGTGCCACGGCCGACGCAGTGTTGCAGGCCACGACGAGCAGTTTGATGCCCTGTTCCTGTAACTTGGCGGCCGCCTGTGTTGCGTAACGCTCGATCGATGTCGGGCTCTTCGTACCGTAAGGCAGGCGTGCTGTATCACCGAGGTAGATGAGGTTTTCGTTGGGGAGTGCTTCCTGAATGGCCTTCAGAACGGTCAACCCGCCGACACCGGAATCGAATACGCCAATCGGTAGATCGTTGTGTTTGTTACTTGTCATACGCGCATTGTGCCGAAGGAAGCCCAACTGTGGAATAATCCAGACCGAATCTTAAGCTTGATCAGGAAACAGAAGTGCAAAAAGTGCTCTATGGCGTGTTGGGGTCGCTCATCCTGCTGGTACTCATCGGCTTCGCGCTTCCGCGCGTACACAGCGTGGAGGTGACAACCGAGATCGATGCGCAGCAGGCGACCGTATTTGCCCTCGTTAACGATTTCCGCCGCTTCACGCTGTGGGCACCATGGTCCGACACCGATCCCAATGCGCGCTTCATTTACTCAGGCGCCGCGCGTGGTGCCGGTTCGACCGTAACGTGGGATGGGGCCCTGCTCGGCAGCGGCACCCAAACGATCACCGAGAGTCGGCCGTTCGAATACGTCGGTATCGTGATGAGCCCTGGTGAGCCGGGCGAAGCAAAGTCCTGGTTCCGACTTGAGCCCGGCGCGGGAACAACCCATGTGGTCTGGGGTTTTGAAGCCGATTACGGGATGAACATCGTTGGCCGCTATTTCGCGTCGATGCTCGGCAATGTTGTCGCGCGCGACTACGAAGTCGGCCTGGCCAACCTCAGGGAGCTGGCGGAAAGCCTCCCTGCGACCGATTACAGCGATATCGAGATCGAGCACCTCGTGATAGAGCCCGCGGACATCGCCTATCTGCCCACCACGTCGAGGCCAGAGCCCACGGCAATCTCGGAAGCGATGCGCAAGGCCTATTTCCAGGTCCTGAATTTCATCGACGAGCACAACCTCGAAGACGCGGGCGCGCCGCTGTCAATCACCAGGACATTCAGCGGATCTGCAATGGTGTTTGACGCAGGCATCCCGGTCCGCGGTGTCACTGACGAGACGCCCAGGGAAGATGGCGCGGTGAAACTTGGTGCCACGTATGGCGGGCTGGTCATCCGGGTCCGGCATGTCGGATCCTACCGGAACCTGGCGATCACGCATCGCAAGATCACGGCCTACCTGGCCGCATTGGGCATCGAGCGGAATGGTGATCCGTGGGAATCGTACGTGAGTGACCCGGGCAATACGCCGGAGGCGGACTTGCTGACTTTCGTCTACTACCCGATCAAACAGACTTGACGAGAAACGGCGGGACGCGCGTCTCGTCCGCATCGGCAAGTGGCAGGCAGGCCTGGAGGCCGTCAAGCTGGCGAGCAATCTCGCCGTAGAGGGTCACGATGCGGCCCGCAATTTCGCTGGCCTCATCAAGCGACATCTTCCTCACGGACGCACAGATCGGGCCTTCGCCGTTAAGCGGGGTCACGCGGTGCATATCGTGTCTCAGGTCGGCGAATGACTGTTTCATCGCGATCGGTAATTCATCCTCATGAATATCGACGAGATTGTCCTCGTAAGCCCTGATAAGTCGTTGTTTTATATGACCATGCCCAGCGAGCACGGTAAGTGCCGCGTGAAAGCGATCGACGTGGTCTGTCATTGCCACTCCAGCGTTTGATTATGTTTTTGTTTACGCTTTTCTTATTTGGAGTCGACTACTTCCTGTAGTCCGGGGCCCCCTGCAGAGCCTCGCAAGTCCTTAAGTACTACTCCTGATGTTTCAGAATCTTGCGTAGGGTTCTTATATCAGAGTTTCTAAAGCACGCGCAAGTGTCAGCACATTGCGACTAGAATGGGTTTTCGGAGGTAATCCTTGCGGCACCCGATACACCCTGCCTGGCTTCTGGCAGCCACCTCCCTCGCTGGCCCTGCCTTCGCGAATGAAAAGCCACCGGAGACGGTGATTGACGCTGACGGCGCAGTCATCGGCGAGATCGTCCTGTGGCGCTCGAATATCTTCGATCTTTCCGATCCGGATGAAGACAAGTGGCTCTATCGCCTGGCCAACCGCCTTCATATTGTCACCCGCGAGTCGATAATCGACAAACAACTGCTGTTCCGCCCCGGCGATCGTTACTCACAGCGCAAGGTTGAGGAGTCGGAACGTATTCTCAGGAGCCGCAAGTACCTGTACGACGCCGACATTCGTCCACTGCAGGTCGAGGACGGCGTCGTCGATGTCGAAGTCGAGACCCAGGACATCTGGTCGCTGCTCCCCGACCTCTCTTACTCGCGCGGTGGCGGAGAGGACAAGTGGAAGGTCGGTATAGAGGACAGCAACCTGTTCGGTCGTGGACAGCTGCTGAACGTTTCCTACGTCGACGACGTCGACAGGACGTCGCGTTCGATCCACTTCGCCGACAACCACGTAGGCCAGAGCTGGGTATCGGTTGCCGCCAACTATTCAGATAACTCTGATGGCGAAACGAGCGCCTTGTCGGTCATTCGTCCGTTCTATGCGCTTGACGCAAAGTGGGCAGCCGGTGGTTCCGTGTACGGAGACGACCGGCGGTCGACGCTGTACGTGCTTGGCAACGCCGATGCCGAGTACCGTCACGAGCGCGACTATGCGTCGCTGTGGGCCGGCTGGTCGAGCGGCATCAGCAATGGGCTCGTGCGCCGCTGGACCGGGGGCCTCGTCTATGACGTGAACCGCTTCTCGGACGTCGAGAACCCGACGCTGCTATCGATCAGGCCGAATGACCGGAAACTGATCTACCCGTTTGTCGGCTTTGAACTCGTAGAAGACGAGTACGAGACGTCGCGGAACCATGACCAGATTGGCAGGACGGAAGATTTCCTGATGGGACGACGGGTAACGGCATCGCTTGGCTGGGCGGATGAATCCCTGAGCGCCAATCGTGAGGCGCTGCTCCTGTCCGCCAGCGCCAGCCGCGGCTATGGCGAGCTTGAAGGAACAGCAATACTGTTGGCGCTGCAGGCGAGCACCCGGCTCGAGTCAGGCCATTCGAGAAATTCACTGTTCACAGCAAGCGCTCGCCTCTATCACCGACAGTCAGAAAAGCGTCTGTTTTTTGCTTCGATTGACGGCACGGCAGGTCATGCACTTGATGTCGACAACCCGATCTACGTGGGTGGCAAGACCGGGCTGCGGGGCTATCCGTTTCGTTACCAGAGCGGCGATTCACGCTTGGTAGCGACAATCGAGCAGCGGTACTTTACAAACTGGTACCCGTTCCGCCTCGTTCATGTTGGGGCGGCTGTGTTTGCCGATGTCGGTCGTGCCTGGGGAGTGAACCCGGCTGGCGCGGAAGCACGCGAATGGCTCACCGACGTCGGTTTCGGGTTGCGCCTTGCGCCCACGCGATTCTCGCATCGCAAGGTCTTTCACCTCGACTTCGCTTTCCCACTGACCGGCGACAGCTCGATCGACTCGATGCAGATCTACTTCCGGGCAAAACGCAGGTTCTAGTTCTGGAGACTGATCTCGATCTTCCAGTGCTCCTCACCCATCTCGCGGTCGGCCGTGTATCGCGCGTCTTCCTGACCGACCTTCCAGCTGGTCGCAAGCGTTTCATTCATCAGGTAGTTGCGATGAACTTCGAGCGCCGCCTCGACGGCAGTCGAACCCGAAACGCCGAGCGTAATGCGATCCGACACTTCGAGGCCGGCCTGTTTACGTGCGTCCTGGACTGAACGTACAACCTCACGGGCAAGTCCTTCGGCAAGCAACTCGTCGTTAAGCGTTGTGTCGAGTGCGGCGAGGTAGCCCGAATCTGCTTCGCAGGAGTAGCCTTCGGCGGAATGCGTTTCGACGAGAACGTCTTCACCTTCCAGTGGGATCGTCTGGCCGTCAACTTCGATTTCGAATGCTTCGCTATTCGCAGCCGCACTCGCAATTGCAGCCCCGTCGGCATCGAGCAATGCTTGTTTGATCTTCGGCACAAGCTTGCCGTATTGCTTGCCGAGCTTCGGCAGGTTCGGCTTGATGTTGTAACTGACAAGCCCTGCATCGCGTGCAATGAACTCGACCGCTCTCACGTTGAGCTCTTCGAGAATCTGGTCTTTGTGGCTCTCCAGCGCCTTTGATGCCGCATCGTTCGGCGCCCTCACAAGCAGTCGCGAAATTGGCTGGCGCGTGCGCACACCGGAATGACTTCGGGCAGCTCGGCCGAGACCGACGACTTTCTGCACGACGTCGATATCGAACAAGAGGTCGTCGTTCTGCCATGAAGCGTCCGCTTCGGGCCAGTTGCCCATGTGCACAGATGGCAATGCATCCTTGTCCACCGAGCGAACGAGATTCTGGTACACATTCTCAGCCAGGAACGGCACGAACGGTGCCATCAGTTCATGGGCACCCTTGAGGCACTCATAGAGCGTCAGGTAAGCCGCCTGCTTGTCTGCCGGATCGGTCGACTTCCAGAAACGACGCCGATTGCGGCGTACGTACCAGTTACTCAGCTGGTCGACGAAGGACTCGATTGCCTCTCCCGCCGTCNTGGCGTCGAAGTGATCGAGCGCGTCGGTTACCGTTGTGATCGTCTTGTGTAACAGCGCCAATGCCCAACGGTCGATCTCGGGGCGCTCCTCAACGGGGACGTTTTTCGTGAGATCGATGTCGTCAAGACGCGCGTACAGCACGAAGAAACCGTAAGTGTTCCAGAACGTGTTGATGAACGAGCTGGCAACGTCCGCTACGATATCGACCGACACCCGCTTCGCTGCATCGGGAGCGAGGCGCGCGAGGAAGTACCAGCGCAGCGCATCGGCGCCGACCGTGTCGAAGACGTCATACGGGTTGATGATATTGCCCACTGACTTCGACATCTTCTTGCCGTCTTTGTCGACGATCAGGTTTAGACAGATGCAGTTCTTGTACGCGACGCTGTCAGACACCAGGGTCGAGATCGCGTGCAGCGTGTAGAACCAGCCGCGAGTCTGGTCAATCGCCTCACAAATGAAATCCGCCGGGAAATGCTTCTCAAACTTGTCCTCGTTCTCGAATGGGTAATGCCACTGCGCGTAGGACATGGCGCCCGAATCGAACCAGCAGTCGATGACCTCGGGCACGCGTCGCCAGGTTTTACCGTCCAGCTCGAATGTAACGTCGTCAACNGCGGGGCGATGCAGGTCAAGCTCGCTGAGCGCCCTGCCCGTCAGTTCTTCGAGCTCGGCAACCGACCCAACGCACTTGAAGCCTTGATCACCGTCCGTCCAGACTGGCAGCGGTGTGCCCCAGAAGCGCTCGCGTGACAGCGCCCAGTCGACATTGTTTTCCAGCCATTTGCCAAAACGACCATCCTTGATGTGTTCCGGCACCCAGTTGATCGTCTGGTTAAGCTCAGCCATGCGCTCGCGGAACTTCGAGGTCCGGATATACCAGGCGTTCTTCGCGTAATAGAGAATCGGGTCGCCCGTGCGCCAGCCGAACGGGTAGTTATGCTTGTATCGCTCTGAGCGGAACATCAGGCCGCGGTCTTTCAGGATGCGGATAAGCGGTTTGTCAGCATCCTTGAAAAAGAGGCCCTTGACCGGCTCGACGTCATCGACGAAGTGGCCGTCG
>JGI24723J26617_10004117_pt1 | contig 10126 bp, 7 predicted proteins | sample Cruoilmetagenom6_FD_26617 | JGI IMG/M metagenome (IMG submission 26617) | reverse complement strand
GGCGCTCAAGCCGCTGCCGATGAAGACGATCTCGGATCGGCTCGGGATCCATGTCGCGACGGTGTCGCGTGCGGTCAGCGAGAAGTACATCATGACCCCGCGCGGCGTGGTCGCGCTGCGTGGGTTCTTCTCGGGCGGGCTGGCGACGGATTCGGGCGAGGATGTGAGCGCCAACTCGGTGAAGGCGTCGATCGGCGAGCTGATCGAGGGCGAGGACAAGGCCAAGCCGTACTCAGACGAGGCGATCGTCAAGCAGCTCAAAGAGCGCGGGATCGAGATCGCGCGGAGGACGGTGGCCAAGTACCGCGACCAGCTCGGGCTGCCCACGGCCAGAATGCGGAAGCAGTTTTCGGATGACTAAGGATCGGGACCAGGGGGGCAGATGTTCAAGCTCGTGACGGGGTTGGTCAAGGGTTCGGGGGCAGTAATCCCCAAGAAGAACCTGCGCGGCTTGGTCGCGCGGGCTCGGCTTGTCCGCGTGGGGATCGCGCAGCGTGATGTGATCTTGCCCATGCTGGAAGCGAACCCGGCGACGGAGCTCGGGCAGCTGATGAGCGAACGACCCGAGATGCTCGGGGTGCTGGTGTGGCCGTACCAGTGTTCGGCTTGGGGTGCTCGCGAGCGGATCGAACGGGTGGTCAACCATGCGCGCGTGATCGATGGGCTTGATGGTGAACTCAGATGCTCGATCGAGGACCGATTGGTGGTCGCGGATCTGGGCGAGCTCTTCGATGGGCTTAAGATCATGATCGACAAGCCCAAGTGGTTCATGCGCGAGGGGCAGCTGACGGCCAATCTCTTTGTCGACGATTTTCGGGCGTACTCGATCGCTTTCTCATTCTACAAAGAAGCCAACGGCGAGATCAGCACCGTGATCGGCGGCGTGCAGGGCAGAAACACCGAAGGGGTGCTCGATCTCTACCGAGATCTGACCAAAGCGCTCTATGGGTTGCGTCCAAGAGATCTGCTGCTCGAGGTGGTGCGGTGCATCTCTCAGCGGGTCGGGTGCACGCGGATGCTCGGCGTGGGCGATCAATACCGACACCATCGTCATCCGTACTTTGGGCAGAAATCATTCCAGACCAACTACGACGAGATCTGGGCGGACCGTGAGGGTGTGCCGGAGGGCGAGTTTTTCTATCGGCTCAGCGTCGAGGACACACGGCGGCCGCTTGAAGAGATCAAATCGAAACGCCGATCGATGTACCGTAAGCGGTACGCGTTCCTCGATGAGATCGAGGCGCGATTCAGGGACTTTGAGTCTTGGGAGACGATCCGGTTTGTCGATAGATAATCGTTCGATTCTCGGGTAACCCGAGCGAATACAAGGGGGCCGCTGTGCTGCTGGCGAAACGATCTGAAAAACTCATTGCAAGCATTCATCAGTACCAGAAGCACCGCTCATCGCGCGGGCCGATCGGACGGGTGCTGTGCCGGGTCGGCAAGCTCCGTCATGTGTTCTGGACGCTGATCACCGGTTCGGACATCAACCGCGAGGCTCAGATCGCCAAGGGCGTGCGGTTCCCCCATCCCAATGGCGTGGTGGTGCATCAGGACGCGGTGATCGGCGAGGGCTGCCTGATTATGCAGCAGGTGACACTCGGGCAGACAGCGACGGCCGGGGCGCCCACGGTGTGCGACGGGGCGTACATCGGTGCGGGGGCCAAGGTGATCGGGAAGGTCCGGATCGGCGAGCGGGCGCGGGTTGGGGCCAATGCGGTGGTGTTGGTGGATGTGCCCGATGATGCGACGGCGGTGGGGATTCCGGCGCGGATAATTCAGCGCACGATAGAGACTGGGGATTAATCAGCTTTGTTGAGTTCACTGCGGTGCTCAAGCACATAGCGGATGATCTGAACTTTGAATAGGTTGCTGATTTTGTAAAACTCCGACGAGAGCTCGTCGAGTGTGTTCTCCTGAGTTTCGGAGAGATCCTCGAGCCTCTTATGAACGGCATCGCGGGTGGTATCGGTGTCGGTCAGCTTGATTGTTGCAACAGCTTGTTTGAGAAGCCGTGTGACCTGGGGGGAGTATATTTTCTGAGCAGCTTCGATTGTTTGTTTCCAGGATGCACCGGCGCTGTTGAAAAAGAACTGGAGGAAGCCGCCGTTGCTCAGTTCGTATTTGAAGGCGGATAGTGTGCGTAATGTACGCTGGGTAGGGGTTGCCTCGCCCGCCTCGCCCGCCTCGCCGTCGAAGTTGAAGAGTTCGAAGGAAGACTCATACCCGAGTCTCACCGCGACGGCATCGGAAAGTGTATCAGTAAGCATCGAGTGTTGAAGCTTTGAGTATCCAGGGTCCTGGGGGGTGTCGGCGAGGGCGTTGAGCAGGCTCTTGAGTTTGAGGTCCCAGTGCTTTCCGGGCCATGTGGTGGCGCAGCCTTTAAGGATATCGGCCGACTCAGACAGGTCTATATCCATCTCAAAGAGCTTTGTCGCGAGTCCGCTGGGGAGCGGGATATTGCTCCGAGCAATCTGGTTGAGAACAATCTCTCTGGTTCTTTGTTCAACGAAGAGATACTCGGGCTTGAGTAATATACCTGCCGCGACTTCTTTGTTGATTTCGGTGATCGTCTTGATGACATCGCGGTTCATGCGTTTGTCATCATTGAACATGTATGGAGTTAGAAACTCAATGAATGGTATGCTTTGAGGGTTGTTCTTTGGAGCGTCATAAAAGCGATTGCTTAACGCGTTGCAGACACTCTCCAATCGCGATGGGTTTGTGTCGGTTAGGTATGAACGGAGCTCATCGAGATGCTCAGGATCGCACAGGCGAGCGAACATGGCTAGTGCATCGTCTTCGAACGGCTCAACAGTCATGAGGTATCGCAGGGTATCGAGGGATTGTGTAGAGCCACATTCGGAGAGGAGATGGATAGCTGTTGCGGCTGGCGTGCTATCAAATGTGTGGTTTGTGACGGGTTTGAGAAGTAAAAATTCTGGGTTGCTCAGCGCCTCAAGGAGCACATGTTCTGCGTGGAGACCTTGAGCCGTCAGTTTTCGTGCCGGGATCCCGAAGATGCCGGAATCTTGGGCCAACTCTCGGATGAGGTTGCGCATTTTTCTTTCGCTGAGGTACTCAACACTCGAAGCGTTTTGGCCTGCTTCGATCGCGTTCGATGCTGCTCGGGATTTCTTCGGATCTCGGGTAAGATCAAGCATCGGGTGTTTGGCTCGTCGTTTGGAGAACCAACCCATTATGACCCGGCCAGCTTGCGGACGGTGAAGTCGAAGTTGCGGACGAGCGCGGTCAGCACGGCGTAGACGATCGCGATGTAGATGCCGGCGCTGATCAGCACCCCGATGCCCATCGACACGCGGGCACTGTCGAGCCCGTTGGTGCTTGAATTGACGGTTTCGTCGAGGCGCGAGACGGGGGTGACCATCGCGTCGAGCAGGCTCGCGGGGGAGAGGGTGGCGATGGCTGGGCCGATGACGGGCATGTCCGAGCCCGAGGCCCAGCCGCAGAGCCCGAGGATGCCCGAGGTGATGAACACTACGGCCACGGTGCTGACGACGGAGCTGAGCGTGCCCTTGGATTTGAGCGACCAGTGGAGCCCGATCATCACACAGAAGGCGATGAACGGGACGAGCAAGATGCCGGCGATGAGCCCGGCTTCGGGGAGGACGACGGGGACTTCGATGGTGCGCCCGCCGGGGATTTTGTGGGCGATGCTTGCGAGTTTGTCGTTGCCCAGCCCGCCCAAGAGTGCGTACACGCCCGCGATGCCGATCGTGAATACGGGCACGGCGATCAGCGGGAGCAGGTAGGAGACCAACCCGCGGAGCTTGCCGGCGAGGTACATTTTGGGCGTGATGGGGGTGGTGAGGATGAGGTCGAGGGTGCCGTCTTCGCGTTCGCCGGCCACCGCGGTGGCGGACATGTTGACGGCGACGAGGGCGATCAGGAAGACCTCGGTGAAGACGAGCGATTTGATGATGAACTGGAAGTCGGCGGTGTTGAGCGCCCCCGTGTGGTACATCAGCACCACGGCGATCGCGGTGAGTGCGCCCAGCCCGACGAAGGACCAGCGGGCGAGGATGCGTGTGAAGGTGGCGTTGCGCGACGCGGCTTCGCGCCAGGCGATGGGATTGGACCAGACATTGCGGGGGGGGCGGTGCTCGGTGTCCACAGCGCCGAGCTTGAAGAGTCGGCGGTACCAGGGGATGCCCGACGAGCCGTTGGCGACTTGGCGGAGTCCGCCCGTGCGGACGGTGAGGGTTGATGCGCCGACGAGGACGACGGAGATGAGCAACGAGAAGGTGCTCCACGCGGCGGCGGGCGTGGCGAGCATGAAGCCCTTGAGCCCGGCGTAGGCGGATGGATCAGCCGATGGGTAGGAGGTGGGCGAGAGCAGCGAGCGGATGGCGAGGAACGGGTTGAGCGAGGTGAGCCAGGTGACGCCGTTGCCTGCGGTGCCGGCGCCGAATCCGCGCGAGGAGAGCCAGGCGTCGATGGCGATGGTGGTGGCGATGTAGGTGACGACGGAGACATAGAAGGTGAACACGGCCCGTTGCCCGACGAGGCGCGACACGGACAACGAGATCGCGATCGCGCCCACCAGCACGGCGGCCCCGGCGGACACGATGTAGGACGCGATGATGGACTTGCCCGGCACGCCTCCAAAGAACTGGGTGAGGGCGAAGAGCGGGAGCGAGGCGAAGAGCAGGGCGAGGACGAAGAAGAGCCGACCGAGCAGGTTGCCCAGGACGATCTCGAGTTTGGACATCGGGGTGGTGAGCAGGATGTCCCAGGTTTTGGGGTTGGCTTCTTGGGCGATCGCGCCGGCCATGAAGACGGGCGAGAGGATGCAGATGAGCCCGACCTGCAGGTACGCGATCCACGCGAAGCTGGTGGCGCCCGCGGAGGCGAGCTCGCGGTAGGAGACATTGCCGCCGGGGGTGTTGCCGAGCATCGCCCAGAGGAGCACGAGGATGAGCACCGCGAGGTAGGCGCTGCGGACATAGAGGTGCTTGGATCGGCGCGAGGCGTTCTGCACCAAGCGCACGGCGATGGGGTTCATGGGGCCCAGACGGAATAACCAGCGGAGGAAAATAGGCATGGCACATGATAGTGCATGTTGCTGGGGGGTGTGGAGATCGAAATCTTGTTTGGGGAGGAAGTTATATTGCGTGGATGGTCAGTGGGGCGAGACACAAGCCGGGCGCGGGGTGGTGCTCGGCTCAGGGGGCGGCTTGCGCATGGGTGTTGAGCGGTTGTAAGCCCGCTGACAGAGCCAGACGCTCAAGAGTATGAGTCCGATTCCGCCCCAGTCTTTGGGGGTGAGGGTTTGGTTGAGGACGACCCAGCCGAGGATCACGGCGGCGGTCGGGCTCAGGAGCCCGAGGGTGGAAACGATGGCGGGCGGTAGGCGGGTGAGCCCGCGTTGCCAGATGATCAGCGTGAGCCCGGCGCCGATGAAGCCGAGATATCCGATGGCGATGAGGTTGGTTGGATTGAGTGTCAGGGTGGGGGGCTCGAAGAGCAGGGCGATGATGCACAGCAACGAGCCGCCGATGGTGAGCTGCCACGCGGTGAAGACGGTGGGGGAGACTGGCGGGCTCCAGCGTCGGTAGAGCACGGTGCCCAGGGCCATCGACATCGTGCCCGCGAGGGCCGCCAAGAGCCCGAGTGGGTCGAGCTGAGCGTCGGGGCTGAGCACCAGCAGCGCGACTCCGACGATGCCCAGGCCCGCGGCAACGATCGCCATCGGCAGGATGCGGGTGGCGAGCAGCAAACGCGCGAGGACGATGACGATCAGCGGCTGGATGGCGCCCAGTGTGGCGGCTTGCCCGCCCGGGAGGCGCTGGGCCGCGATAAAAAGCATCGGCCAGAAGATCCCGATGTTGAGCAGGCTCAGGGCGATGACTTTGGCGTACCAGTCCTTTGGGGGGAGTTGTCGAACAAGAAGCAAAAGCACGAGCCCGCTGGGGAGAGCGCGGAGGCCCGCGAGTGTGATGGGATGGGTGGCGGGGAGCATCTCGCTGGTGACGAGGTAGGTCGACCCCCAGATGGCGGGTGCGGCTGCGGTCAGGATGAGGTCGGTGGTCTTCATGTCGGGGCTGATTGAAAGGGCGTGGGTGGATGCTCGGCAGAACTCATGTGGTACAGGAGTGTAAATATCTCGATATCAAGATATATTCCGATTGTCTTGAAATCAAGATAAAACGCGGATATGTTTCGTCATGGACCATATCGATACCATTTTGAGTCAGTGGAACGCACAGCGCCCGGATCTGGATGTCGGGGCGATGGGGCTCATCGGGCGGATCAAGCGGGTGTCGCATCTGTTGCAGGTCGAGATGGAGAAGACGCAGGCCCGCCACGGGCTGAATCTGGCGAGCTTTGATGTGCTCGCAACGCTGCGGCGGGCGGGCGAGCCCTATCGGCTCTCGGCGGGTGAGCTGCTGGCGAGCTCGTTGGTGACCTCGGGCACGATCACGCACCGGGTAGATCAGCTGGTGAAGGCGGGGTTGGTCAAGCGGATGAAGAATCCGGAGGACGGGCGTGGGGTCTTGATCTCGCTGACGGCGAAGGGACGGCGGGTGATTGACGCGGCGGCCGGTGAGCATGTGCAGACGCAGGCAAGATTGGTCGAGGGGCTCAGCGATGGTCAGTTCGATCGGCTCAATCGATTGCTCTCGCAGTACTTGGTGGTGCTCGAGTCATGAACGCTCCCCAGAGCGTGAGCAAGGCGATCGTTTGTTGTTGGGTGGAAGGGGATAGAGCATAAAAAAGCCGCACGCTCCGGGATACGGGCGTGCGGCAGATATGACATTGATGGGTTTGGCTGATTAGCTCGACTGCGAGCCGGCTTCTTCGGGCTCGGACTTGGAATCATCCGAGGACTCGTCGCTCTCGACGACCGGTGGGGCGACGAAGCTTGAATCGAAGGAGAGGAAGTCATCTTCGCCGTTGCGGGTGGCTTTGAGGACATTCTTCTCGTGCAGGTCGCCGCTCAGGAGCATCTCGGACAGGGGGTCCTCGATGTAGGTCCCGATGGCGCGACGCAGCGGGCGTGCGCCGTAGTCCGGGTTGTAGCCCTTGTCGATCAGGAAGTCCTTGGCGCTCTGGTCGAGCTCGAAGGCGAAGCCTTGGAGGGTCAGGCGTTCGGTGACCTTGGCGACTTCGAACTCGACGATCGAGACGAGGTCTTCCTTGGTCAGCGGCTTGAACACGATGACATCGTCGAGGCGGTTGATGAACTCNGGGCGGAAGAACCGCTCGATTTCCTTCATCAGCACGGACTTGATGGAGTCGAACTTGTCCTCGGAGGTGTGCTTGCCGAACCCGAACCCGCCGCCGCCCTTGATCAGGTCAGCACCGATGTTCGAGGTCATGATGATCACGGTGTTGCGGAAGTCGACATGACGCCCGAAGGAGTCGGTCAGTCGGCCTTCTTCCATGATCTGCAGGAGCATGTTGAACACATCCGGGTGGGCCTTTTCGACTTCGTCGAGCAGGACGACCGAGTATGGGCGTCGGCGGATCGCTTCGGTGAGCTGGCCGCCTTCTTCGTAGCCGACATACCCGGGAGGCGCGCCGACCAGACGCGAGACGGTGTGCTTCTCCATGTACTCGGACATGTCGAGGTGGATGAGTGAGTCGGCGTTGCCGAACATGAACTCGGCGAGGGCCTTGGAGAGCAGGGTCTTGCCCACGCCCGAGGGGCCCACGAAGATGAAGCTGCCCATCGGACGCTTCGGATCCTTGAGCCCGGCGCGTGCCCGGCGGATGGCCTTGGAGATCGCCTTGATCGCGTCGTTCTGCGAGATGACGGACTTGTGGAGCTCGTCCTCGAGCTTGAGGAGGCGCTGGGCCTCTTCCTTCTCGAGCTTCTGCAGGGGGACGCCGGTCATCTTGGAGACGACCTCGCGGATGATTTCTTCGTCGACGACGCCGGCAGACTCTTGCTGCTTGGTGCGCCACTCGGCCTGGATCTCTTCCTTCTTCTTGCGCATCTGCTCGGCCTGATCACGCAGCTCGGCGGCCTTCTCGTAATCGGCGCCCTTGACCGCTTCGTCCTTGGCGATCGAGAGGCGCTCGATGTCGCCTTCGATATCAGCAAGGTTTGGCGGCTTGCGCATCGACTTGATCCGCACGCGTGCGCCGGCTTCATCGAGCACATCGATGGACTTGTCCGGCTGGACCCGCCCGGTGATGTAGCGATCAGAGAGCTCGACGGCCGCGGTGAGTGCGTCGTCGGTGATGGTCACGCGGTGGTGATCCTGGTACTTGTCGCGGATGCCCTTGAGGATCATCACGGATTCTTCGGCGTTTGGCGGATCGACGGGGATCGCCTGGAAGCGACGGGCCAGAGCCGCGTCTTTTTCGATGTACTTGCGGTACTCGTCGAAGGTGGTCGCGCCGATGCACTGGATCTCGCCTCGGGCCATGGCTGGCTTGAGGACATTGGACGCGTCGATCGCGCCCTCGGCGCCGCCCGCGCCCACGAGGGTGTGGAGCTCGTCGATAAAGAGGATGACATTGCCCGCACGGCGGACCTCGTTCATGACCGCTTTGATGCGTTCTTCGAACTGCCCGCGGTACTTGGTGCCCGCGACCATCATCGCCAGGTCGAGGACGACCAGGCGCTTCTCGTGGAGGATGTCGGGGACTTCCTGCGAGATGATGCGTTGGGCGAGCCCTTCGATGATGGCGGTCTTGCCCACACCAGCCTCGCCCAGCAGGACGGGGTTGTTCTTGGTGCGTCGGCACAGGACCTGGGTGAGGCGTTCGATCTCGTTGGATCGACCGATCACGGGGTCGAGGTGGCCGTCGATGGCGAGNTGGGTGAGGTCACGCCCGAAGGAATCGAGCGCGGGGGTNTTGGACTTGCCCTTGGGCTTGGATGAGCCGGACTCGGAGGGGCCATCGCTGCTGATTTCTGAGTCGGACTCAGCGCCGGCTCCGAGCAGGTTGAGGACTTCCTCGCGGACATCTTCGAGCTTGAGCCCGAGGTTCATCAGCACCTGGGCGGCGACGCCGTCGTGCTCACGCAGGAGCCCGAGGAGGATGTGCTCGGTGCCCACATAGTTGTGATTGAGGTTGCGCGCTTCTTCGATCGCGTACTCGATGACCTTTTTGGCGCGAGGGGTCTGTGGGAGCTTGCCCATGGTGACCATCTCTGGGCCAGCGCGGACGAGCTTCTCGACCTCGAGACGCACCTTGCGGAGGTCAACATCAAGGTTCTTGAGGACATTGGCGCCCACGCCAGAGCCTTCTTTGACGAGCCCGAGCAGGATGTGCTCGGTCCCGATGTATTCGTGGTTGAAGCGTTGGGCTTCTTGATTGGCCAAGGCCATGACTTTGCGGGCTCGATCGGTGAATCGTTCAAACATGATTTCTTCTCCCGCTGCCCGGATCCTGCGATCCGAGCGGCTCTTTGGCGTTCGCACGCCTTCCTAATCGTCGGGTATTCAACGAGCAAAACGCTCCCCGACACTGTGTTATTCGCACCAAACCGGGTGTTGGATCGGATGACGGGCATCGAATCCGGTTTGAGGCGCATCTTCCCCTCTATCGGCTGCATCGGGCGTGCCAGATTGATCCCACCGGGAAAGTGAGGGAAGATCGAGGTAATGGCTGATCAGCGGGGGGGTTATGGCGGCGAAAACTTGGCGATCGGGTGCCGAAAGTGGGGCTCGGCAAGTTTGGCCTGTCAAACCGGCAGGAGATGCAACTGATTGCCGCGGTGGGCATAGGAGTTGGTGCATCGAACGGTTGGTTGAGAAAAGGAGCGCGCGGATGAGATGGTTCGTACTAATGTGTCTGGCTGGACTGGGCGGATTGCCAGTGTTTTCGGGGTGTTCGGCGTCTCCAACTCGCCAAACTCAGGCCACGCCCGCCCGGCTGTCGGCGATTGCTGAGGAGCTCATCGAGCTGGCGGCGGACGATCAGCGGTATGAGCAGCTGGTCATGAACAACGAGATTCCGGGCGATCGGGACGAGTTCATGGCGACCAAGAAACGACTGATGAGCGTGCGGGGTCAGCGATGCAAGGCCATCTTCGACGAGATCGGGTTCCCGGATTATGAAATGGTCGGCCAAGAGGCCAGCGAGGCGTTTTGGATCATTGTGCAGCACAATGACGCCGATCCGGTGTTCCAGGAGCGGGTGGCGG
>JGI24723J26617_10004115_pt1 | contig 10131 bp, 7 predicted proteins | sample Cruoilmetagenom6_FD_26617 | JGI IMG/M metagenome (IMG submission 26617) | reverse complement strand
GGTCCACCTGTGCGTCCATAGCCGCGCTGGTCTGGCGCTATCGCATGAAAGCCGGCGTCAGCGATGGCAGGGACTTGGTGACGCCAGGAATATGCAAGTTCGGGAAAGCCATGGCACATGATGACGGGAAGGCCGGAGCCTTGTTCGTAAACCGCCATATCAAGGCCATTGGTTTTGACGAAACGTGGGTTTGTAAAGTCGAGCATTAGGTATTCCTGTTTCTACTTTTTGTGATTTTCTAAGCGGCGCGGTTGTAATGTTCCCAGTCCGCGTCTGGCGAAAGCTCTAGCAGCAAAAACATTTCGGTTCTGTTGGGGCCAAGTTTGGGCATGTAGTATTTTTGATTTCTCTTTTTGCCTTTAATCCAAGTGCTGAACAATTTGAACATGTTGCGCGGTTTTTTCAACCAGGCTGTAGGATGATCAATCATATGGAAGCTCGCCATTACCTGTCTGAAAATCGCGAGGTCTGAGCGAATGGCTATCTCGACCGCATCGGTGACAAAGCTTTTCATGATGCGGGCTTTCAGGCCGGGCGTGTAGTTTGGATCAAGGTCATGGGCTGCACGACGGATGGACGCTTGATCCTGTTTTCTCATCGCATCATAGAAAGGGCGGATCTCGCGTGTTGCGACCATGTAGTAATGCAATGCCTGTTTGGTTGTGTCTGAGTGTAATGACAGGGCTTCTGCCAATCCCTGGGCTTGAATGGCGGCGAAAGAACAGCCGCGCCCATAGAGCGGATTTGAGCGAATGAGATTGTCCCCCATGGGGAAATAGTTTTCGACAATCGGTTTGTCGTCTTCCACCATATGGCGCCATTGGCTGACTAATTCGCCCATGCCGAAGACTCGTGATTTAGCGTCACTTCTGTTTGGGTCGATCCATTGAGAAATACCAGGAATGTTTGCGCAGATTTTGTCAAAATTTTCTGGTCGAATGATTGTTCGACGTATTTCCACCTCAATTTCGGGAACAGCAAGCGTGATGGAGAAGCACCCGTTGTCGCCGGGGAACAAGCCGTACTTAATGTATCCAAGGTCAGCAGCACCAGGAAATTTTCCGCGTGGGGGTTCTTCTCGTCCGGGCTTCAAGCGGTAGTGACGGGTGAAGTAGAGAATGCCAGCGTTCTCGATTTCAGTTCGAACGTCAATGCCTGCCTTTTTTAACCAATCCATGCCGAGACCATTCTTGCCCGCTGCGTCGATCACGATGTTAGCAGCTATGGTTTGGGTCTCTCCTGCTTGTTCCAGTAGCACGCCTTTCACCACCAGGGTGCCGTCAGGTTTTTTGTCATGCATGAGATCTTTGACGCGTGCGTCGGTCAGGAAATGTACGCCTTCGAGATTGGCTACGTAGCGGCGCATGACAAATTCAAGCGTCGTTCGCCTGCTCGTCAAAATTGTTAGATCTTCGTCTTTGGGAATTGATTGATAGATGTCGCGTAGAGATTCCGGAACGCCGTCCGCAAAGCGCAACTCGCGGCACCCTGCGTCAAGAAGCAGTTGCAGCAGGTCAGGGTAACTGTTGCGCAAAAGCAAATAGAGGCGGGCCAAAAATGCGTGGCTGTGGCGTAAATGGCCGACACCTTTTCGTTCCCATACCTCGAATGCTTCATCTGCTGTTGTGTTGGGGGGAGGTGAGTCTTTTTCGATGAGTGTGAGAGTGCGTCCTTTTGCATTGAGGGCCAAAGCGGCGTTTAGGCCGGCAATACCCGCACCAATGATCAAAAAATGCTCTTGTTTTCTCACGCGCATTCTCCCCAAAAGCGGCAAACCGAAACCTGGAACACCTAATCCTATAGATAGACTATGGTCTATAAAAATATTATACTGATAATGGCCCTAAAAAACGGAGATTATTCTAGTCTATGCGCCGGGCGGCGACTGCGAGACAGAGCCAGCCGATGAGAAATGCTGTGCCGCCGAGGGGTGTGAGAAGAACCAGAGTGCGGCTACCTGTGGCACCCAGAACATAAAGAGATCCAGAAAAAAGAAGGATCCCAGTGATAAAGGCGCTGCCAGCTATCGTCACGCTCATGCTATGGGTCAAAGTGGCGAGCCATGCGACGGCCAGTAGAGCAAGTGCGTGATACATATGATATTGTGCGCCTGTTTCGAAGGCTGCTAGCTCAACTTCACCGACCTTGCCTTTTAGTCCGTGAGCGCCAAAGGCACCTAAGCCAACGGAAAGAAATCCGTTTGCCGCTGCTAGAAGAAGCCAGATTTTCATTTTTTGCCTCTTGGTTGTTTCCGACTCTCCGGTTTGCTCCATATAGTTTGTCACAACAGCGGCATAAGCCGTGGAAAAAAACTGGTAGAGAGACTTTGTGGGACGCCCGATAGATTCATCTTCATCTTTATGCGCCGTGCGGAAGGGCGCGGTTTCAATGCCTCCAACCCGATGCTCGCGGTGACAGATACTGTGCGGCGACCTGACGAGAAACCATCTGGGATGGAACAATGTTTGGCAGCGGTAGGCGCAAGTGTGTCTGAAGGGACGTAGGGGCGAGGCGATGATTTGACAGAGGCGCTGCCTTCGTCATGTTTGTTCTAAATTATTGCAGTAAGCCGGACAAACCGGCACTGGGAGGACCCCGATGCTCACTAAAGCCGACGAATATCCCATCCATCAAACACCAGAGCCCATCGCTTATTCGGGCACTGATCGCAATTTCTATGATCGCTATTTTTTCAATGGATACACGCGCGATGGATCGGAGTTTTTCGCAGCTGCGCTGGGGGTCTACCCGCACCTGAATGTGATGGATGCGTCTTTCTGTGTGATACACGAGGGGGTGCAGCACAATTTGCACGCGTCGCGTATTTTTCACAGTGAACGGTTGGACACGCACGCTGGCCCAATCAAAGTTGAAGTTATTGAACCTCTGAAGTCCGTTCGTGTGCTGGTCAGTGAAAATGAGTATGGCATTACCGCCGATCTGACGTTTCACTCACGTGCACCTGCCATTGAGGAGCCACGCTTCATCACGCGCAATGGGCCTAGAGCAATGATGGACATCACCCGTCTGACCCAGAATGTGACATGGGAAGGGTGGATTGAGGTTAAGGGCGAACGGATCGAAGTGACCCGGGATGCCTTTGTTGGGACAAGGGATCGCTCATGGGGCGTGCGGCCAGTTGGCGCTCAAGACCCTCAGCCGCATGCGCCCGCGATTGAGCCGCAGTATTATTGGTTATGGGCACCGCTTAACTTTGATGACTGCATAAGTCTTTACCACCTAAACACTTATGCTAATGGTGAGCCTTGGAACACCGCTGGGGTTGTCTGTGGGTTGGGCGATGATGCAGAGCCAGAGCATTTTAGAAACTGTTGGTCGGATTTGACTTACAAATCCGGTAGTCGTGTTGCTGCGACAGCAAAAATTGAACTTGAGAATTTCAAACGCGAAAAGACTCTTATCGAGCTGACCCCAAAGTGGAATTTCTACATGATGGGGTTGGGCTATATGAACCCGGAGTGGGGTCATGGTGCTTTTAAGGGGGAGCTTGCCGTTGGGTATGAAAGTTTCCGGACAGATGAGATAACTCATAGCAATCCGCCATTCCTTCACATTCAGGCATTTGTTGAAGCGAAGATGACCTTGCCAAATGGTGATGTGAAATTAGGGTCTGGACTGTTGGAGCAATTGATCATTGGCGCACATGTGCCGTCCGGTTTCAAAGAACTCCTAGATGTGGCTCCGTGAGGTTGAATGATGGAAGAGATTGCTGAAAAAACAGCGACTTATCTGGCACACCGAAATCCCGACGCCAGTGATGTTGTTGTCCATGATATTTCTCGAATTCATGGTGGCGCTAGCCGCCAGACGTATCGCTTTCGTGCGACATGGACAGAGAGTGGGGTTGCCAAGGAACGTGCTCTCATTTTGCGCCGGGATCCAGAAGCAAGCTTGATCGAGACCGAGCGTGACGTTGAGTTTAACGCTTATCGCGCTCTTTATCCCACAGGGCTACCGGTGCCTGAACCGGTGTATCTGGAAACAGAGACAAAATGGCTCGACAGGCCGTTTTTTATTATGGAGCAGATCGAAGGGTGCCTGGCGGCGTCTCCCTTCGCACAAGACCCTTATGGTCCTTTGGCGGAAAAGATTGGCGAACAATTTTGGCGCCACCTGGGCGATCTTGCTGCTCATGACCCAGCCGCTATTGGGTATTCGGCAGAAGATGAGTATCCGGCAGGCGAGACCTGTTGGAAGACGGCGCTTGACTATTGGGAAGGCGAAATAGATGGGGACTCACTGTGTCCCCAACCGATCGTCAAAGGCGCTATCCGGTGGTTGCGGCGCAATCCACCACCACCACCGAAGAAAATTTCCGTCGTGCATGGCGACTACCGCACCGGCAATTTTCTCTACAATGACGAGGGTGAGATCCGCGCTATTCTCGATTGGGAAATGTGCCACTTGGGCGATCCATTGGAAGACATTGCTTGGGCCGCAGACCCACTTTGGGCGTTCAATGATACGCGTCCCGGTAGCATGATCGATCGTGCCAGTGCGTTGGCTCTTTGGAGCAAACACTCTGGCATGAAAATTGATCCTGTTGCGCTTCGCTGGTGGGAAGTGTTCTCGGTGGTTAAAGGGTTGGCGATCTGGATCTCGGCGGGCAAGGAGTATGATGCGGGTAATAATGTGGATCCCATCCTGGCGTTTTCGAGCTGGTACTGTACAGATGTTCACAATCGCCAGTTGGTAACCTGGATGCGCGACCTAATTGCTGAGGAGGAGCGGTTATGAAACCAGATGTTCAAAAAGTGATGGTGAACTCGTTCGAGCGAATTATGACTGACGTCGCTCCTCATATAACTTCGGAATACGCAATAGGCAGTGCTGCCGTGATTGGCCTGATGGCATTTCAGACGGCCGCTGAATTTGAACGTGGCGCAGAAATTCGTGTTCAAGAGAATGTAGCATTTCGGGAAATTTTCTCTGATGCCGCAGGTCATCTTGAGGAAAGCGATTTGTGTAGACGCCTCCAAGCTGCGGCTGGATCGAGTGATACATGCCTATTGATCAGTGCTTTGGACAAAACAAATGATGAGCTGTCAGCGCTTCTGATCGAGTTGCAAACTCACATTGAACTGCTTGATACCGCATGGGCGCGAACCTTGGAAGCGCAAATTTGGAATGTGCTTGGCCGGGCGGCAGAAGCACGTCGTCTGCCTCATCCAATGGTTGCTGAATAAACCTGTTCGGTTCAACTAGTCTGCATCTTTCAGATACCCGCGAACCAAAGGGTCTACGTCTGGAGGGTCGATATCCAGGCCCTCAGAAAATCTCGCGATGATGTGATCAAGGCAGGCAAGCCTTGCATCCTTTTTGGAATTGGCATTGATCTTGTGCCAAGGCGCGAAATCAGGTGAACAGGTTTCGATCATCTTGGAATAGGCATTCTCATATTCGTCCCACCTTGATCTGTTGCGAATATCGTCTGGTGTAAGCTTCCAGCGTTTTGTAGGCACCTCAAGCCGTTGCTTAAACCGGTGCAATTGTGTTTCCCGTGAGATGTTCAGGAAAAGTTTGACGATGTGGTAGCCTTCTTGCGCGAGGGATGATTCAAATTCGTTGATTTCGCGGTAAGCACGGTTCCACTCTTCCTCAGTCGCAAATTCTTCAACGCGCTCAACCAAAACACGTCCATACCAAGAGCGGTCAAATATGGCAATTTCGCCTCGCGAGGGAATGCGCGTCCAAAACCGTCGTAGCCAGTGATCGTTTATTTCTGTGGATGTGGGAGCGGAAATTTGCCAAACATGCAAGGTGCGTGGATCTAGGCACCAGGCAATGCGACGAATAGTGCTGCCTTTTCCTGCAGCGTCCCAGCCTTCAAACACAATGATGCCCCGTTTGCCTTGTCGCACCATGGCTTGTTGAACGAGATTAAGACGTTCCTGACGTTCGTTCAGAGCCTTTTTGTAATCTCCGCGTTCCATGGTGTTCCAATGCCTATTCTGCTGCAGGAGCGGCGCGCGCGATGGTTCCGCTCTGTCCCGTTTCTTCTTCAAACAGGGGCATGATGAGTTTCATGAGCGGTGGGATGATGAGCAAGGTCAAAACGGCTGACAACATAAGTCCGCCAATGACCACCGTTCCAAGACCACGATAAAGCTCTGACCCAGCACCGGGGAAGAGCACAAGAGGTGCCATGCCGAAGATACTTGTTAGCGTGGACATGAAGATGGGGCGGATGCGGTTTTTGACGGCACCAGTGATCGCTTCATCAAATGTTTCGCCTTCTTCACGCAAACCATAGAGAGACTGATGCACCAGCAAGATGGCGTTGTTCACGACGATGCCGATTAGAATAACAAAGCCCAATAGGGTCAACATGTCGAGTGCTTGGAATGTGAAAATATTGAGAATCACGAGCCCGGCGACTCCGCCCGCTGTGGCGAGCGGGACAGAAAGCATAATGATGAGCGGATAGATGAAGCTCTCAAAAAGAACAGCCATCACGAGATAGACAATGACCAGAGCGAGAAGCAGGTTCATGACCAGTTCGCCCCAGGCTTCATCCAGGCGGTCAGCAGAACCGCCGAGCCCCATGCGCACTGTTGGTGGAAAGCCTTCTTGTTTCAAGTCTTCAATGATGCCTTCCAGGATTTCAAGCGCTTGCTCCAAAGGCATGCCTTTGTCTGGCTTTACCTGAAGTGTGATGACGCGAAAGCGTTCCAGGTGATTAATCTCTGAAGGGCCTGCAGTGATTTCAATGTCGGCTAGTGAGCTTGCGGGTAAAATGGTTCCCGAACGCGTAACCACGGGAAGATTTTGGATGCTCTGCGTTTCATTGGCTTGATCGAAGTTGCCATAGAGTGACAAGTCCATGCGCCGGCCATCTACCGTGATCTCGTCAACACGCAGCCCATCGTTGAACGCGTCGAGGGTAATGCCAAGTTCGGAGGCGGACAGTCCATTGTCGCCCAAACGCACGCGGTTGGGGGTTATGCGTACTTCCGGGGCACCCAGTTCTAAGGAAGGCTGAGGGCGCATTTGGTGACCCTCGGAACGCGGCATGAGCGCTTCGACCTTGTCGGCGGCGCGGCGTGCCGTGGCGACAATGTCATTCGTGTCTGTTCCGGCGATCACAAAGTTGACCTGACGGCCACCCCCAACTCCGCGCCCGAAGAGAGAGCGTTGTGAGAAAAAGCCGAAGGTACCGGGTTCTGCCATCACCGGTTCACTCAAGATGGGTAATAGCTCTTGGGCGCGATCTGCATTTTCAGGGTAAGCCCCGACAAAGGCGAAATTGCTGGAGGCGAAAAAGAAGAAGTTTTTGATCCAGGGGCGGTCATCCAAGTCTCGACCTTCAGGAGCCGTCGGTGCCCAGAGATGGTTGGTCGCATCTTCAACGCGCCCGGCGATCTGCAGAGCTGTTTCAAGGTTGTAGCCGGGCGGAGGGCTGATGAAGCCAAAGACAAAAGCTTGATTGCCGTCAGGTAGATAATCCAGCTGTGGCAAAAATAGATAAGTGCCAAGGGCTGCGACACCACAAATGCTGGCGACCATGGAGGCACTTCGTTTGGTGGTGGCGATCATCCACCGGACGGAACTCAATATTTTTTTGACGAACTGGCTTGCTAATGCGTCTGTGCGCGGCAAGTGGAAAAGCACGCTGTCTTGGCCGTCACGCGGCAAGAGTTGGGATGCGAGAGCAGGAATGACAGTGACGGCAACCAAAAGAGACAAAGAAACGGCGACAGATATGGCGACCGCAATGTCTCGGAACAATTGCCCCACTTCTGCTTCCATGAGAAGGACAGGCGCAAATACGGCCACTGTTGTTGTGGCAGAAACCAGCACGGCGCTCCAAACCTGGCGGGCACCTTCGTAAGCGGCGGTTTTGCGGTCGTGACCTTCGGCCTGAAGTCTGAAAATATTCTCCAACACAACAATGGCGGCATCAACTACAAGGCCAACTGCAAAGGCAATGCCCGCAAGGGAGATCACATTGATGGAGCGACCCAACGCTGCCATCGCCACAAAAGACCCAATGATCGACACAGGGATGGAAAGGGCGACCACCGTGGTCGCGCGCCATGATCGCAGAAACAAAATGAGTACGATGACGGCAAGTGTTCCGCCGGCCAGAATATTTTGCCGCACTAAGTCGATGGCCGCTTCGATGTAGATGGTTTCATCGTACGATTGTGTTGCGATCAGGCCTGCATTTGGCAAATCATATTCGTTAAGCTCGTCAATGGCCGCACGGATGCCCTCCATGGTCGCGATGACATTCGCGCCGGTTTCACGCACGGCGTTGACCGCCATGGCGTCACTGCCCAGGCTTCGAAATTGACCATTGCGTTGTTTGAAACCAAATTCGATGGTGGCAATGTCACCAATGATGACCCGGCCAATGCGGCCCGAGGCTTCATCGCGGGTTGTGCGCAAGACCACATTACGCACTTGCTCAACGGACTTTAGTTCACCTTCGGTGCGCACGAGGTAAGCACGTTTGCCTTCTTCCACTTCTCCCGCTGAAATGGAGGCATTGGCAGCGCGAAGTCTGCGCAGAACGTCAGGCACAGTCAGCCCGTAGCGGGCGAGGCGGTCGGGGTGAATGACTACTTTGAGTTCGCGCTCTGTGCCGCCAAAGACATTTGACCGGCTGACGCCGTTCACGCGTTCGATGCGTTCTTGAACAACATCTTCCACGAAGTCGCCATATGAGTTCATCGGGCGTTCGTTGCCGGGCGCACGTGTCAAGACGATCCAGGTGATTGGGTTGTCTTCGGTTCCGGCAGACCGCAACACGGGTTCGCGCGCTTCTTCGGGATAATTGCCGATTTGATCAAGGCGGTTAGACGCCAATAGCATGGCTCGGTTCATATCCGTGCCTAACGCAAACTCCAGGAAGACTTCGGCGCGCCCTGGGCGCGAGCGGCTGGACATCTGTGTGACGTTTTCCAGGCCTTTGAGGTTCTCTTCCTGCCGGTTGACGATTTCGCGCTCAATCTCGACAGGCGAGGCACCTTGCCAGCCTGTTGTAATGGTAAGTATTGGCTTGCGAACGTCGGGAATAAGCTGAATGGGAATGGCGCGCAGCGCGACAAAACCAAAAACGACGAGGATGATGACACCTGCGAGGATAGCAGTGGGGCGGTCAATCGACAGACGAATAAGGTTCATGGATTATGCGCCCTCATCAATGCGGACGGTTTGTCCTGGGCGTAAGCGTTCATTGCCTCGAACGGCGACATCTTCGCCATTGGCAAGACCAGAACGTACGACGAACCGACTGCCAACAGGTTCTCCCAGTTCTACAGGGCGCAATTGGGCAGTGCCACCTTGGATAACGAAGACGATGGTCTCGCCAAGCTGATTGACCACGGCGTCTTTATGCACTGTCATCACGTCACGGCGTTCTCCGATCGGGATGTGAATGATAGCCGTTTGGTTTGGCGTGAAGTTCGCGGGACTGGAGTTTTCAAGAGTGAAACGAACAGCACGGGTTCTCGTTAAAGGGTTTTCGATAGCGACGAGGGCGCGCACACTGGCGGGCGCGCGGACCCCATCAATTTCCACTATGACGCTGCGCCCCGGCTGCAGGCCCGCCATGCGATCAGATGGGATGTCGGCTTCTGCCTCTAGCGCCTCGTCATTGACCAATGCAACTACGGGAGAGCCGAGAGAGACATAAGCCCCAGATTCTGTTTGGCGTAATGTGACCGTGCCGTTGAAAGGGGCCCGAATATTTGTGTACTCTAAGTCGAGAGCGGCAAGTGCGAGATCTGCTTGCGCTTCAATGACTGAGCTTTCCAGGGTCGCAACTTCCAAACGTTTGTCGTCATAGCGCCCTTGTTGGAAGGCAGCGGAATTGCGCAGTCCGCGTAGGCGTTCCATTTCATTTCGGCGGATGGCGAGTTCTGCTTCGGCGCGTTTCAGTGCGGCCTCGCGCCGTTTGACTTCCCATTGAAAGCGGTCAGCCACAAGTTCGGCCAGCAGGTCGCCTTCCTGAACCCGGTCACCTACCTGCACGTTCATGCGTGCAACGGCACCGGCTATTCGAGAGGCTACAACACCCGACTGACGCGATACCAGTCGGCCAATGACAGGGGCGGTTTGTCCAAAGGGTTCGACAATTACGGTGTCGATGCGGACAAGGGATGG
>JGI24723J26617_10004114_pt1 | contig 10132 bp, 7 predicted proteins | sample Cruoilmetagenom6_FD_26617 | JGI IMG/M metagenome (IMG submission 26617) | reverse complement strand
TCCAGGATACCGAAAGCGGCGCTGAAATCATGCATATGGCCGAGAATGGCTTTTGCCGGGACGGTGATCAGGAACATTGGATTGCCGAGGGACGCACCATGATTGGCGGGCAATTGCCGATCAATACGGATGGCGGCTGCATTGCTTGTGGAGAACCGATCGGCGCCTCAGGCCTGCGCCAGGTTTATGAAAATGTCCTCCAGCTTCGTGGCCAGGCAGAAAACCGTCAAGTTGAAGAAGCCCGGCTGGCTTATTCGCAAGTCTACGGCGCGCCGGGCCTTTCGGCGGTCACCATCCTTGAGAAAGGATAGCTTAGTGCGGTTGCGTATAGCAGGACCGGAATGCATAGTTGCCGGGCATGACCTTGCCCGCTCTGGATACCTTGTATTTTGCTAAATATTGAAACAACTTACGATAGTCCCGGGATGGCCGAAAGGCGGCGGCGGATTCTCCATGAGACTCGCAGGCTCATCAATGAAAAGGGACTGGAGGGTTTCAGTATGCGGGAACTCAGCAAGCGGGCTGATGTCGCGCCCAAGACCCTTTACAATGCTTTTGGCGAGCGGGACCTACTGATAGGCTTGGCTATTCGCGAAATGTTTGATGCTTTGCGCCATAATGTGAAGTTCAAAACGTCCGACAAAACGCTCGCCGGCCTGCTCGACCGGGCCATCGTATTGAACCGGGGCAATCTCAAGGCGCGCAATTATGCAAAAGCAGTTGCGACGATCTATTTTTCCCCCGGAACACATTCGGATTTGCGTGAAATCCTGCAGGAGATGGCAGTTGGTAAAACCAACGAATGGCTGGCCGATCTCCGCACGAAAGGGCAGCTTCATGACTGGGTTGATATCGAACATCTGACCCGGCACATGGCGAACATGGAATATGCCCTGATTCTGGATTGGGCGACCGGCAGGGTAGAGGACACGGAATATCTTTTCCGCTTTGCGGAAATCGTGCTTTTTAGTGCTTTGGCGGCGACACGGGGCGAGGTTTACGAAACCGCACAGGCGATGATGGTGCGCATGGCCGAAACACGCGAGGTTCCATCTTTCGGACACCCGGTTATTCGCCACCAGAGCTCGTAGGAATCACCATTCACCGTGATGCACAGATCCAAGGCCTAGTCGTTTCTTGCAGANAAANTNGCGCTCGGATTCGCCNGNCGGCTTTCCNCTGCCATTCTGTCGGGTGCTATTGGGTTTCGGGCGTACAGGCACGCTAGCGGAGTGACGACGCCAGGTTGGCGTTGGCCCTCCTGATGGCCAGGCCCTGCAAGAACGCTTCCCCATTACTCAACCAGCTGATCCAATGGATCGGCCAATTGGACCGCTGGTGATCTGCCCGCCACGGTGAACTGAGGCACCGAAGCGCCGCTGAGTTGTGATCAGGCTAAGCCTGCCTGCTTCAGCGAACGACAGTGTACTCGGATTTCGTGAGGTCCCAGGTGTGCGGGCCTACGCCCCTTTCCCTGAGCAGGAATTTCTGAACCTTGTTCGTAGGCGTATAGGGCAGGCTGGTGACAAATTCGATGAAGCGCGGGACAAAATAATGCGGCGCGTTGGCGTTGATGAAGGCGGCCAGCTCTTCATGGGTGAGGCGCGAATCCGGCTTTAGAACGACTTGGATCGCCAGTTCGGACTCAGAAGCAAGATCGTCCGAGCGGATGCCGAAAGCTGCTGCGTCCGCTACATCCGGGTGGGGGCGAATGACGGATTCGACTTCGAGGGTCGAAATGTTGCGTCCCTTGTGGCGGACCGCATCCTTCTTGCGATCCACGAAATAGAAATGACCATTCTCATCGCAGCGACCAAGATCGCCCATCCGGTACCATTCGCCAAAATAGGACTCGGCCGTAGCTTCCGGTTCGTTGAAATAGCCATTGAACAGGCAGTGCGGTGTCTTGGCCCTGAGACAGAATTCCCCGACTTCTCCGACGGGGACGTCTTTCCCATCGTCATCGACCAGGCGCACCTCCATATCATCGAGCATCTGGCCAAGCGAACCGGCAGGCCAGCTCTGATCGGAATCATCGGTACGGTGGAAGGCCAACAGGGCCTCGCTCTGGCCAAAGCCTTGCTCAATGCGCTCAATTCCGAACCGTTCTCGAAATGGGCCCAACACGGTGTCTGGCATGGGAATCATCGCCCCTGCCTTTACCGGGTTGTCGCGGTCATCATCGCGCTCAGGCTGACGCCAGAGGAAAATGTGCATGGCTCCCAGCGTTGCGGCCTGGGTTGCCCCAAAGTGCCGCGTCCGCTCCCAGAAGTTGCTGGCGGAAAAGTGCTGGTCGAACGCACAGCTGGCACCGCGGACCAGCGAACGGAAGATGTTCAGCGTCCACGCGGCCGAATTGTAAAGCGGCAGCACATTATAGAAAATGTCGTCCTGGCTCCCTTCCCCATCGCTACCAGCGAGTGCGGCGCGGATCCATACATTGTGGCTTTGCAGCACACCCTTCGATTTGCCGGTTGTCCCCGATGTCCAGAGTATGGCGCAATCATCGCCCAGTGAAATTGACGAAATATCGGGATTTGTCCGGTCGTCGCTTGTGATCGCATCTATGGTAAGCAGCGGGCCGGCTGGGGGAGCATCGGTCACGATCAGCAGTTCCGGCGGCAGGTTCTGGATGGCCGGCTCAAGCCGGGGCCAAAGGTCCATCTGCGTGACGACTGCTTTGGCGCGGCTCGATGCAATTGCCTCCTCAAGCCAGCGGCCGACATAATCGGTGTTGATCGGAATCCAGATTGCGCCGAGCTTCGCTGCGGCCAAAACCAGCATCACCACTTCGGCAGAGCTGTGCATGTAAAAGGCGATATGGTCGCCCCGCGATACGCCCCGCGCAAGCAGCCCACGGGCCAGCTGGTTCACATGATCGTTGGCTTGCGAGTAAGTCCACGTACGCCCATCTTCGATCAGGTAGGGGTGGTCGCCGCGAAGCTCGGCGTTAAGTTGGAGAATTTTTCCCAAGGTGCGATTGGCCGGGTCGCTGTAGTCGATGTGAAGCATGGAAGAAATATCCGATCAGAGTTTGGCGGGCGTGAAAAAGGGTACGATGAAGCCGGTTTCCACTTCCGGGTACCCGGCATCAGCGCATTTCAGGCGAACCGGCATGTCCTGGGTGAGGGCCTTGGCGTCGCAATCAACGAGCCTGGTAACCAGCCGCACCGACGGGTCTTCCTCAATCGCGACGATCGCGGAAATATAGGGGCCGAGCGGAGCGAGCGGACGATGGAGCGCGCGGCTGACAATTGCCCAGCTGNATAGCCGGGCNTTGCCGCTGACGGCCTTCCATTCGAACGTACTGCCAGAGCATTGCGGACAGGATTCTGCCGGGTACCAAGTAATCTTAGCGCAGTCGCAACACTTCGGAAGCGATAGCTGGCCCTCTTGCGCTGCCGCCCAGAAGGGCGCCAGCGGCGCAAACCCCAGGTCGGGCAAAATTGTTTGAATATCAGAAATTAGCCGGGCCTCCTGCTTAGAACCAGGGTGCCGGCGCTTTCTCCGGTATAACCGCCATAGGCTGCGAACTGGCAATTGGCGACCTGGTTCGCCGCTGTGCCCCTCAATTGCCGGACCAGTTCAACAACGTGCGCGATGCCGAGCACATAGGCATGAGAGAGCAGCCCGCCATGGGTATTTGTGGGCAGACCACCTGTGGAACGAGGCCGCTGGAAGTGCAGGCGGCCACCCTCTACAAAGCGCCCGCCTTCGCCCTTCGCGCAAAAGCCCATGTCTTCAATCTGGATCAGGGCCAGAATGGTGAAGGGATCGTATAGCGCCAGAACATCGATCTGCTGCGGCTCGATACCTGCCATCGCGAACGCGCCGGGAGCGCTGTATATCTGCGGCGAGCACATAAATTTGGGTTGCTGGGCGAAATATGACCCGGCCTCGGAAATGCCATGGCCAACGCCCTCCACAATTACCGGCGGATTGGGGAAGGTGTCTGCCCGGTCGGCGGAGACCATGATATAGGCTGCCGCGCCGTCTGAGACGAGGCAGCAATCCTCGACCCTGAGCGGATCGACCAGCATCGGACGCTGGAGATAGTCATCAAGCTCAAGCCGTTTGTCCTTCATCACGGCGTCCGGATGGCCGTTTGCGTGCTGGCGGAAGGTAACGGCGATCTCGCCAAGCTGCGCGGCAGTTGTGCCATGTTCCATCATGTGCCGCCGGGCGATGTGCGCGAAGTAGATGGGCTGGGGAATGAAGCCGAAAACCACCTCGGCATTGGCCTTCATCGCCTCGGCCAGGTGATAGGAGGCATGGCCGTCCCCACCTGAGCTGCGCTGGCTGGCCCAGTCCACGCCAAACACGTTCAGAATGGTCGTGGCGCGGCCCTCGCGCAGGGCTTTTGCCGCCTCGTAGGGAGCGGTGGCGGCCCAGGTCATCGCCCCGCCTTCTTCGCAAAACCAGATGTCCGTGGTCGTGCCGTAATGCTCCTGGAAACCCTGGGGCGAGATCTGGCCATCCATTCCGCCACGCACCATGATCCCGTCGATCTGCTCAGGACGAAGGCCCGAATCCTTCAGTGCGGCGTCGATCGCATCGAAGCAGATTTCCTGAGAGGTTCGGCCGGTCGCCCCCGCATAAGCAGACTCGCCAATGCCGACGATCGCGACCTCGCCGCTGATGTCGTCCATCTGGACTGGGCCCGGCGTATTAAGCGGGGCTTGATGCGTTTGCGTCATGGCGCCGTCTCCGTTCGAGAGCCGGTCAGGCGGCAGTGCCGTAGAACTGGCGACACCATGCGCGGAACCGCGTTACGATAGCTTCGCCCTCGGTCAGAACTGGCTTGGCCTTGTAGACCTTGTTCTCCCAGATCGGCTGATCCTCGCGCACTTGCCGGTTGACTTCGTCCTTGAACGCATTGGCAATCCGGTCACACCTGGGATCACCCTCCTGATTTTCATAGTAAACCATGAGACGCATCTGGGATAGCTCTGAAGTTATCGGCCGGGTCACGTTGAGAACCACGAGATCGATCAGGGTCTGGTACTTGAGTACGCTTGCGCCCATGCCGTAGACCGCCATATCCAAGCGGCCTTCGACCGGCCCTTTCGACCCTGGAAACATCTGCGTTGTCTGGGCGGTCATCATGTGCCCATCGAACGAGATATGATCATAGCTGGCCGGTCCAGGGTGTTTGTGGATGGTCTCGAAGTGGGCACCGTCGACTACGTTCTCCGCCATTTCCTGGAGGTGCGTCTTCAACAGGTGCGTCTCCACCAGCGGGCCGGTCAACCCTCCGCCATCAAGTTCGGGGATCTCCGGCAGTTCCCATGCCGGCGCGGCACCGGCTGCATCGAACCAGCCCATCACCAGGCCGTGGTATTCTTGCACGGGGTAGTCGCGCAGGCATGCAGAGGTGCTGGCATTTGGTGCATAGGGAATGTTCTCAAGCGCACCACCGGCACCGAACTGCCAGCCGTGGAAAGGACAGCCGAGGCGATTATCGGCGGTAACTACGCCGCCGACCGCAAACGCGGCGCCTTGGTGAGGGCAGTACCCTTCGTTGAGATGAAACGTACCGTCATGGCCGCGCCACAGCACCAACTTTTCGTTGAAGGCTTCGACCTGTTTGAGTTGCCCCGGTGCGAGTTCGGAGACTTCCGCAACCTCGAACCAGCCGCTGGGAATGGGTAGATCGTAACGCGCCATTGTCGAATGCTCCTAACGAACCGGCCTCACAGGGGATGGAGAAGCCCGGTTATTGCTGCCGCCCGTTCCGGTCTTGCGGCGATGATCGAACTTTATGTGCAGCCTGTTGGGATTGTCCAATACCGATTGGCGAAGCCCAGCTTCGTATTAAGGCATGGCAACCTGCTGGCTGTGGTTGCGGGTTAAAAACAAGAGGAGTGTGGCGGTTGTCCCGCCACACTCAATCCAGGCATCTGTATCGCTTTGCTTCAAAAATTCATCGAGACGTCTAAACCAAACGTGCGCGCGCGTTCGTAGTCGGCTCCCATCACGAGGTTCAGGTTCGCCGCGTAGGTAACATGGCGGTCGTTCGTCAGGTTTACGACCCAGGCTGCCACTTCCAGCTCGGTCTGACCCAGCTTGATCCCGCGGAGCGCGGCCCGGCCGTTCACGATCCAACTGGTCGGGACGGTCATTGCAGCGAGAAACTCTGGGGTCGGAGCGCCGTTACCGGCAAAGACCTTGCCCTTCATGTTGCCGTCCATACGCAACAACACCGACATGCCATCGCCGAATTCGGGCGACTCGTATTGGCCATTCAGGTTGAGCGTCCACTCCGGGCGAAGCTGGGGATAGGTAGAACCGGCCAGTACCACCAACGGGTTGAGCTCGGTGAACCGGAAGTTCGAATAGCCGGCGTTCGCCCCAAGGGTGATCGTTTCCACCGGCTGGAACATGGTTTCCAGCTCGAAGCCCCAGACCCTGGCATCGCCCTGGTTCACAAGCGTCTGCGCGGCCTGGTTAACATCGGCCGCGATGTCCGGATCGGTAACGCCAAGCGCGGCCACGCGGCCCGACAGCGAAAATTGAAGGTCGCGATATTTAACATAGAACGCGGAAAGGTTGGTCCGCAGCCTGCGATTGAGCCAGTCTGCCTTGATCCCCGCTTCCCAGGACTTGGCGGTCTGCGGCCGGTATTCGAGCCGGGCCAGCTGGCCGCCGGAAATGTAGCCTGTTGAGTACTTCGCGTAGGTCAGGATATCGCTGTTGACCGTGTAGTTCACGCCCACGTTGAATGTCGGGCGGGTATCCCTGTACGCCATGTCAAATTCTTTGCCGTTGACTTGCCGGTCAATGCCATCCTTCTTGTCACGGGTAATGCGCGCACCAAGGACCAGGTCCAGCCTCGGAGTAGCATGAAATTCGACCTGGCCATATGCGGCCATCGCCTTGATCTTCACTTCCGTGGGCAGGTTATTTCGATCCGGCAGGAGGTATCCGGGCATAGCAGTGAACTGATAGACCACAGCCGCGCTGCCGAAGCCGCCGCGGTTGGTCTCTGCTTCATAGTAAACCGCGCCAGCCGTCATCGTGAAAAGGTCGGAATCGTAGTTGATCTGAAGCTCTTCGCTGAACTGCTTGTCAGTACTGGCACTGGTATCGGGCAAGAAGAAGAATGGCGTGTTGCCGGGCAGTATGAATCCGCCCATCCCGTCTAACTGCGCGGCCCGTGTCGTATTCGACTGCTTGAGATACGCCGCAATGTTCTTGATGCTCAACGAGTCATTGACTGCCCAGTCGATCGTCAGCGTGTGGCCGTAACCTTCATTGTCAGCTGGTGCAGAGAACACATTGTTGACAGCGTCCGGACGCAACACGGTGACTGGAGTGGTGTTGGGCACACTGGTGTATGCAGAAACCAATGATGCAAGCTGCGGCGGAAGACCGACCGGGTTCAGGCCGAGAATACCGATCCCAGGAGGCGAGTATGTCGAATCATCACGGTCATAGCGATAGACGACTTTAACATCGGGCGTTGCATCAAGCTTCACCGTCGCGGCAAATGTCTCACTGTTCTGGTTGCCAAGGTACTTTGGTGAAGCGATCTTGCCGACCGCCCCGCCCGTCACTGCCGAGAAGTCAAGTTCCGTGCCGCCGCCGAGGTTGCGCAGGTCGCCCCGACGTTCGTTGTGGTTATAGATCAAGATTGCACTCAGCGGCCCGATCTGCGGGGTTTCTATGCGGGTGCGTGACCGAAACTGATCGAAGTTGCCGTAGGTGAAGTCCTGGCGAACGCCGAATTCCCCGGTCGGCTCGGCAGTGGTGATGCTGATCGCGCCGCCGGTGGAGTTGCGACCGAAAAGGGTTCCTTGCGGTCCGCGCAAAACCTCTATCCGTTGAACGTCGGCAACGTCGCGGAAGGCACTGGAAACGGCGCCGAGGTAGACGCCATTGAGGTACATGGGGACGCCCTTGTCCGAACCGGGCGCCACGCCAAGCGTATTGTCTCCGCGCATTGTCACGGTGGGGTTGCTGGCACCGGTGTTAACGGTTCGGATCGTCATGTTCGGCACGATACCGTCAAGGTTCCGCACATTGCTGATGCGGTTTGCGGCCAGCGCTTCAGTTTCCAGAGCGGTGACGGACACCGGCACTTCCTGAAGTCTCTGTTCGCGCTTTTGGGCGGTCACGACGATGTCGGCGAGACCCACATTGTTCCTCTGCTCCGGCTCGGCGTCTTGTGCGCGCACCGCGCTCGAACTTGCACATGCAAGCGCAAAGACACCCGACGTGACCAAAAACTTCGTGGTACGGTTCAACTCGACAGACATTAGCTATATTCCCCCTGAACGATTTTTGTCCGTGCTGCGATTTTTTGCTGGCCTTATCAGCTTCGCTGCCCATGACACTGCCATCGCACGCATTATATGCATCTAGCATGCTAATCGTGTTACAGATTGCACCTATTGTCAAGCCCTTCGCTTGGGGCGTTTTCCAACGCTACTTTTGCGCGAAAAAGAAATAGGATGGTGGAGCAGGGTTTTTCCGACTTTCGGGTGGCCGGACTTCAGGAAAATCTTGTATCCCAGAATGCATATGACGTCTGCATGGCAGGCGCCAACCATCAAACGCAGGTGCCGCGTAGGCAAGGCGCCTCCCACTTGACGTTGGATCAGGTGCTTGCCTTGTCCGGGTTGGCCAGAATCCGAATAACCGGTCAGAATGCCATTTGATTGGGAGCGGGATTGCCCCGCGCCAGGTCCGCGGTCCAAAGTGCGCGCTATTCGTTCGCGGTTGGGCGGGGAGCGTTGAACAATGCCGCCGTTCCAGAGTTGGAGCAGGACGGCCCCTCTGGCATCGCTGAAAGTGACACCGGTTTTTCAATGCCAGGCTGCGGCAACTTCGTCTGGGTTGATTGCAGGCGCAAGGGCAAGCGGCTGCCGCTCTCCGATTGGCAGCGCCGGGCCGATCCCGGCGCAAAGATTGCGCGAATGAAGAACGGCACGGCGTGCCTGCCGGGCCAAGTCCGCCAGCAATTTGTGCGTAATTTCCCGTCCCATTGGCAAGGTGGGTTCGCTGTGCCTTTTCCTATCCATGAGTTGCGGGGAACTTGGCTGGTTCACAGGGCCTGGGTTGATTGATCTGTTGCTGGGGATGCAGCGCCCGGCCACAAGATGCCGCGAATATCGTTGAAGCTGCTACAGCCGGATACCCAAGGCCGCTCAGATCATTCGGTTGTTGGAATTGGCCATTTGGCGTGACTCCAACAAAACTCCCTGCTATTGACATGCTACTCGAAAATCGGGTGTAATCGCGTTGTGAATTCGATCGTTGGCAAGTTGTGTGCGGCGTGATTTCAACTACGGTGAGGGCACATGAGAATGAGGCATTATTTGAATGCTCCATTCATCAGGCTGGCGAAAGTGGCGTTACTTTAGGAATGGTTTGTGTGAACAGGAATCTGTGCATATTCAATCATATAAAACAATGGCTTGTTCATTTCTGATTATAGCTTTTAATACCAGCAACGCCCCTGATTGTCGAAATGACGGGTGACTGTATCTGAAGGAATAAATGCATGTCCGAGCCATTGGGCACACTTGAAGAACTCCCGAATGATTATCGCGATGCAATGGACCGGGCGAGCGTTGCTCCGCTCTGGCCCAACCTCAGGAACCTTCTGCCTGAGGGCGCACCTGAGCCGACAACCAGATCACACCTTTGGGCCTATCGCGATGTCAGGCCGCTGCTTTTGCGTGCAGGTGAACTGACACCTGTTGAGAAAGCTGAACGGCGCGTTCTGGTGCTTTCAGATCCCGGACGCGGCGGCGGGGCAATGCAGGCGACAGCAACGATCTATGCTGGCCTCCAATTGCTTTTACCTGGAGAAATCGCCCCCAACCATCGCCACACNGCCAGCGCCGCGCGTATCATGGTTGAAGGTGAGGGTGCCTACACCGTGGTTCGCGGTGAGAAACTGGCAATGCAAAGCGGGGATATCGTCCTTACGCCCAATGGTGAGTGGCACGATCACGGGCATGAAGGGAGCGGCCCCGTTGTCTGGCTTGATGCCCTTGACCTCCCTGTCTTTGTTCAGCTTGAAGGTTCATACTCACAAAGCGCGGAGGCGCAGCGTCCCCANCAGAGGCCGGATGCCAGCCAGCTGGAATACCGGAGCGCCGGTCTCGTCCCTGCGCGGCGGGGC
>JGI24723J26617_10004113_pt1 | contig 10135 bp, 8 predicted proteins | sample Cruoilmetagenom6_FD_26617 | JGI IMG/M metagenome (IMG submission 26617) | reverse complement strand
GATACTGGAGTGGCAGGCGCTCGTCGACGAGGTTGGCGCACAAGAGGGGGTTGCCGCGGCCGCCCCGTTTGTACAGGTCGAAGGCATGATCCAGTCTGGCCGCGATCTCCTCGGCGTTATGGTGCACGGCGTGGCCCCGGCGTGGGAGGAAGCCCTGTCCGGCGACACGATCAACATGGTCGATGGCAGTCTGGATACTCTGCAGCCAGGCTCTCGCAGCATTATTCTCGGGCGAATTCTGGCGTACAACCTGAATGCGCGTATTGGCGACGGCGTCGTGTTACTGGTGCCGCGTCCAGTAGGTGACGGCACACTCGAACCGGTGCTCGAGCGTTTCATTTTGAGCGGTGTATTCGAAGCCGGCCTTGCCGACCACGATAGTGTTCTGGCGCTGGTGCACGCGGATGATGCAGCGGCCATTCTCGATATTGATGGCGCTGTCAGTGCCGTGCGTTTTCGTGCCGACGACGTGATGGCCGCGCCGGCGATTTCAGCAGCGCTGCAACAACGTCTCGGTGACGCGGTGACAACCAGCGACTGGACGATCGAAAACAGCAGCTACTTCCGTGCCATTCGCATTGAAAAAATGATGATGGCGTTGCTGCTCTCACTGATCATTGGTGTCGCCGCGTTCAACATCGTCGCAAGCCTGGTCATGGTGGTTACGGACAAAACGACAGACATCGCGGTCTTGCGTACGTTGGGCATGAGCAAGGGCGGGGTGGTTCGCGTGTTTTTTGTGCAGGGAGCAATGATCGGCTGGATCGGGGTTGCCCTCGGCATAGTTCTGGGTGTCGTGCTGGGAACATACGCACCGGCTATCGTCTCGTTTTTCGAGCAGTTGCTTGGCGGCCAGATCATGCCTGGTGATGTCTACTACGTGTCGCGGATTCCGTCGGAACTCGAGTGGTTCGATGTGTCGGTAATTGCCATTGCCGCCTTTGTGCTGACTTCGCTTGCCACGCTTTATCCGGCAAGACGGGCGGCGGGTGTCGATCCTGCCGCTGCGCTGCGGTACGAGTAAGCGATGAGCAGATCATTTGAAACGTGGATCGGTGGCCGTTATGTGCGCTCGCGGAGTCGTAACAGTTTTGTCTCGTTGATCTCCGCGATCTCGATGCTGGGTATCGCCATTGCGGTACTTGTACTTATCGTCGTGATGTCCGTCGTTAACGGTTTCGAGCGGGAACTCAAGGATCGGCTTCTCGCGATGACGGCACATGCAACCATAGAAGATGTTGACGGTGAGCTGGTCGATGCCGACGTCTTGCGCCAGGTCGCGCTTCGGAATACACGGGTCGATGCGGCGGCACCGTACATTGACGGCAAGGCATTGCTGGTTGCTGGCAAGCAGCTAAGTGGTGCGGAGCTGCGTGGAATCGAACCCGATCTCGAAGATACTGTTTCCGGAATCTCCGGCGTAATGCAGGACGGTGATCTCGATGGGCTGCAGCCCGGCACGTTCAATATCGTGCTTGGCATCGAGTTGGCTGAAGAACTTCAGGTCGCAGTCGGCGACAAGGTTACGGTGACCCTGGCGCAGGGCATGGTCACGCCGGCCGGTGTCATTCCGCGAACCAAACGCTTTACGGTGAGCGGAGTTTACCGGGTTGGCATGTACGAGTTCGACAGGCGGCTGGCATTTATCAATATCGGTGATGCGCAGCGCCTGTACCGCAAAAAAGGTAGCGTGACGGGCGTACGTCTGGCCGTTAACGAAATCTATGCAGCGCCGGAAATCGTAAGAGAGGTCGCCCTCGAACACGGTGCCCTGGTACTCGTTGGCGACTGGACGCGCGCGCATCGAAACTTCTTCCGCTCGATACAGATCACGAAGTCAATCCTGTTCGCAATCCTGCTCGCGATAGTCGCCGTCGCCGCATTCAATATCGTTTCCACGTTGGTAATGGTTGTCAAAGACAAGCAGACGGACATCGCGATATTGCGCACGGTCGGTGCTAAGCCATCGAGTATTTTGAAGGTGTTCGTCACACAAGGCACGATCGTCGGAATTGTCGGAACATTACTCGGCGTGGTCGGTGGCATTCTGATCGCGTTGAACCTCGAATCGATTGTTGGCTTTTTTGAAACAATTCTCGGCATCAAGTTTCTCGCGGCCGATGTTTATTTCATCAGTGACCTGCCATCAGAACTCAAACTCGGGGACGTCGCACGCATCGCACTGATCGCGTTAGCACTTGCCCTGGTGTCCACCTTGTATCCAGCNTGGGTTGCCGCGAGAACGGCCCCGGCGGAGGCCCTGAGATATGACTGAACCTGTTCTTGAGTGCCGCAATGTTGTGCGGGAATTCAGCGAAGGCGCATCGACGTTGCAAGTGCTGCGAGGCGTCAACCTGGCGGTACAGCCGGCTGAACGCGTCGCCATCATCGGTGCCTCGGGTTCGGGCAAGACAACTCTGCTGCAAATNATGGGTGGGCTGGACGAACCCAGCGAAGGCGGTGTGCTGGTCAACGGCGCGGCGATGCATGGCACGACGGAGACGGCAAAAGGTGAGTTGCGCAATCGATATATCGGTTTTATCTACCAGTTTCATCATCTGCTGCCCGAATTCACAGCAGAGGAGAACGTCGCGATGCCACTACTGATTCGCCGGGAGTCAAAACCCGCGGCGTTCGATGCAGCCCGTACGTTGCTCGGGCGTGTTGGACTGGGCGAACGACTGACGCACAAACCCGGAGAGCTGTCGGGTGGTGAACGCCAGCGGGCGGCGGTCGCGCGGGCACTCATAACCCGTCCGCAACTCGTTCTCGCCGATGAGCCAACCGGTAATCTCGACTCAGGGAACGGCGAGCATGTGCTGGGCCTGATGCTGGAGTTGAACCAGGAGCTTCAAACCAGCCTCGTGATCGTGACCCACGATCATTCCATCGCCGCGCGGATGGATCGCATCCTCGTGCTTGAGGATGGTGTGCTCAAGAACTCAACCTGAGTTGTTGTCCCGGCGGCCTTTGCGCTTGCGTTCTTTGTAGTTGCCGAGCGAGATGCGCCACAGGATATCAAGCGTAACGTAGCCGACGATCGCCGCTGCCAGTCCCAGCAGCACGCTGCCGAGCAACATGGGCTGCCAGATATTGACAAACGTGTGTGTCATCCACGCCCACGTCATTTCGAAGTCAACGTCTTGCTGCGGGCTGCCGAGGAGCAGGGCGCCGAAATGGTAGGAGCCGGGGAAAATCACAAACATCGTTGCGGGGTTATTGACCCAGGTCGAGGCCGCAGCGACAGGAATATTCACCCGGAGGCCGAGCGCGGCCAGCGCAGCGATCAACGTATGCCCCGGAATCGGCATGAAAGCGACAAATAGGCCGAGCGCGAACGCGGGTACGACCCACCTGCGTCGCACGCCCCATAGTCGATGATCGTGCAGCATGTGCCGAAACGGCGACATGAACCACTGTTCAGCCATGAACTTGCGTTTAAAGGCAAATTTCTTAAAAAGGCGTCTGGGCATTCCGGCTTGTCCGGGCTCTCATGAGTAGCTCTGACGCCGTGCGTCGAAGCCTTGGTAAGACCCTGTCTCCTGTTGCTGGCGGGCGGTCTGGCGGCGCAGCATAGCACGCTGTTGTTAGCGTCGGACCACTCCCGACTGCTGTTAGTTGCATCCTTGTGCCTGCTGCCCGTGTACCGGGCTCGGCCCGTTGCATTGTTCATTGGCGCCTATGCATTATTCATGCTCGCGGCCGGGGATATCATCGTGAACAGGCTACAAGCCGACTACGCGGGCGATAGCATGCTGGCCCAGGTGCGCGTCTCCGATTATCCGAGGGCGAGAGGCGATTCGATCGTCTTTCTTGTCGAGTCGGTCGGTGATCGACGGATTCCGCAGCGAGTGCGGGTGAGCTGGTTCGATCCACCTCACGTACCGGCAATCGGGGAAGTTTGGGAACTCGAACTACGCCTGCAACGCCCGCGTGGCACCAGCAACCCGGGCGTATTTGACTACGAGTCCTGGTTGTTTCGCGAAAAGCTGCATGCGACCGGTTACGTGGTCGGCGGCAAGCGTAATCGCCTGCTGTGGTCCGGCACGGCCACGAAGCTCGAACGGTTCAGGGCACGCTTTGTCGCACGCGCTGTAGTTGCCGCCGATTCAACGGCTTCAGCCGGGGTGCTTGCCGCGGTGGGCGTGGGTCTGCGCCACCTGGTTTCGCACGAACAATGGGACCGTTACGCCATTTCCGGGACGAGTCATCTTATGGCGATTTCGGGCCTGCATGTCGGGCTCGCGGCTATCGCGGCGTTCTTCGTTGCGGGTCTCTCGCTGGGCGCGCTCCCGGGAGGCCGGAACGTCTACCGCATGGCCGTCGTCGCCGGATTTGGGTTCGCACTGGCCTATGCGCTCGTGTCCGGGTTCGGCGTACCCGCCAGGCGGGCTGTTGTCATGTTGGCAGTTGGTGCACTGACGGTATTGCGAGGGCGGCAGGTTGATCCGCTGGCAGCCGTCGCTCTTGCGGCTGCATTGGTCTACACCTTCGACCCCGTTGCCACCATGCGGCCTGGCTTTGATCTCTCATTTGCTGCGGTCNTATTGTTACTCTGGCTGGCCAAACGCAGGAACGTGGCCCGAATCACTCCGCGCTGGCTTAGCGGCGCGCGGCAGCTCGTCACGATGCAGGTGTTCCTGTTGTTCGGGCTGCTGCCATTGACCGCGTTGATATTTCAGCGTTTCGCGATTATTGCTACGCCCGTCAACCTGGTTGCAGTCCCGCTGTTCAGCCTGGTGACCGTGCCACTCACCGTTGCCGGGCTCGCGATCGGAGAGTTTTCAGAGGCGCTTGCCAACAAGCTACTGGTCATCGCGGCAGCCAGCATTGACATTCTCGACGGGTATGTCGAGCGCATGGCGACTTTGCCGTTTGCCGACCTGAGGTTGGCCGCTCTTGATGGTGCCGGCCTGCTTCTCCTGTGCCTGCCGCTCGCCTGGGTCGTGCTGCCACCGGGTTGGCCCGGCCGACGCATTGCGTTTCTGGGTACCGTGGCGGTTGTTATGTGGCGGCCGGCCGCGCCTCCTCAAGGGTGTTTCGATACCTGGGTGCTGGATGTCGGACAGGGGCTTTCAGTCGCGGTAGAAACACATGAGGACGTCTTACTGTTCGATACGGGCATGGCGTGGCGCGGCGGCGCCAGCGCAGCCGAGCAGAGCATCATTCCGTTCCTGCGATCACGACGTATTCGTCACATCGACAGGTTGCTCGTCTCGCACGCAGATCTTGATCACAGTGGCGGGCTGGATGCCATTCGTAAGGAGATTGGCGTGGCCAGTGTCATTGCAGGAGAGGCCGGGATCACCGGTGCGAATGCCCGTTGTGTGGCAGGTCAGCGGTGGACGTCCGCGGGAATCGCCTTCGACGTTCTGCACCCGAGTAAGACTATGTCTGCTACGGGCAACGCAGCGTCCTGTGTGTTGCGCGTATCGACCGGACCACACGGATTGCTGATGACCGGCGACATCGAGGCCGAATCGGAACGATCGTTGATTCAAAGCGGAGTGGCGCTCACCAGCGACATCATGGTTGTGCCCCATCACGGCAGTCTCACGTCCTCTACGGTGCCGTTTACGGACTCCGTGCGGCCTTCCTATGCGGTCATCTCAGCCGGCTACGCGAATCGTTGGGGTTTTCCCAAAGTGCGCGTTGTCGAGCGCTGGAAGGCTGTCGGGGCCGACGTTCTGAACACCGCAACGAGCGGCGCCATTCACTTTCGTGTCTGCGCACAGGGCGGGGTGAGATCTATCAGCCGGGAACGGCAACGGCGCCACCGTTTCTGGCATGCCGCGACATGAATGCGGAAGTGGACTAATGCGTATTGTTGAGACCACTTCTATTGTATATTTCATTTTTCCCCTTGGGCCTGCGTTCTATGGTTGAGATAGTCAAATCCGGCGGCTGGTTAATGTTGCCGATAATTCTCTGCGCGATCCTCGCGATGGGGATCGTCCTCGAGCGTTTCTGGACGCTGCAGCAGAAACGCGTAATACCGGAGGACCTGACGAGCAAGGTCTGGGGCTGGGTGAAGAAAGACCAGCTGGACCAGAAGCAGATCCAGACGCTTCACCAGGGTTCGGCATTGGGCCAGATCCTGGCGGCTGGCCTGATCAATCGGGACCGGGATCGGGTCGTGCTCAAGGATTCGATCGAAGACACCGGGCGTCATGTCATACACGAGCTTGAGCGCTACCTCGAAACCCTGGGAACGGTTGCGGCAGTGACGCCGTTGCTTGGGCTACTGGGTACGGTCATCGGCATGGTCAAGGTGTTTACGGCGATCACCACGCACGGCGTCGGTAACCCGACTGTGCTCGCAGGTGGCATCGCTGAGGCGCTGATCACGACGGCCGCAGGCCTGACCGTCGCTATCCCGGCCCTGATCGGGTATCGCTACTACCGTTCCCGTGTCGACACGCTGGTTGTCGACATGGAAAAGGAAGCGATCAAGCTCGTTGAAGCGCTGCATCGCCGTAATGAACGGGACGGCAAGGATGAGCAACAGAAGGACGATGAATGAAGCTTAGCCTGCGGCCACGCACGCAGCCTGAAGTGAACCTGACGTCGCTCATCGACGTCGTATTGCTGTTGCTGATTTTCTTCATGGTGTCGACGAGCTTCGTCAAGCAGTCGCAGATTGCCATTCGGCTGCCTGAAGCCGAGAGTTCGGCCGTTGTCGAAGAAGTACCGCAACAGATCGATATTATGATCACCGAGTCCGGCACCTATCTCATCAATGGCCGTGAGCTCATTAATAACCGCGCGGAAACAATCCGCAACACGCTGCAAAAGATCTCATCGGGAAATAACAACCTGCCGTTGACGATCAGCGCGGATGCCAATGCCAAGCACCAGCACGTAGTGACAGCTATGGATGTCGCGGGACGTCTCGGCTTTACCCAGATCAGCATAGCAACGGTCAACGACCCGGTTGAGTGATGTGAGTAATCCTATGGGTAGTGAAGTCAGGGTTGTCTACAGCCGCTTATGGCGATATGTGACCCCACACAAGTTGATCGGTTTTATTGCCATCGTCGGAATGACAGCAACAGCAGCTATCGAGGGCGCACTGGTCTTGTTGCTTCAACCGCTGATGGACGATGCGCTGGTTGCCAAAAACCTCGAGCAGGCGAAGTGGATACCGGTAGCGTTCATGGGAATTTTCGTACTGCGCGGCTTATCAGGCTTTGCCACGGAAATGTCGCTGGGCTGGATCGGGCGGCGAGTCATTTCAGATTTACGCTGCCAGGTATTCGACAAGTTCCTCACGTTGCCGATCCGTTTCTTTGACTCCCAGGCGGCAGGACCGCTTCTGTCGCGTATGACCTACAACGTCGAAATGGTGGCGGAGTCCGTGACCAGCGTTGTGACCATCGCCGTGCGTGACACCCTGACAATAATCGCGGCGTTTGGCGTCATGATCTACCACAGTCCGAAGCTTACGATTTTTGTGGCGATTCTGTTTCCTGTTGTGGCTGTAATTGTTCGATTGCTCGGCATTGCATTCAGGCGCTACAGCAGCCGCATCCAGGATTCGATCGGCGACGTTTCACAAGTAAGTGACGAAGTTATTCGCGGTAACTGGGTGGTCAAGGCCTTCGGTGGCTACAAATACGAGCACGATCGCTTTTCGGGTGCGGACGGTCGCAACTTCAAGCAGAACATGAAACTGATTCGCGTGAGGTCGCTGGGCGTAGCTGTCACGCAGGTCGTGTTCGGACTTGGCATCGCACTGGTTATCTACATGGCCGGTCGGCAGTCAATCGAAGGCGTACTGACCCCGGGTCAGTTCATCTCGTTCTTCTCAGCCATGATGCTGATGTTGCAGCCGGTACGCCGCATTACGAACGTAAACGCAACGCTGCAACGCGGTGTTGCAGCGGCTGACAGTCTGTTCATGATCCTCGACCAGGAGAACGAGCTGGACACGGGCCGCCTGAAGAAAGAACGCGCAGATGGCGACGTGCTCTTCGACCACATCAACTTCTCTTACGAAGATGNGGATGGCCCGGTCATAAGCGATTTGCGCGTTGAGATTCCAGCGGGCACGACGTTGGCAATTGTCGGTCATTCCGGCAGCGGCAAGTCGACGCTGGTCAGCCTCCTGCCACGATTCTACGATGTTGATTCGGGCGAGATTCAGCTTGACGGAATACCGATTACCGAGTATTCGCTTGCAAGTCTGCGTAACAATATCAGTGTGGTCAGCCAGGACGTCGTTCTGTTCAACGACACCATTCGCGCGAACCTCGCTTACGGTCAATTCGGGTCGCATTCGGAGGAGGACCTGCTCAACGCTGCCGAAGCGGCCTACGTGCTCGAGTTCGTCAATGAGCTTCCAAACGGTCTGGATACCTTTGTTGGCGATCGCGGCGTACTGTTATCTGGCGGCCAGCGTCAGCGCATCGCGATAGGCAGGGCGTTGCTGAAGAATTCTCCGGTCCTGATTCTCGATGAGGCGACCTCCGCGCTGGATACCAAGTCGGAACGGCGTATCCAGGACGCGCTCAATAATCTGATGAAGAATCGGACAACTCTCGTCATTGCGCACCGCCTGTCTACCGTCGAAAAGGCCGACCGGATCATCGTTCTCGATGCCGGGAAGATAGTTGAGGCTGGAACGCACTCGGAGCTGCTGACGCAAGACGGCCATTACGCGGCCCTGTACCGCATGCAATTCACTGAAGAGACCTGAGACAAGTGAGCGCCGGCCCGGTTTACAACTGGATCCACCGCGCCTGGTACGAGGACGCGCCGTCAGGTTGGTTGCTGTGGCCCTTGAGCGGTGTCTACTGGCTTGCGCTCTACCTGAAAAAACTCCTGCGAACCTGCGGTGTTCTGCGCACGTACAAGGCGGCGGTACCCGTAATAATCGTCGGCAACATCACAGCCGGCGGAACAGGCAAGACGCCAACGGTGCTCTGGCTGGTCCAGGAATTGCGTGCGCGCGGGTTCAACCCTGGCATCGTGAGCCGTGGTTACGGCGGCAGCAAAGCTGGATCCTCCATGCGTGTGGAAGCGGCTACGGATGCGGCCGTCGCAGGCGATGAACCTGTGTTGCTGGCGCGGCGTGGCGAGTGCCCCGTGGTCGTAGACCCGGATCGTGTACGTGCTGCAGCAATGCTGGTTGAAGACGGTGTTGATGTGATCGTCGCGGATGACGGTCTCCAACATTATCGACTGGCACGTGACTATGAGATTTGCGTGATCGACGGGTCACGCGGACTCGGCAATCGGCGGTTGCTCCCATCCGGGCCATTGCGGGAAAGTGCGCAGCGCCTGGAGAGCGTCGAACAGGTGCTGGTGAACGGCAAATTGCGCGGTACCGTGTGCGAGTTCACAACGGCGGAGCAGAACGCGATCTCCTTCGAGCTTGAGGCGAGCGAGGCCTGCCGGTTGAATGGCTCGCTGGTCCGCCGCGTTGAGCGCTTCGCCGGCACTACCGTGCACGCAGTGGCGGCTATCGGTAATCCGCGCCGCTTTTTTGACTTGCTGCGGACCTACGATATCCAGGTGATCGAACATGTATTCCCCGATCATGCGGTGCTGGGGCGCAAGGATCTCGATTTTGGCGACGATTTTGAAGTGTTCATGACTGAGAAAGATGCCGTTAAACTGGGACGCGATGTGAAAGACAAATTCTGGTACGTGCCCGTGAACCTCAAAATGGATCCGGTGCTTGCGGCACCGTTAATTGAACAGATCGAATCGCGTCTGCGAGAAGGGCTGGGTGCCGCATGACCGATTTCGTCGTTGTTATTCCTGCGCGTTATGCATCGACGCGTTTGCCAGGTAAGGCGCTTCTGGACATTCATGGCAAGCCGATGTTGCAGCATGTTTACGACCGTGGCGTTGAGAGCGCAGCCAGCGAAGTCGTCATTGCTACGGACGACGATCGTATAGCGGATGCAGCAGAGGCGTTTCACGCCACTGTGTGCATGACAGGTGCGGATCACCAGTCGGGCACTGAACGCATAGCGGAGGTCGCAGACCTCATGGACTGGAACGATGACCAGGTCGTCGTGAATCTGCAAGGCGACGAACCCGCCATGCCGCCACAGCTCATTGACCAGTGCGCAGCACTGCTTGACGATGCGACAGCCGATATCGCTACACTCGCGTCACCCTTCTT
>JGI24723J26617_10004111_pt1 | contig 10143 bp, 12 predicted proteins | sample Cruoilmetagenom6_FD_26617 | JGI IMG/M metagenome (IMG submission 26617) | reverse complement strand
GCACAAGACATTGCGCGCAGGCACGGGGGGTCTTTGCGCCTTGGGAAAAGTGAAAAAATGGGCGGGTTGAAAGTGGATTTGATATTGGCGCGCTGATCGCGGAAAGGGCAGGTGGTAGGCCCGGTAGGACTCGAACCTACGACCAAAGCGTTATGAGCGCTCTGCTCTAACCAACTGAGCTACAGGCCCGCCTGAGACACTCACTAACAGACCCGGCGCGGCGGTCAAGCGCCCGCTCGGGCAAAGGGGCGCGTGGACTCTGCGCGCGCCTTGGTTTATCGCATCGCGCAGGTAAACCGGGGGACGGCATGACGCAGGGCAAAAAAGGGCTGACATACGCGGCCGCTGGTGTGGATATCGACGCGGGTAACGCACTGGTGGATCGGATCAAACCGGCCGCGAAATCCACTGACAGACCGGGCGTTATGGCCGGTTTGGGCGGCTTTGGTGGCCTGTTTGATCTAAAGGCGGCAGGGTTTAGCGACCCGGTTTTGGTGGCGGCAACGGATGGTGTTGGCACCAAACTGCGGATTGCTATTGATACCGGACTTGTTGACACGATCGGCATTGATCTGGTGGCCATGTGCGTTAATGATCTGGTGTGTCAGGGTGCCGAGCCATTGTTTTTCCTTGATTATTTCGCGACAGGCAAACTGCAGATCGAGGATGCCACACGGATAATCACCGGCATCGCCGATGGCTGCAAGCGGTCTGGCTGTGCGTTGATCGGTGGGGAAACTGCCGAAATGCCGGGCATGTATCATGGTGGTGATTTCGATCTGGCTGGGTTTGCGGTTGGTGCCATGGAACGCGGCACAGCGCTGCCTGATGGTGTCAGCGAGGGCGACGTGCTGCTTGGGCTGGCGTCCGACGGGGTGCATTCCAACGGCTATTCGCTGGTGCGCAAGGTGGTTGAAACGGCCGGGCTTGACTGGGACGCGGCCAGTCCGTTCGGGCCGGGAACCGTGGGGCAGGCGCTGCTAAGGCCAACACGCCTATATGTTGCGGGCGCATTGGCAGCGATCCGCGCAGGCGGCGTGCATGGGCTGGCGCATATTACCGGCGGCGGGCTAAGCGAGAACCTGCCACGGATATTGCCCGATGGGCTGGGCTGTTCGGTGAACCTTTCGGCGTGGGATTTGCCGCCGGTTTTTGGCTGGATGGCCGAGGTGTCCGGGCTGGAGCAGGGCGAAATGCTGAAAACATTCAACTGTGGGATCGGCATGGTTCTGGCGGTGTCGCCACAGCAGGCTGACGCGTTGAGCGCCTGCCTGAAGGATGCGGGCGAAACCGTGTTTGATATCGGGCAGGTCACGGCTGGTTCCGGTGTCACCTATAGCGGTGATCTTAGTTGAAAAAACGCGTCGCTATCCTGATTTCCGGCGGTGGATCAAATATGATCGCGCTGGTGAACTCGATGCAGGGCGACCACCCGGCGCGCGCGGTTTTAGTGCTGTCAAATCAACCAGATGCGGGCGGATTGGCCAAGGCGGCAGCGGCGGGCGTTCCAACGGCCGTTGTCGCCCATAAACCTTTTGGCGGCGATCGCGCAGCCTTTGAGGCGCAATTACACGCCCGCCTGAGCGAGGCGGCACCAGATGTCATTTGTCTGGCCGGTTTCATGCGTATTCTGACGCCGGGTTTTGTGGCCAAATGGCAGGGGAAAATGCTGAATATTCATCCCAGCCTGCTGCCCAAATACAAAGGCCTGAACACTTACGCGCGCGCAATTGATGCCGGTGACACACAGGCCGGATGCTCGGTTCATGGGGTGACGGGCGAACTGGACGATGGTCCGATACTGGGGCAGGCACGGGTGCCGGTGCTGGCAAATGACACGCCAAAGGCGCTTGCTGCACGGGTGCTGGAAAAGGAACATATCCTTTATCCGGCGGTGCTGCGCCGCTTTGTCGAGGCCAACAACGAGCTGTTAATGCTCTAGTCCTTTCCTTTTGCCTGTATTTTCCGTATCAGTGCCGCAACTTCACGGGATGGAAGAATAGCACGAATGATTACGATTACGACGACGCAAGCGCTGGCTGCGTTTTGCAAAAAGGCTGCAACGAAACCCTATGTGACGGTCGACACGGAATTTCTTAGGGAACGCACCTATTATTCCAAGCTTTGTCTGGTCCAGCTGGCAGTCCCCGGCACGGCCGAGGAGGACGCNGTTCTGGTCGACCCTCTGGTCGACGGGCTGTCGCTTGAGCCGCTATATGATTTGTTTCGAAATGAGGATGTGGTCAAGGTTTTCCACGCCGCGCGNCAGGACCTTGAAATTTTCTTTATCGAAGGCGGCGTGATCCCGAAACCTTTGTTTGACACACAGGTCGCAGCGATGGTTTGCGGCTTTGGCGATCAGGCCGGNTACGAGACATTGGTGCGTAAAATTGCGCGCCTTCCGCTGGATAAATCATCGCGTTTTACCGACTGGTCACGCCGGCCGTTAAGCGAGGCACAACAAACCTATGCGCTGGGGGATGTCACCCACCTGCGGGTNATTTACGAAGAACTGGCCANCCAGATTTCCAAGTCNGGCCGCACCGGCTGGGTGGAAGAAGAACTACAGGTTCTGACCAGCCCCGACACCTATGTGGTGCACCCTGAAGACGCCTGGAAACGGGTGAAAACCCGGTCTAGTTCTGGTAAGTTTNTGGCGATTGTGCGCGAACTTGCGCGTTTNCGNGAAGCTATGGCGCANTCNAAAAATATACCNAGGTCAAGGGTTTACAAGGACGAGGCGATGTTAGAACTGGCCTCGANCAAGCCGCAGAACGCATCGGACCTTTCGCGATCCCGCCTGCTTTTGCGCGAGGCNCGGCGCGGTGATATCGCAGAGGGGATATTACAGGCGATCAGGGATGGAAACGCCTGCAAGCCAGAAGATTATCCAGCGCCTAAAAACACCCGCGAAACGCTTCAGGTTAACCCGGCGCTGGCTGACATGTTGCGGGTTTTGCTAAAAGCAAAATCTGAAAATTCGTCNGTTGCGCAGAAACTTATCGCCTCTGCTGCTGATCTGGATCAGATCGCGGGTGGGCGACGCGATGTTGCGGCCCTGTCGGGCTGGCGGGCCGAGGTTTTTGGCACCGATGCAATTCGGCTGTGCGAAGGCAAAGTCGGGCTGGTTGTGCGCGGCAAAGTTGTTGATGTGATCGAAGTTTAGCGCCGGATATTGCGGGAATTTTGGGCGGCGACAACCTCGATCCGGCGCACGGTTCTGTATTGGGTTTTTGACAAATACACCGCTGCGGAGACTTCCAGCAAACGGCCGGTCGCGATCAGCTGAACATCAATCGGGGGCAGGGCGCGAAATTCATAGCGCACCAATCCGGCCACATCCGAAGCAACCGGCACCAGCGTCACGTCGTGATAGCCGATCGCTGCCACTTGTCCNGTGGCCCGGATGATTGTGCCGCTTAAGGTTGGCTCGGCTTTGAGGTCGGTGATTTGCTGCACCAGTGGACCTGCGTCGACAGGTTCGGACACACCGTCGGCTGGCACTAAAACTGCCTGTTTCGATCGTCTGGCCCGGCGCGCTTCGCCGCCACCAAACCAATTGAAAGGGTTCAAAACGCCGGCAGAACCAGCGCTGCCGCCGCCGCTACTGCCGCCGGAACATGCGGATAACGTCAAGCAAAGCCCAATGATCAGAATTTTACGCACGAGACCCCCAACAGTTTTCCCGCTGACAACCAATCGTAAACGGGGCCAGAAGTCAAAGCCTACTGGACCTTTGGTGTGGCCCGTTTTAGGGAATTGTTCAGATCGGAGGGCNAATGGCCACTGCTGAATTTGAAGACATTGCCGAGACTTTTGAGTTTCTGGACGACTGGGAAGACCGGTATCGCCATGTGATCGACATGGGCAAGGCGATGGCCCCGCTGGAAGACGCATTTCGCGTGCCTGCCACCAAGGTCGATGGCTGCGCCAGTCAGGTCTGGTTGCAGCCCGAAATTTCGGGCAGCGGCCCGGATGCTGTGTTCAATTTTCGCGGCGCAAGTGACGCGATGATCGTCAGCGGGTTGATTGCCATTTTGCACGCACTTTATTGCGGCCTGACGGTGGCCGAAGTTTTGTTGGTTGATGCGCCGGCCGAACTGGCGCGCCTTGGGCTAAATGACCATTTGTCTGCGCAACGCTCTAATGGTCTGCGGGCGATGATCGAACGGGTCCGGTTGGTTGCGCGCGAGGCGGCGGGTTAATCCAACCAGCCGGTCAAACTGCTTTCCAGATCGCCGTATCCGGTAAACCGCCGCTCGTATTCTAAACCCAGACGCGCGGCGCAGGCCTGTGCTTTCTGGTCAAGATCAGCATCTTGGGATTGCGCCTGATAGACCAGCTTTTCGTAGTTTCCAAAATACGTATCACGCAGCTCTGGGTGGCGATCCAGCCCCAGCGGTTTCCACACGAAGGCATCAAACTGGCGCACCAGAAAATCGGTCAGATAAAAGGCGGTGAATTCGTCTTTTGCGCGTTCTGCGAAACCCTCATTTCCTTCAAAAAACGAATAACAATGGGGCCCTTTTAGCATTTCCACCCCCAGTTTCTTGCACAAATCGAACAATTCACCGCCGGTGCCGCAATCGGCGTACAGGACGAAAATCTGGGCGTATTGATCGCGATGCTTCGTGACAGCCTGTTGAATGGCAGGGGCGATGCGTTCGGGGTGATTGTGCAAAATGGCGGGTAGACACGTCAGGTCGATATGGGTCCAGCCGTTCGCCTGGGTCACGGCAAGAACTTCGCGAGCGATGGCTCCGCAAGCGATCAGCAGAACACGCCCGCCTGTGCCGGAAACCGCCAGCCCGGTTTGCGTCAGTGTGGTGGCGTCGGGCAGGTCCATTATTAGCGCCGGGCCGAAATTATGCGCCAGATACCATAGCCGATCAGCAGAACGACAAGCGCGATACTGCCGCCAGCCGCAGGAAGGTCTGAGCTGCTGGCAACAATCGAGCCAACCCAGACCGTCAGGCCCGCAGCAGCGATCACAACAACAAGAAGCAGTAAAAACCGGGGCATTGGAACTACTTTCTTTTGGTTGACTGGCGGCGGGTCGGTTTAGCCAGCCGCCGTTTGATTGTGTTTGCGAGCCATGAATTCCTTGGCCGTTTCAACGGCCACGGCGGCGTCGCGGCAATAGGCATCTGCACCGATTGCGTTGCCAAATTCTTCGTTCAGGGGGGCACCGCCTACCATCACAATATAATCATCACGAATGCCGGATTCTACCAGCGTGTCGATGACGACCTTCATATAGGGCATCGTTGTTGTCAGCAGGGCGGACATGCCCAGCAGGTCGGCATTATGTTCTTTGAGCGCATCAATATAGGCATCCGCGGCGTTGTTAATGCCCAGATCATGAATTTCAAATCCTGCGCCCTCCATCATCATCGCCACAAGGTTTTTGCCGATGTCGTGAATGTCGCCCTTGACCGTGCCGATGACCATCGTGCCCACACTTGGTGCGCCGGTTTCGGCCAGCAACGGTTTCAGGATCGCCATGCCGCCCTTCATTGCGTTGGCGGCCAGCAACACCTCTGGTACGAACAGGATGCCGTCGCGAAAATCAATGCCAACAATCGTCATGCCCGCAACCAGCGATTTGGTCAGCACGTCGTAGGGTTCCCAGCCGCGTTCCAGCAGGATGTTGACGCCTTCTTCGATCTCTTCTTTCAGACCGTCATAAAGGTCGTCATGCATCTGTAGTGTAAGCGCTTCGTCGTCAAGTTCGCTTAGGATGATATCGTCTTCTTGGTCAGCCATTTCCGGCCTCCTGATCGGGCGCCATAGGCGCGTGTCTTCTAATTAGATGCGGGCAAAACCCCGGTTCCACATGGCAATTTGCGACATTGGCAGCACTTCTTGCGACCTGCCACGATTGTGCGATTGTCGGATGCTCTGGTAAATGTTCCGCGTTTGTTCTATTCTGTGGGAATGCATCAAAGTGACCAAACCCTGCCGCCAAACCTGCGCCGTCCCGGGCGTGCGTCCCAATCCAACGCTGTGGGGCGCTATGAGGCGCATCAACGCGTGGTTGCCAGCGACGGATGGGATATCGAGGAAGACGCGCAACTGTCGCGCACCGAGGTTTCTTATGAACGACCGCGCCGGGTGATTACGCGCAACACCTCGCCGGATGCCGTTTGACCGCTCGATCAACCCATATCGGGGGTGCGAGCATGGTTGTATTTACTGCTTTGCCCGTCCGAGCCATGCCTATCTGGGGCTGTCGCCGGGGTTGGATTTTGAAACCCGTCTGATTGCCCGCCCGGATGCCGCAGAAGTTCTGAAAAAAGAGCTGAGCAATCCGCGTTATCGCCCGGCTTGCATCGCCATTGGCACCAACACTGATCCCTATCAGCCGATCGAGGGGAAGCATCGGGTCATGCGCCAAATTCTTGAGGTTTTGCAGGCGTTTAACCATCCCGTCGCCATTGTTACCAAGGGCAGTCTGATTGAACGTGACATTGATATTCTGTCGGATATGGCGGCCAAGGGGCTGGTGCAGGTTGGAATTTCGGTGACCAGCCTTGATCGCAATCTGTCGCGGGCAATGGAGCCGCGCGCGCCCGCGCCCGAGCGTCGGATTAAGGTGATCGAAAATCTGGCGGCTGCCGGTTGTCCGGTCAAAGTCATGGTGGCCCCGCTTATTCCCGCACTTAGCGANCACGAGCTTGAGGCAATTCTTGAACGCGCGGCGGGGGCGGGGGCAATCAGTGCCGAATGGATCATGCTGCGCTTGCCCCACGAAGTCAGCCCGCTGTTTCGCGAATGGCTGGCGCGGGTGCATCCTGATCGCGCGGCCCGGGTGATGGGGCATGTTCGCGCAATGCACGGCGGGCAGGATTATTCTGCGGACTGGGGCAAACGCATGCGCGGCGAAGGGCAATATGCGCAAATCATCGCGCGACGGTTTGATGTTGCGGCGGCTCGGCTGGGACTGACGCGCAAATTGCCCGATTTGCGAACCAACCTGTTTGCAGTTCCCNGGGCGGGGCGGCAATTGCCGCTGTTTGGCGACGATCTGTAACATATCGACCGGGCTTAGGTGGCGCTGCGGCGCCGACCGCCAGCACGCGGGGCGCGGGTCGGGGTGTTGCCATCGGTGCCATCGCTTTCGGATGAAAACCCACCCATAGCTTTTTCGATCTGTTCCAGTGTCGGGCGTGGCCCCGGTGTGGTTTCTTCGAGGGCGGCGCGCATGTGGCGCAGATGCTCGGGCGTGGTGCCACAACAGCCGCCGATGATCTGTGCGCCGCTATTGCGTGCCAGCACGGCGTATTCGGCCATCAGCTCGGGCGTGCCGTCGTAATGGATATGGCCATCGTGGTATTTCGGGATGCCAGCGTTGCCCTTGGAAATGATCGGGCGGGTGGTGCCAGTGGCCGCGAACCCCAAAATTGTGCGCAACAAATCGGATGCGCCAACCCCGCAATTAGCCCCAAAGGCCAGCGGAGGCGTTTCAATCTTATCGACCAGCTTGGCCAGATCGGTAGAGGTAACGCCCATCATCGAGCGTCCCGCGGTGTCAAAACTCATCGTGCCGCACCAGGGCATGCCGGCCCGTGTGGCACCTTCGCCAGCGGCACGGTATTCATTGGGATCAGAGATCGTCTCGGCCCACAAGACATCCACGCCACCAGATTTCAGCCCGTCGGCTTGTTCGTGAAACATTTCAACGGCATCAGAATAGGTCAGGTTGCCCATGGGTTCCATGATGTCGCCTGTGGGGCCGATGGAGCCTGCGACAACAATTTTGCGCCCGGATTTATCGGCGACTTCGCGGCCAATTTCGGCCGCCGCGCGGTTCAGCTCGGCCACACGTTTTTGTCCGTCGTGCAGTTTCAGACGCGAAGCATTGCCACCAAAGCTGTTGGTCAGGAACAGGTCGCTGCCCGCGTCAACCGCGCCCTGATAAAGGGCTGTGATCCGGTCCGGATGGTCGACGTTCCAGAATTCTGGCGCTTCGCCCGCTTCCAGCCCCATGTTGAACAGGGTGGTCCCGGTTGCGCCATCGGCCAGAATCCAGTCGCGCTCTGCCAGCATTTCCACAAATCTGTTTGTCATTTTTTCTTATCTTTCAAATACAAAGAGCGAGACCTGCGAATATTCGAGGTCTCGTTCCTGAGTGTTACTGCCACGAGGGCGAAAATGAAACAAATTCATAAATATCATAATCATTATGAATTTTCTCGGAAAGCCACCGTCTGGCGACCGGTAAATCGTATCAATCAGGCACAAAAAAGGCGCGCCGAGATTTTGGCGCACCCTGACATTTCTGATTGCAGTTATTGTCTGCGCTGACGTGGATCAGACCTCGTTCATCAACTGGCTTTTTGCCAGCGCCATCAGCTCTGCCATTTTTGCGCGGATCGTTTTTTCGTCAGCCTTGTCGCCAAGATCGCCCGAAATCTTGCGATAGACGTCCTCGTGGCCGGCTTCTTCGAAATCGGATTTGATTACGTCGCGGGCATAGGCGTCGGCATCGGCGCCGGTTTTGCCCAATATTTCGGCCACCCATAGTCCCAGCAACTTGTTGCGCCGCGCGTCGGCTTTGAACTGCATTTCTGCATCATGGGCGAACTTGGATTCAAAGGCATTTTCACGTTCGTCAAAGGTGGTCATGTCTGTCCTCTTGGGGCTGATATCAGTTTCATCTGATATGCCCCCTGTGGCCCGTGGCTGCAAGGGGTGTCGGTGTTCTTGCGGCAGGTCACATCATCGCATATACGCTCGCCCAAAGGGGCCAGGCCTGTCGCCGGGGGCCCCAATAGCGAGGGCCGGATGGCAAGGCGCAAGAAAATCTACGAAGGCAAAGCGAAAATCCTTTACGAAGGCCCTGAACCGGGCACAATCGTGCAATATTTCAAGGATGACGCCACCGCATTTAACGCCGAGAAAAAGGCGACCATTGACGGTAAGGGGGCCCTGAACAACCGCTTAAGCGAGTTTTTCATGAAGGGACTGGCCGGAATTGGCGTGCCGACGCATTTTATCAAACGTCTGAATATGCGCGAACAGCTGGTCCGTCAGGTTGAAATAATTCCGCTGGAAGTGATCGTGCGCAACGTGGCCGCAGGCTCGATGGCCAAGCGGCTGGGNATGGAAGAGGGCGCACAACTGCCCCGTCCGATTGTCGAATTCAGCTACAAAGATGATTCGCTTGGTGATCCGCTGGTGCCCGAAGAATATGTGATCGCGTTTGGCTGGGCCAATCANCAGGACATGGAAGACATCGTTTCACTGGCCCTGCGGGTCAANGATTTCCTGTCCGGCGTGTTTTTCGGNGTNGGCATTAAACTGGTCGATTTNAAAATCGAAATTGGNCGGGTCTGGGATAATGATTTTATGCGCCTGATTGTGGCCGATGAAATCAGCCCCGACAGTTGCCGTTTGTGGGATATCGAAACGGGCCGCAAGCTGGACAAAGACGTGTTTCGCCGTGATCTGGGTGATCTGGCGGATGCCTATACCGAAGTTGCGCGGCGGCTGGGCGTTTTGCCGTCCAATGTAACGCATGCCCACACACCAACGCTGATTAACTGATCGCCGGTCATCACCGCGCCAATTGTAAGGGATAAAAAATGAAGGCTCGCGTTCATGTCATGCTGAAAAACGGGGTTCTGGACCCGCAAGGCGAGGCCGTGCGCCATGCGCTTGGTGCGCTTGGTTTTGATGGTGTAGACGGTGTGCGTCAGGGCAAGGTGATCGAGCTGGACCTGAGCGAAACCAATGCCGACACGGCCAAGGCCAGCGTCACCGATATGTGCGAAAAGCTGTTGGCGAATACGGTGATCGAAAGCTACCGGGTGGAGATCCTGTAATGCGGGCAGGGGTGATTGTTTTTCCGGGGTCAAACTGTGATCGCGATCTGGCGGTTGCGTTTTCTCAGGCTGGGGCGGATGTTTCGATGATCTGGCACAAGGACGTGTCGCTGCCCGATAATCTGGATGTAATTGGTATTCCGGGCGGGTTTTCCTTTGGCGATTATCTGCGCTGCGGGGCTATCGCGGCGCGTTCGCCGATTTGCAACGCGGTCGTCGAGCACGCCAAACGCGGCGGCTATGTGATCGGGATTTGCAACGGGTTTCAGGTGCTGTGCGAAACGGGCCTTTTGCCGGGAACGCTGATGCGCAATTC
>JGI24723J26617_10004101_pt1 | contig 10160 bp, 6 predicted proteins | sample Cruoilmetagenom6_FD_26617 | JGI IMG/M metagenome (IMG submission 26617) | reverse complement strand
GCCGAGATCGTATCAAAGCTCAAATCGCGCAAATCGCCATGTTCTTCGCGGAAACTTTTAAGCTTGGCCGCAGCGGTCAATTCATCGATTGTGCCCGATGGGCCTTCGCGGTTGAGCCAATGCAGAAAACGCGTGACTGCGGCTCCATCGCGGGCTTGCGCATCCCGGTGGCCTTGCTGCTCGACCGGGTTTTTGATCGCTTTTGGCAGGATGGTGGGGTCGCGGTTGAACGATACCTCGGCTCCGCCCTGCTCCAGCAATTGCGCAATCGCTGCAACGCCATAGTCGGGATCGACCGACATACGCTTGCCCTTAAGCCCGCCCAGNGCGCCTGCAAATTCGGAACGGTCACGAATGGTGATGGCATTACCCAGATGCTGCAACAGTTCGGGNGTTANCTTCTCTGGAGCAATAAACAGGTCNGCGGTGCCATCNTCCCTGGCCACGACATAGGACAAGGCCACAGGTGTATGNTCAACATCGNTGCCGCGGATGTTGAGCAGCCAAGCAATAGAATCGAGTGCACTGACAACCGCACCGTCCATCCCTTCGTTCTTCAGCCATTCGGCGATTTGGCCACGTTTTTCAGCTGATGATTGGCCTGCATATTGGTCATAATGTACCAATGCCACAGCGGGTGATGGTTCGGGCTGATCCTGCCATACAGCATCAATTGGATTGCCCGATACCGGGACAAGATTGATGCCAGCTTGTTCCAATGTCGCAGACATTGCCTTGACCCATTTTGCCGTGTGTAGCCACGGATCAAAACCAATCCTTGCGCCTTGGTCTGCATTGTTGGCCAACCAGCCACCCAGCGTATCTGCCGGGACAGAACAATAATCATAATGTGTACCATTAACCTGATCGCGCACTTGCACGGTGTAGCGGCCATCAACGAACATGGCAGCCTTGTTGGTCAACACAATGGCACTGCCAGCAGATCCGCCGAACCCGGTTAGCCAGGCCAGGCGCTGGGCATAGGCGCCGACATATTCGCTGACATGTTCGTCCGAAATTGGAACGACAAATCCGTCCAGTTTCTGACGCTTGAGCTCTTTGCGTAATGCATCAAGACGAGCTTCGTGGGTCTGCATCAACATTTGATCGAATCCTGGGTTGGTGTGCGGTGCATCTTGCTGCACATTGGCAATTGTTTATGAGACTCAACATACGCTCATCGACGCGCGCTTTCCAGTCGGACAGAAAGAGCGTTCGAAAATAGCCAAATTGCACGGGATCGTACCCATGAAATTTCCAAATTCGGTCATCACAACTGCAGCTTTGTGGCTTGTAACAACACCCGTGGCTGTCTTTGCAGCCGACGATCAAAAGGACGATATTTCTGTGACTCAAGGCGTGAGCCAAACGGCCCCAACTTCTCCTCCTACTGCGGAAAAGCGCGACCATTCCTACACCCATCACGGGATTACCATTTCGGACCCTTATTACTGGTTGAAGGATCAATCCTATCCCACCGTCGATGATCCAGAAGTGCTGAATTATTTGAAGGCTGAGAATGCTTGGTTCGAAGCGCAGATGGCTCCTTTCAAAGCTGATACGGATGCTTTGTTTAAAGAGATGCGCGCGCGCATCAAAGAAGATGACAGCTCTGTCCCGCAAAAGGATGGCGATTTTCTGTATTGGGTCGAATTTGATGAAGGCGCACAATATCGCAAGCACTACCGCAAGGCGGTATCGGGCGGGGATGCGCAGCTGATTCTGGACGAGAACGCTTTGGCCGAAGGGCTTGAATATTTCCGCATGGCTGCAATGTCGGTCAGCGACAATGGGCGTTACCTTGCCTATTCTTTCGATAACAATGGATCAGAGCGTTTCACGGCTCGGATCAAGGATCTGGAAACCGGCGAGCTTCTGGATGATGTTATTCCTGAGACGCGCTCGGGCCTGATCTGGCTAAAGAATGACAGCATTCTTGCCTACAGCAAAGTTGATGAAAATTGGCGGATCAACAATGTCCGACTGCACACTATCGGTGCATCTATAGACGAAGATGTCGAGATATTTGCTGAAGACGATGTGACCTTCAGCGTAGGCGCGGGTCTATCGGCTCAGGATGATTGGCTGATTATCGGCACGGGCGATAATGAAACCAGCGAAGTGCGGATGGTGCGCGCCGATGATCCAACTGGCGAGCAGATCGTGGTCAAACCGCGCCAGAAGGGTGTCGAATATTCGGTTGATGTACGTGATGATGAACTGTTCATCTGGACCAATGATGATCATCTCAATTTTCGTCTGGCCAAGGCATCGCTTGATGCGCCGGGGACATGGGAAACTGTGCTGGCCGGATCGGACGAATTTTATCTGACCGGGTTTGACCTGTTTAAGGATTTCATGGTCACCGAAGGCCGGTTGAACGGTTTGGATCAGATCCAAATCCGGCCCTATGATGCGCCATTGGATGCCAAAAACATCGACTTCCCCGAAGCGAGCTACGATACAGGCCTGTCCAACAATCCCGAATATGATCAGACAAAGCTGCGCCTTGATTATGAAAGCATGGTCACACCGGATTCGGTTTATGATTACGATGTGGCCAGCGCTTCGCTTGAACTGCTCAAGCAGCAGGAAATTCCCAGTGGGTACGACGCTTCGCTCTACACCACCGAACGCCTGAGCATTGAAGCGCGCGATGGCACCATGGTTCCGGTATCTATCATTTATCGCAAGGATCGTGACCAGCTGAATGGCGGTCCTGCTGGTCCGCTGCATCTTTATGCTTATGGCGCCTATGGTTATGCCGTGCCGCCGGGATTTTCGACCACACGCCTCAGCCTGGTTGACCGCGGCTTTGCCTATGCCATCGCCCATATCCGAGGCGGCGATGATCTGGGTCGGCGCTGGTATCTGCAAGGCAAGATGAACCAGCGGACCAACACCTTCAACGACTTTGTCGATGCAGGCCGCGGGCTGATCGAACAAGGCTATACCGCAGAGGGCAAAGTTTCTGCCAGCGGGGGTTCTGCTGGTGGAGAATTGATGGGAGCCGTGATCAATCAGGACCCATCTTTGTTCGGTGCCGTGGCCGCGCATGTGCCTTTTGTTGATGTGCTGGGCACGATGCTGGATGAAAGTCTCCCGCTCACACCCGGGGAATGGCAGGAATGGGGCAATCCCATCACCAGCAAGCAGGCCTTTGCTTATATCCTCAGCTATTCGCCCTATGATCAGGTGTTAGCGCAGGATTACCCGCCATTGCTGGTAACAGCAGGGCTGAACGATCCGCGTGTCACCTATTGGGAGCCTGCCAAATGGGTGGCTAAGTTGCGCGAGGTCAAAACCGATGACAACGCATTGCTGCTGAAAACCAATATGGGCGCAGGCCATGGCGGCAAATCGGGCCGGTGGAACTCTCTGCATGAAACGGCAGAAGAAGTGGCATTTGTGTTGTGGCAGATGGGCAAGGTTGCGCATGACGAGACAGCGGCTGAATGAGCGAACCGTTCACCCAGAACTTTATGGCTCAGCCGGAACATATTGACGAGCTGGGCCATGTGAACAACGCGATCTGGGTNCAATGGATCCAAGACCTGGCGACAGCGCATTGGGACGCTGTTGCCCGGCCCGAGGATCACGCCCAAGTGTTCTGGGTCGTGGTGCGGCACGAGATCGACTATCGCGGCAATATTGCGGCGGGTGATAGCGTGACGGGCGAAACATGGATTGATGGCGNGCCCAAAGGTGCCAAATCGGACCGCCGGGTGGATTTCCGCAATCAGGATGGCAAAATCATTGTTGCTGCGCGTACCACTTGGGCGATGTTGGATAAAGATAGCCAGCGTCTCATCCGGGTCCGGCCAGAAATTGTTGCACCCTTTCAGTAAAGAGAATTGCCGCGCCTGGCGCGCGGGCTGAAACGACCATCTATCGTGTATTCTGACGCAGGCATTGCTCTGCGTGCGCGCCAATTGCTGCTGACTGTCACGAAAATGTCATGTGGCACTCCTAACTCGATCTGGATTGAACGAATGGAGATTCAAATCAGATGAACGTAAAAGTATCCGCGCTTGCATTGGCAACCGCCATTTCCTTTTCCCAGCCTGCTTTCGCACAGGATGATAGCAGNACGGCCGAAGCACTGGCCAAAGTGCAGGCACAGATGGCTGCAATGGCAACTCGCATTGATGCTCTCGAAGGGGAGCTTGCCGAAGCAGAAGCAGAGGCGCAGGCAGCAAGTGAAACAGCCATGGCTGCCAATGCAGCAGCCCTGAGCGCCAGCAAGGCAGCAGCCAAAGCGCAGCAAGAAAGCGAAAAGCGACCCGCAATTGCGTTCAAAGGCGCGCCTGAGATCAAGGGCGGCGGCTGGAGCTTTAAGCCGCGGGGCCGTTTGCAATATGATGCCGGCTTTACCAATGCACCCGATTCCACAGGTGCAGATGACGGATTTGGCAATGAAGTTCGACGGGCCCGTTTGGGCGTGTCGGGCGGCATGCCCGGCGGTTTTGGTTACAAATTTGAAGTGGACGTTGCTGGCAGCGATCTGACCGTCGCTGACGCGCTGATCTCTTACAAAGATGGCAACACCAAAATCTCTGCTGGCCAGTTTAACAATTATCAAAGCCTGGAGGAACTGACCTCCAGCCTGCACACTTCATTTATCGAGCGTGCAGCCTTTACTGATGCTTTTGGCTTTGAACGCCGGGTTGGTTTGGGTGCAGAATTCAGCGGGGATACGCTGCGCGTCCAAGCTGGATTGTTCACTGACAATATGGACGATCTGTCGAACAAGAATTGGGGCGCAGATGCCCGCATTGTTGCCAATCCGAACATTGGCGATGCAAAGTTACATCTGGGTGTGTCGGTCCACTATACCAATCTGGAAAGCGGCGAGAGGGTGCGTTATCGGCAGCGTCCGCTGGTGCACTTCGCCTCTGAACGCTTCATCAACACAGACAGGTTGGACGCCAGCAGTGAATTTGGCCTCGGGGTTGAAGCTGCAGTTATCTCAGGACCGTTCCACGCTGTTGCCGAAGGTTATTGGCAAAATGTGAACATGCCAGTTGGGATGGACGATCCGACATTCTTTGGCGGTTATGCCGAAGTTGGCTATTTCCTGACCAAGGGCGATACACGCGGATACAAAGGCGGAAAATTTGGTCGAACCAAACCGGCCAATCCGGTGGGCGAGGGCGGCATTGGCTCTGTTCAGCTCAACGTACGCTATGATCATCTCGATCTGAATGACAGCGGGATTACTGGCGGAACGCAAAATGGGTATTTTGTATCGCTGGCATGGAAGCCAACCGATTACACTATGTTGCTCGCCAATTATGGTAAGCTGGATTACAACAATGCGGTTATCCCAGCGGCCGGTGGCAACACATCTTACAGTGTCGATAGCTTTGGCCTGAGGGCACAAATTGATTTCTAATAGGCAATTTATCGACCTGGGCTTTAACCCGGCCTGACCAAAAATTTCCAAGCGTATATTGCGCGTCTTTTTATATAATCAAACTTACGAGGTTTCGTCATGCATCCTGTAAAAACAGCCTGTTATCTAGCTATCTCTTCTATCGCTCTTGCCGCATGCGGCGGGGGCAGTGCTTCGGGCTCACGCGATTCTGTTCGCGTGGTCGGCTCGTCCACCGTGTTTCCTTTTGCCAAAGCGGTGGCCGAGGAATTTACTCGCTCCAATGCTGATTTCAAATCGCCCTTGATCGAATCAACCGGCAGTGGCGGCGGAATTAAGCTGTTCTGTTCGGGTGTGGGCGCCGACACGCCTGACATGGTCAATGCTTCGCGCCGAATGAAAGCATCAGAATTTGCCAAATGTCAGGAAAATGGCGTGATTGATGTGATCGAAATTCAGGTTGGTCTGGATGGCATTGCATTTGCTGAATCAAAAGAAGGTCTGGACCTGAACCTGACCCCCAAGATCGTCTATGAAGCACTGGCAGCAAACCCTTATGGCGGCGAACAGACCACCAAGACTTGGGCTGATGTTGACCCGTCTCTGCCGGATCAGGCGATCCTGGTTTACGGCCCGCCATCTACCTCTGGCACGCGCGATGCATTGAAAGAATTGGTGCTGGAAGCGGGTTGTGACAGCAANCCAGAGATGGAAGCGTTGGCGAAAGAGGACAAGGACCAGTATAAGAAGATATGCACCGAAGTGCGTGCGGATGGCGCGTATGTTGATCAAGGCGAGCAGGACAATCTGATCGTCCAGAAGATCCAGAGCAATCCACGTGCGATCGGTGTGTTTGGCTATTCTTACCTCGAGGAAAATTCTGACAAGGTAAAAGGTTTGTCGATGAACGGTGTTCAACCGACATATGAGAATATCTCAAACTTCTCATATCCGGGCGCCCGCCCGCTGTTCGCTTATGCCAAAAAAGCGCATTTGGACGCGATTCCCGGCTTCCGCGAATTCTTGATCCAGTGGACCGAAATGTGGGACGTTGATGGCCCGCTGAGCAAGATTGGCTTGGTGCCTTCTCCGGCAGAAGAATTGGAGAAGAACCGCATCGCAGCAACCGAATTCACTACGCTGACTGCGGATGATTTGAAGTAGACAACCGGCTGCGTCGGATTGGCGCAACACGATAATGATGCCGCTGCTTTGCCCAAATGCGAAGCGGCGGCATTTTCGTTTTAGGGGATCAGCCTTGGGTGCGGCGCTNTTGCAGAATGCCTTGGGTGCGGGTGAAATCACCNGGATTATCAACATCGATTGGGGCGTCAGCAAATGGCATGCTGACAATCTTCAGAGAAATCTTCCAACGACGCGATAGGTAATCGGCAATCCCTTGAACTGTTGCCAGTCGAAATTTGTACATCAGCATTACCGGCAGTCCGAAAGCTTTCAGAATGCGGATCGGTCGCTTGCCAAATTGGCCGCCGGTTTCAAACACTTTGGCCGCTTCAACCGCCTTTGGCGTCAGCGCGGCGTAAAGGTTGCAGCTGGACCAGCCACCATCCTTCAATTCATGAAAGGCGCGCTTCCCATCGGGATAGCTTGCCAAGATGGTTGCGGCCGGNGTCATNGCAACAGCTCCATCCAATGGCTTGCTGAGGATGGCTTGNCAAAAATGGTCGAACATTTCTGTCGTGTGCAGTGCGTTATCGCCGGTGGATACGACCAAGGGATAGGGGTCTTTGATCGCATCAGCGGCATTTGTAATGCTGGCGAACAGATTGTTGCCAGCAGGCAGAAAATGGACACGGCCTTCATCCATCAATTGCGAGACCAAGGGGATTTCGCGCAGGATGTCTTCCCGCTCGATCGAAATATAGATGTCACTGGCATATTGGCTGGCCGCAATTTCGCGCACCACCCGTTGCAGCATGATTTCACCATCCAGTTCGATCAAGCATTTGTGGCTTTTGTTCTGCAAAGCCGCCACGGCGTCTTCAGGCCCAGCGCGGCTGGCGGCCAGCACCAGAACTTTGACCGATCCTGCGGTGTCGCTGCTATCCACACTGCTTCTCCCATTTGATTTTGTCACAATTGTCCAATGGCTTGCTGGCCCATTCTTCAGGNCGCTTGCATCGCCTGCGTCAGGTGACGCACTGGTTGGCTTGCGTCAAGTTTGTCCAAGCGCGCCATTAGCGCCCCTTTTTGCACCCGACCGCGGGTTGCATCAAGGCAGGTTTCCAGCTTGGCCCAAATTTGCTGATCGCTCATCGGAACAGCCTTGCTGCCCACCGGCATGGGGATGGCTATGTCTAAACGTTCGCCCGATGTCAGTGCGATGTGAACCTGGGTCGGGAAATCGCTTTCCAATTGCTCGACATATTCTTTGGTAATTTTGGGCATCAGTGCGCGCACTTCGGGGCGCTGGATTGCTTCAGGGGTGTAATCCAGAAGGCCGACTTGTCCGCCATGCAAACCTGCTGCCAAACTGTATTCTAGGCTGAACTTTGCTTGCGCTGGGGTCTGCGGGTTTTCATGCATCAAATTGCGCAAATGTGCAGCCGGCGCGCGCACCAGGACGCGCTCGATTTGCGTCGCGTTCAGATCATGCTGCTCCATTAGGGCAAGCAGACCATCCAGCGCGCGATGCAGACTGCCGCAATTGGGAAAGCGTTTTACCTTCAGCCCGTGCTCGACAATATGCAGCGACGACCCAACAGCAGTGCTGGCAAAGCGCATGGTTTGGCCATGTTCTGCCTTCCCTTCCATCTCCACCGCCAACTGATCCACGTCGCGCCCTACCATCAACCAGCGCAGGCCATTCTCGCCGTCCAGCGTTTGGTTTCCGGCAGTGATCCCAGCGCGCGCAAACAGTGCGGCCTGCACACCGCCTGCTGCGGCCAGCCCTGCGTGAAGCGGTTTGGTGTCTGAACCAAACTGGCTCATGAAACCACCAGCCAGGCTGGTCGATAATGAAATGGCATGGGCGGCCTGCTCGCTATCCAGTCCCATCATCCGTGCGCATCCTGCTGCTGCGCCAATCGCGCCCAGTGTTCCGGTGGCGTGCCACCCGCGGCTTCGATGGAACGGGTTCACTGCCTGACCTACCAAGCCCATGATCTGCAAGCCTGTAATATAGCCATCCAGCAAGGCGTTGGTGCTGGCATCTTCTGCATCGCCAATGGCCAGCAATGCAGGGACAAGAACGGCGGAGGCATGCGCCTTGGCCGGGTCAAAATTGTCGTCAAAATCCAGAGCATGTGCAGCAGCGCCATTGTACAGCGCAGCCATCGGGGCGGGCACGGTCTGGCTGTGCATGGCCGCATGGCAAGGTCCGCTGCCCCAGGATGAAATCACTGGCCACAGCTTTGCTGGTGCGCTGTCATCGGCCCCGGCCATGATGCAACCAATCGTGTCGATCACACTGCGTCGGGCGATATGAAGTGCATTGTCGGACCAATCATGGTCAGCATCGCTGAGCCATTGGCCATAAGCATCAAGCGGAGAGGGTTGCGTGTCGCTCATCTGTTGCAATTGCCGGGCAAAACTGACCGCTCTAAAGCGGGTTTCCGTCCTGATCGCGGAAAATTTCGCGGCGACCGACATGGTTGGCGGGGCCAACCAGCCCTTCGCTTTCCATCCGTTCGATCCATTTGGCCGCCGTATTATAGCCGACCCCCATCTGGCGTTGCAGCCATGAACCCGATGCTTTTTGGTTTTCAATCACGATCTGACAGGCTTGGCGATATTTGCGCTCGTCTGGATTGTCCGATGCGGTCAATTCGTCCTCGAACATCAAACCACCGCCATCTTCAGGCTCTTCGGTAACGGCGTCGATATATTCCGGCTTGCCCTGAGCGCGCCAGAAATTAGCGACGTGCTCCACCTCGTCATCGGACACAAATGGACCGTGCACACGGATCATTGCGCCGGTGTTGGGCTTATACAGCATGTCGCCCTTACCCAGCAATTGCTCGGCACCTTGCTCACCCAATATGGTGCGGCTGTCGATCCGGCTGGTCACCTTAAAACTGATGCGGGTAGGTAAATTGGCCTTGATAACGCCGGTGATCACATCGACCGAGGGACGCTGCGTGGCCATGATCAAATGAATGCCAGCGGCCCGCGATTTCTGTGACAAGCGCTGGATCAGCACCTCGATTTCCTTGCCCACGGTGACCATCAAATCAGCCAATTCGTCGACGATCAGGACGATCTGCGGCAATGGTTCGTAATCGAGCTGTTCTTCTTCGTGCAGTTCTTCACCGGTTTCTGGATCGAACCCGGTTTGCACCCTGCGGCCCAAAGGCTTGCCCTTGGCTGCTGCGGCCCGGACTTTTTCGTTAAACCCGCTGATGTTGCGCGAATTGACGCTGCTCATCATGCGATAGCGGCGCTCCATTTCCTCTACCGCCCATTTCAGCGCTCGTACCGATTTATGCGGCTCTGTCACCACGGGGGAAAGCAGGTGGGGAATGTCATCATAGCTGGCCAGTTCCAGCACTTTGGGATCAATCAGGATCATGCGGCATTCAGCAGGAGTGAAGCGATACAATAATGACAAAATGATGCAGTTCAGGCCGACCGATTTCCCAGAACCGGTGGTGCCCGCAACCAACAGATGAGGCATGGCAGCAAGATCAGCGATTATCGGTTCGCCCGCAATGTCCTTGCCCAAAATGATCGGCAGACTTCCGCTGCTTTCGGCAAAATCAGCGCATGCGGCCAGTTCTTTCAGAACAACCATCTGGCGATCGGCATTGGGCAGCTCGATCCCCAT
>JGI24723J26617_10004100_pt1 | contig 10162 bp, 10 predicted proteins | sample Cruoilmetagenom6_FD_26617 | JGI IMG/M metagenome (IMG submission 26617) | reverse complement strand
CCAACGATATCAAAGGGTATTTCCGTCATGTCGCGCGTGTTGGCGAGTTACGCTGGAAACGGCAAGCAATTGCTGGCAGAGCAATCGCATGAGCGAAACGGCAACTCCTCTCGCAATCGTGGTTCTCGCCGCTGGCAAGGGCACGCGGATGAAAAGCAACCTGCACAAGGTGCTGCACCCCATCGCCGGCAGGCCAATGATCGCGCATCTGCTCAGCAGCGTCAGCGCCTTGCAGCCGGACCGCCGGATCGTTGTCGCCGGCCATGGGCGCGATCAGCTGGAACAGGCGCTTGATGCAGACACCGATATCGCCCTGCAAGAGCCGCAGCTGGGAACCGGCCACGCCGTCCAGCAGGCGCAAGCTCTTCTGGCAGACTTTTCGGGCGACGTTCTGGTTCTCTANGCCGATGTGCCTTTCGTTACCCAGGCAAGCATGCAGGCCATGTTAGACCGCCTGCACGCCGATGATGCACCCGCCGTAGTGGTGCTGGGATTCGAACCGGAAGACCCGCTCCAGTATGGGCGCATAATCGCCAGTGACGGCCGTATTGAAGCGATGGCCGAATACAAGGATGCGAATGAGCAGCAGCGCGCTTGCGGGCTGTGCAATTCCGGCCTGATGGCAGTGCGTTCGCAGGATCTGTTCGCGCTGCTTTCGCGCGTCAGCAGTGAAAACGCGCAAGGTGAGTATTACCTGCCGGATATTGTCAATATCGCGCTATCTGACGGGCGTGAGTGCGCGGTGGTAACAAGCGAGAATCCCGATGAGGTGGCCGGTATCAACAGCCGCGCCGAACTCGCCGATGCAGAGCACAGATGGCAGAAGCAACGAAGACANGAGGCAATGGAAAGCGGGGTAACGCTGATTGATCCCCAGACCGTCTGGTTCTCCTGGGATACGCAGCTGGGGCGCGATGTCCTGATTGAACCCCATGTCTTTTTCGGACCTGGCGTTGCCGTGGCCGATAATGTGAAAATACGCGGATTTTGCCATATCGAAGGGGCAACGCTTGCCAGCGAAGTCGAGGCCGGACCCTTTGCCCGGCTGCGGCCGGGGGCCGAATTGCAGGAAAAGTCCAAGATCGGCAATTTTGTCGAAATGAAAAAGTCCGTCCTGGGTCCGGGTGCCAAGGCAAACCATCTCACCTATCTTGGCGATGCCGAAATCGGTGCCGGCGCGAATATCGGCGCAGGCACAATCACCTGCAATTATGATGGCTATTTCAAATACAAGACCGAGGTTGGCCCACGCGCCTTTGTCGGCTCCAACAGCGCGTTGATCGCGCCGGTGCGGATCGGGGCGGATGCGATTGTCGGGGCTGGCAGCGCAGTCTCACGCGATGTCGCAGATGGGGAACTGCGTCTGGTTCGGGCAGAGCAATTGGTAAAGCCCGGTTGGGCCGACCGGTTTCACGACATGATGAAGAAAAAGAAGGCGAACAAGGCCAGGTAATTGCACGTCGGCTGCCTTCCCAAACCATAGCGCACGAACCCACCTGTCGCCGCGTTACACTATTTTTCAAGCAGTTCGGCGATATTACAGCGCAAATGGAATCAGGCCGCGCGGGCAAATTTCGCAAGACCTAACCAACCCAACAGGGATATCGGGCAACAAATATGTGTGGAATTATCGGCATTGCTGGCAAGGATGACGTGGCAGAGCGCCTTGTTGATGGCCTGCGCCGCATGGAATATCGCGGCTATGACAGCGCCGGCCTTTGCACCGTGCATGAAGGCGAAATGATCCGTCGGCGTGCCGAAGGAAAGCTGATCAATCTGGTGAACGAACTGTCCGGCCAGGAAGCGCCGGGAACGATCGGCATCGCCCACACCCGCTGGGCAACGCATGGCGCGCCCACCGCCGCAAATGCCCATCCGCATGCCACTTCGCGGGTCGCACTGGTCCACAACGGCATCATCGAAAACTTCCGCCAGCTGCGCGAAGAACTGGCGCAGCGTGGCCGGACCTTCGAAAGCGAGACCGACAGCGAGGTGGTTGCGCATCTGGTATCCGAGCGGATCGAAGCTGGCATGTCTCCTCAAGACGCCGTGCGGGAAACNCTCCCGCAGCTTCGCGGTGCCTTCGCCCTTGCGATCGCATTTCGGGATCAACCTGACATGCTGATCGGGGCGCGGCTCGGCTCGCCACTGGTTGTCGGCTATGGCGATGGGGAAACTTTCCTGGGCTCCGATGCGCTCGCGCTTGCCCCGCTGACGCAGCAAATCTCCTATCTTGAAGAGGGTGATTGGGTGGTCCTGAGCGCAGATGGTGCCACAATCTACAATGCAGATGGCACAGAGGCATCGCGTGAGGTGACAACGTCTGGCGCGTCTGCCGCGGCCATCGAGAAGGGCAATTATCGCCACTTCATGCANAAGGAAATCTTCGAACAACCAACCGTGGTTGCACAGACCCTGCAAAGCTATGTCCGCCAGGTCGACCGATCAATTGCATTGCCGCAAATTGATTTCGACCTTTCGGCCATTAACCGCATCACCATCGTGGCCTGCGGAACAAGCTATTATGCTGGAATGGTTGCAAAATACTGGTTCGAGCAATTCGCGCGGCTGCCCGTGGACATCGATGTTGCCAGCGAATTTCGCTATCGCGAGCCTGTTTTGGAACCCGGTGGCCTGGCCCTGTTCATCTCCCAATCGGGTGAAACGGCAGATACGCTGGCCGCGCTGCGCCATTGCAAGCAGGCAGGGCAAATTATCGCTGTCGTCGTCAACGTGCCGACCAGTTCAATGGCACGCGAAGCCGATCTGCTTTTGCCGACCCATGCCGGACCGGAAATTGGCGTTGCATCGACCAAAGCCTTTACGTGCCAACTGGCTGTCCTTGCCGCATTTGCCGCCAACATGGCGGTCAAGCGCGGGCGGATGGATCGCGCCGAAGAAGCCGACGTTGTCAAACATCTGCTCGAAGCGCCCGCCTGCCTCAACGCCGCGCTTGGCTATGACGAGGAAATCGCCGCGATGGCGCACCTGATCGCACCGGCCCGCGATGTCCTGTATCTGGGCCGTGGTCAGGATTATCCTCTGGCGCTGGAAGGCGCACTTAAGTTGAAGGAAATCAGTTATATACACGCAGAGGGATATGCTTCTGGCGAAATGAAACATGGGCCGATTGCGCTGATAGATGAAGACGTTCCGGTCATTGTTCTGGCCCCATCCGGCCCGCTTTTTGAAAAGACCGTCAGCAATATGCATGAGGTGAGCGCCAGAGGCGGCAAGGTTGTGCTGATTTCTGATTGGGAAGGCATTGCCGATGCGGGCGAGGATTGCATGTCGGTGATAGAGATGCCCAAGGTCCACCCCCTTATCGCGCCGCTGGTCTATGCCGTGCCGGTACAGNTGCTGGCCTATCACGTGGCCTGCGTGAAGGGCACCGATGTCGACCAGCCGCGCAATCTGGCCAAAAGTGTCACAGTTGAATAGCAGCCACGCCTCTTTTCATAAATTGCTGCCAGCCCGGTAAGGAACTTTACCAGCTGCTAACTAGTAAGCAGCTAAAGCATTTGCGTGAGCAAAAATGGCACCAATCAGGCAACGATGCCTTCTGATCTGTCCACGCTGGCGGTACTGGGCCTNTCTGACAAGACAGATGGGGACTGGTCGCGGGTGCGCGGGCTGCAATATGCCAGCCTTGCTCAAGGGACAGCATCACGAATGCTGGCTCAGGCTGTAGCTGGCGTTGCATCAGCGGTATTGTTGCTGGGCAAAGTTCCAATCATCGCGATAATTGCCTGGCTCATAGCGCTGGGCATTTCGTTGTATTTCAGTGCGCGAATCGACCGCTCGCTTATTGATGCGGACAGACGCCGGATGTCGACCAATGAGGTCCAAACGCAGACAATCAGCTCGATAGTAAATTCCCTCCTATGGGTTTTACCCATCGCGAGTGCCGGCATCTTCGCGGACACAACAACGCAGCTGAAGCTGTGGACTGTCCTGGCCATGTTGATGACCGCATCGGCCATTCTTATTCCTGCCGTACCAATGGCCAGCATCTTGCTCACACTTATTGTCGGCGGCGGCGCAATTACCCAGTTCCTGTTTATCGAGGCATACGACATGGCCGTCGTTGCCACCGGCTTTGTCGTCACGATTCTGGTCGCAACCGTAGAGAGCGCTCGCCGCTATCTCACCACCAAAGTGGCAGAGGCCGGAATGGTCGAGAAAAGCGAAACCGTATCGCTGCTCCTGCGTGAGTTTGAAGAAGGCGGGGCCGACTGGCTGTGGCAAATCGACACCTCGCGCCGGGTCCGCTCCGTTTCACCGCGATTTGCTTTCGCTTTGGGTAAAAGCGCTGCGGAAGTTGAAGGCAAACCGATTATCGAGCTTATTGCCGGTCCTGCGTGGGAGACCGGGCAGTTTCCCTCCAGCCTGCATGATCTGGCCGAACGCCTTAAACGCCGGGAAAGCTTTTCAAACCTGCTGGTGCGCGTCCAGATCAATTCTGTGCCGCGCTGGTGGGAATTGTCCGGCACGCCCAAGCTGGACGAACACGGCAATTTCGATGGATTTCGCGGCGTTGGTTCCGATGTCACGGAAGCGCGCGAAAGTTCTGACAAGATCGCGCATATGGCGCGTTATGACACGCTGACCGGCCTTCCCAACCGCATGATGCTGACAGAAGCATTGGGCAATGCGTTGAGCTATGTTGAACGATGGCGCTCACGCTGCGCCTTCCTGATGATCGATCTCGATCGCTTCAAGGCGGTCAACGATACGCTGGGCCATCTGGTGGGAGACCAGTTGCTTGCCCGCGTGTCTGACCGGCTCAAGGAGCAGATGACCGACAATGAGCTTTGCGGCAGACTGGGCGGCGACGAATTTGCCGTCGTGGTGCGCGATGCCCCCAACATGGCGCACGTCGAACAGGTTGCCCAACGCGTAATTGATCACCTTTCGCAACCCTATGAGGTAGACCATCACACGCTTTATGTCGGTGCCAGCGTCGGTTCGGCGTTTGGGCCGCGCGATGGCGCCACTGTCGAGACCTTGATGCGCAATGCCGATCTCGCGCTTTACCGTGCGAAGGACCAGGGCGGCGGCGCGCACTTTACTTACGAACCAGCCCTCCACGCCCATGCCGAAGAGCGCCGGAAGCTGGAATTTTCGCTGCGCCGCGCGCTTGAACTGAATGAGTTCACGCTGAATTATCAGCCGGTTGTCGATACCAGCACCGAAGGTGTGGTCAGCTTCGAAGCCTTGCTCAGGTGGAACAGCGGTGAACATGGGCCGGTCACCCCGGACAAGTTCATACCGCTTGCAGAGGATACCCGGCTGATCATTCCGATCGGAGAATGGGTGCTGCGCGAGGCCTGCCGCGAGGCGACAAGATGGCCCGAACATATCCGCGTTGCCGTCAACGTCTCTGGTGAGCAACTTCTCGATCCGAATTTCGCAGCAAGCGTTGTCGGTGCCTTGTCATCCAGCGGGCTGCAGGCAAGCCGGCTCGAACTTGAAGTGACCGAAAGCATCTTTCTGCGCGACGCAGATCAGGCCCGCGCAGCACTGGAACAGGTGATGGTACTAGGCTGCAACATCGCGCTGGATGACTTTGGAACCGGCTATTCCTCGCTTGGGTACCTGCGCAAGCTGCGCTTTTCGACCATCAAGATCGATCGCAGTTTCGTTCAGGGTGCGGCCACCGGAAACCCGGAAAGCCTGGCAATCATTCGCGCAGTTGTTGCGATGGCGGACAGTCTCGATATGTCGACTACAGCCGAGGGCGTGGAGACTGACAAGGAACTTGCAACGATCCGCCAACTGGGCTGCAAGAAAATCCAGGGCTACTATTTTGGCCGCCCGATGGTGGCCGACGATGCGTGCAAACTGTTTCAGCAACGCTTTATCCAGAGCGGCAACACCGCAGCCTGACCGGGACCAGACGAACCGCTCAGGCGGAAACAAGGCGTGACACCACGCCTTCGAATAATTTCCGGCCGTCTTGCCCGCCATGTGCCGCATCAATTGCACGTTCCGGATGCGGCATCATTCCCAGAACATTGCGATCTTCATTCAACACACCGGCAATGCCGCGCGCCGATCCATTGACCGGTTCGGTATAACGAAACGCGATCTGCCCTTCCCCTTCCAGGCGGTCGAGTGTGGTTTCGTCAGCAAAATAGTTGCCATCGTGATGGGCCACGGGGATCACAATTTCCTGCCCTGTGCGATAAGCGGAGGTGAAGCAGGAGCCTTCGTTCTCCACCGTGAGCCGAACATCGCGGCAAACAAAACGAATTGCCGCATTGCGCATCAAGGCGCCGGGTAACAGCCCGGTCTCGGTCAACACCTGAAAGCCATTGCAAACCCCCAACACCGGAACACCGCGTTTCACCGCATCGACCACTGCACGCATGATCGGGGAGCGACCGGCCATGGCCCCCGAACGCAGATAGTCACCGTAAGAAAACCCGCCCGGTAGCGCCACAAAATCGACCCTGTCCGGCAAGCTCGGTTCGCCGTGCCAGACACGGGCCGGAGCAACCCCTGAGACATTTTCCAGCGCCACTGCCATGTCACGGTCACAGTTGGACCCTGGAAACGTGATAACAACAGCGCGAAAGCCACTCATGCCGAAAGCCTTTCCACGCGGTAATTCTCGATTACCATATTGGCGAGCAGCTTGCGGCACATCTCATCAAGCTGCGCATCGCTCACGGTATCGTCGACCTCAAGCTCGATAAGCTTGCCAGCCCGCACACCGTTGACGCCCTTGAAACCCAGACCTTCCAGCGAATGCTGAATGGCACGGCCTTGCGGGTCGAGCACGCCGGGCTTCAGACTGACATGGATCTGCACTTTCATTGGCTAGCCCTTTCTGCGCGATTCGACGTAAAGAGCCTATGGCCAGCGATGGCGGCTCCTGCAACCTGGTGCAGGGTCATTGAAAGCGATCTGTGCACATGCGACTCCAACTTGAGGCGCTGGCACGCGGGAATTTGAGACACCCACAAGCGGGAGATTGACATGTATTGCGATTTCGGCGGCAGGGTTGCCATCGTAACCGGCGCAGGAAACGGCCTGGGGCGCGCATATGCGCTGGAACTTGGCCGGCGGGGCGCAAAGGTTGTGGTCAATGATCTGGGCGGCGGCCGTGACGGGAGCGGCCAGTCGGATGCAGCGCAGCAGGTCGTTGAAGAAATTGAGCGCAGCGGCGGCCAGGCAATCGCCGATCGCAGCGATGTTTCGGACTACGGGCAAATGGAGCAAATGGTTGCCCGCACCCGCGCGCGATGGGGAACGGTGCATATTCTCATCAACAACGCCGGGATTCTGCGCGATCGAACATTCCTGAAGATGAACCCTGCGGATTTCGAAGGGGTAATAAGGGTACACCTGCTTGGAAGCGCCTATGCAACCCATGCTGTCTGGCCGCTGATGCGCGATCAGGAATATGGACGAATCCTGATGACCAGTTCTTCTTCAGGCTTGGCGGCAATTTTGGGCAGGCCAATTATGCCGCCGCCAAGGCCGGGATGATCGGCCTTGCCAAGACATTGGCGCTTGAAGGCGCAAAATACGATATCCGCGTCAACCTGCTGGCCCCCACCGCCGGCACCCGCATGACCGAAGACATCTTTCCTGACGAGGCATTCAAGGCGTTCAAGCCCGAATCGGTCGCCGCTGCTGCACTTTTTCTGGTGAGCGAGGATGCGCCGGCCAATGTTATGATGGGCGCAGGTGGCGGCGTTTACCAGTCGGCCTGGCTGACCATGAATGAAGGCGTATTGCTGCCGCCCGGCCAGCAAACACCAGAGGGGGTGGCCGCAGCATGGGACCGCATCAGCGACCGCTCAACCGACAGCCCCTTGAACAACGGCATGGATCAATCGACCCATGCAATTGAAATGCTGCGCAAAGCCGAAAAGAAAAAATAGCAGCGGCCATCGGCGCGCTCAGCCATGGCTGAACGAGATTGAACCGCGCGGTCTAGCCGTCCACCGTTTTGAGCAAGCGCCTCTCAAGCGGAAAAAGCACCCCGCCAAGATCGTGCCCGCGTTTCAAGACCTGGCCCGCTTCACCAAACAACGTCCACATCCCCTGCCGCCCGCGCAGCGCCGGACGTTTCTCTATGCGCACCTGCGGCCGTTCCGCAGCCCGGCGAAAAGCGCAGAAACTGGCGGCATCACGGTCAAAATTCATCGCATAGTCGCGCCACTTACCCGCCGCGACCATCCGCCCATAAATATCGAGGATTCGCTGCAATTCCTTACGCTCAAAGCCAACCTGGGCGGGCCGAGATCTGGGGAAGGCAACAACATTCGTGCCTGACGCCAGCAACCGATCACCGCCTGAAGCCATCCGGTTCAACTGCTTTTGCGCGCCATCGAGGTCGCGGTATCGGTGCCGCCGCGTTCTGCCATCAGCGCATCGACCTGCTCTCGCAAACTGGCGATTTCGGCTTCCATATCTTCAAGGCAGGGATTGCCCGGTTCGCACGGCTCCTTGCACGGCGTGCCATAGGGCATGAAGTCCTTGGCCCAGGTCTCTGCCTTCACCAGTGTGGAACGGGCCTTGATGCCCACCATCGTTGCGCCTTCGGGCACATCATCTGTGACCACGGCGTTGGCCCCGACACGGGCCCGCGTGCCAACCGTTATCGGACCGATAATCTGTGCACCCGAACCGATAATGACGTTATCGCCCACCGTCGGATGGCGCTTTCCGCCCTTGCCATTGGCCGGATTGGTGCCGCCCAGAGTGACACATTGGTAGATCGTCACATTATCACCAATATCAGCGGTCTCCCCGATCACCGTGAAACCGTGGTCGATAAACAAATTCTTGCCGATCCTTGCGCCGGGATGGATGTCAATCGCGGTCAGGAAACGGGACAGATGATTGATCACCCGCGCCAGAAAATACAGCCGTATTTTGAAAAGCGCATGTGCAATCCGGTGCCAGAACACCGCCCACACGCCCGGATACAGCAATATTTCCCACCGCGATCGCGGTGCCGGATCGCGCGCAGAGATCGATCTGAGATAGCGGGCAAGTCCACCAAACATAATGCGATTCTCCCACCAAATGCCGTTCAAAGCAAGCTTGGCTGGTCAGGTCCGGAAATTTCTTCAAGCGCTTCGCGCCACACCGCAAGGGTCGGCGGCTGCTTGCGTTCAAGACTTATCCGGTCGATTGCAGCTACAAGTGTCTCGACGCCCATGTGGCTACGCTCGCACCGCGGCACAAGGTATGCAGCAGCATCCGGCCCCAGCGCCAGCCCGCGCATTTCCGCATGCAGCGCGATAAGATCCGCCAGCAGGCTATCATCGGGCGCGGTAATGTGCAGGTGAAGCGCAGCCCCAAGCCGGGATGCCAGATCGGGAAGATCGACCTTCCATTTGCCCTCAATCGCATTGCTGACGATCAACAGCGGCCTGCGCAGCTCTTGTGCCCTGTTCCACCGGTGGAAGACCATATTTTCATCCATGCCATCAGCATCGTCCAGCGCTTCACCCGCTCCGTTCTGCAAGAACCACCGCGCCAGCAAGGATTTGCCAGAACGCGGCGGGCCAGAAAGCACGGCTGTTCCAAAGGGCCATGACTGCGGTGCCTGCAAGGCTTCGANAACCTTGGCATTGGCCCCACCGACAACGATGCGCGGGGGATTTTTCTGCGCTGGATCGGAGGATAGCGGAAGGGCAATTTGCCGCATGGCGGCCTATCGCCTAATTCTGAGCGCATTCTGGCCGACGGTCACCTGCCAGCCCTGCCCGCGAAGCGCAGTGGCCAGCCCATCCAGGCTTCCCGCCATGGTGACACGCATCACAGACGTTCCGCCAATTGCGATACTGGTGGTTGCCGCGCTGCGCACGCCAGCAACGCCGCGTACACCGGCCAGCGCAGAATCAACCATCCCGGCATCGGGCGAATCGAATTGCACGGAAAAGGTCGATATCGTGGGTGCCGCTGTGGCCGCGGTGCGGTTCTGCCCTTGTTCAGCGGCCGCATTTTCGCTCTGCTCTGGTTCTTGTGCGGCCCGCAGCCTGGCCGCAAGCTGAGCCAGTGCCGATTCGAATTGCGCCTCGCCCGATTTCAGCGTCGGATCAGGCGTGAGCAATCCGCGATCCAGCGCCCTGCCGTAAATCTTGTCCATCCGCACCAATGCCTGGTTGAGCATAGCGGGAACCGCGCTCTCATTCTT
>JGI24723J26617_10004099_pt1 | contig 10163 bp, 10 predicted proteins | sample Cruoilmetagenom6_FD_26617 | JGI IMG/M metagenome (IMG submission 26617) | reverse complement strand
ATCGAGGAATGCGTCGCCCCGCTCGGCACGGCGCTAACTGAGACGCAAATCGAGATGCTCTGGCGTCATGTCGAAAGCCCGATCCTTTGCTTTGATGGCGATACGGCTGGACAGAGAGCGGCAATGCGCGCCGTTTGCCGGGCGCTGCCGTTGCTCAAACCTGCACATTCGCTGCGCATCGTGACCTTGCCTCCCGGCCTCGACCCCGACGACCTTATCAAACGTGAAGGCGTCGGCTCTTTGGAAGCAAAGTTGGGCGAAGCACGCAGCCTGGTCGATATGCTCTGGACCACCGAACGCGATGCCGTGCCGCTCAACACGCCTGAGGACAAGGCCGGCCTTAAAGCCCGGCTCCTGGCGCACGTCGATGCGATAGGCGAGCAGGACATACGCGCGCTCTATCGGCGCGAATTGCTCGATAGGTTCTCCGCCTTTGCTTTCCCGAAGCGCGACAACGACTGGAAGAAGCGAACGCCATTTGGTGCCAAGCAACGCCCATCACCCTCCACACCGGCCAATATCGGCCGTTTGCGCCGCGCGGCTGACGGGCCAAGCAAGGCCCATCACCCTCCACACCGGCCAATATCGGCCGTTTGCGCCGCGCGGCTGACGGTGGTTCGCGCGATGCTCTTTCAGCTGCGATCCTTGCCGGGCTGATCCGCTGGCCGGGTGAAATGACACTTCATGCCGAAACACTGGCTCGCACCCGCGGCCTCGATCCGCGATTTGCCATGCTTCTTGATNGCTACGATGCAGCAGGAACGCTTGAAAGCGGCGTTCTGTCCACCATATTAGCCGAACACGGTCTGGAAATGCCCAAACCTGCCGAATATTCAGGGCTGCGATTTGGTTTTCTAGGCAGTGACGTCACTCTTGCCGATGCGGCTTCGGAACTGGCCCAGGCTATCGGCCTTCTGGTCCAGCGTCCGGCGCTTGAAGCTGCGCTTGCCGATGCAACGGCGCGATTGGACGAAGAATGGTCGAACGAGGCATTTGCGGAACAACAACGATTGCGCGAGAGAAAACTGGAATTTGACAACCGTTTGGGGCAAGTGGCCACCAAGCGCGAAGTGGTTCCCGACGAAACCACTAGTGATTCAGGGCGATAGAATGGCAACGAAGAAAAACGATGAACCTGCAAATGCTGAAAAAGCGGACGCTGCAGATGCGCCGCTGATCGATCTTAACGAAGCCTCGATCAAGAAGCTGATTGCGCGTGCCAAGCGGCGCGGGGTCATCACGTATGACGAGCTGAACGAGGCGCTGCCGCAAGACCAGATGTCTTCCGAACAGATCGAGGACGTGATGTCTGCGATTTCCGAAATGGGCGTCAACATCGTCGAAAGCGACGAAGACAGCCAGGAAGAGCAGCAAGGCGTCGACGAGATTCAGGCCGACGAGAAAGCGCCTGGCAAGCCTGCCACGGAAACCAAGAAAAAAGAAACCACCGAACGTACAGACGATCCGGTGCGCATGTACTTGCGCGAAATGGGCGCGGTCGAACTGCTCAGCCGCGAGGGCGAAATCGCCATCGCCAAGCGAATCGAAGCCGGTCGCGACATGATGATCCTGGGTTTGTGCGAAAGCCCGATCACGTTCCACGCCATCATCCTGTGGTCCGAAGCCCTCAACAACGAGGAAATGCAGCTGCGCGAGATACTCGATCTTGACGCTATGCTTTCCAAGGAGCCTCCCGTCGAAAAGATGGAAGAGGAAGAGGACGACGACAGCGGTGAAATCAGCGAAGCCACTGCGGGTCCGTCTTACAAGGAAGACGAAGAGGAAGCCGGCGATTCGGACGAGGAGTCGGAAGACGACGAGGAAGAGGAAGATGAAGACGGCAGCATAGCGCGCAAGAAACGCGAAGAGGAAGAAGAGGAAGACAACACTCTCAGCCTCGCGCAGATGGAAGCAGCGCTGAAGCCCGATGCCCTCGAAAAATTTGCAACGATTACCAAGCTGTTCAAAAAGTTTGAGAAAATCCAGGCCGAACGGCTCGATGCACTGGGCATCGGCAATGATTTCCCCGCGGCCAAGGAAAAGAAATACCAAAACTTGCGCGAGGAACTCACAGCGCAAGTCGAGAGCGTGCAATTCCATGCGACCAAGATCGAATTCCTNGTNGACAACCTTTACGCCTTCAATCGCCGCCTGACTGCACTGGGCGGGCAGATGCTCCGTCTGGCAGAGCGTCACAAGGTCAAACGCGCCGATTTCCTCAAGGTTTATATTGGGCGTGAGCTTGACGAAGCCTGGCTTGCTGAAGTGTCGAAACTCGACAAGAAATGGGCTGCGTTCGCAAAGGCCGAGGCCGATTCAGTCGAGCGCATTCGTGCCGAAGTTTCAGATATCGCTGCCGCAACCGGCATGTCACTCATCGAGTTCCGCCGGATCGTGAACATGGTCCAGAAAGGCGAACGCGAGGCACGCATTGCCAAAAAAGAAATGGTTGAAGCGAACCTGCGCCTCGTCATTTCGATCGCCAAGAAATACACCAACCGAGGCTTGCAGTTCCTTGACCTGATCCAGGAAGGTAACATCGGCTTGATGAAAGCCGTCGACAAGTTTGAATACCGGCGCGGTTACAAGTTCAGCACGTATGCGACGTGGTGGATCCGGCAGGCGATCACCCGCTCAATCGCCGATCAGGCGCGCACCATTCGCATCCCGGTCCACATGATCGAAACGATCAACAAACTTGTGCGCACGAGCCGCCAGTTCCTCCACGAGCAAGGCCGCGAACCAACTCCGGAAGAAATGGCCGAGCGCCTTTCCATGCCGCTTGAAAAAGTGCGCAAGGTGATGAAGATCGCCAAAGAACCGATCAGCCTTGAAACACCGATTGGCGACGAGGAAGACTCGCACCTGGGCGATTTCATTGAGGACAAGAACGCGATCATCCCGGTCGATGCCGCGATCCAGTCGAACCTCAAGGAAACCGTCACCCGCGTGCTTGCCAGCCTGACACCTCGCGAGGAACGCGTACTGCGCATGCGCTTTGGCATCGGCATGAACACCGATCACACGCTNGAAGAAGTCGGCCAGCAGTTCTCTGTGACGCGCGAACGTATCCGCCAGATCGAAGCCAAGGCGCTGAGGAAACTCAAGCACCCGAGCAGGTCCCGCAAGATGCGCTCGTTCCTGGATCAGTGACAAGAAAAAAGGCCTCGCGAAATTCGCGGGGCCTTTTTCTTTGAAAGGAAGCACGTCGGCAGTCTTGCCTAGCCCGCGCTTTCCAGATGCAGCTCGCGCGATATGGCCCCCACATGGCGGTGGTCTGTCCCGCAGCAACCGCCAACTACGCGCAAGTTAGGCAGCAGCCGTGCCAGCTGCGCATGAAGTTGGCCGAACTCGCCGGGATCGCCGTCGTCCAGCTCTTCAGAGTTGTCCAGTTCCTCATGGCTCATTCGCGAGGCATTTGCCCTCAGGCCGCCGATCCTCGCTGTCCAGCTCTCACTATTGGCGATCGCGGTGCGGAAATGGTCAGGGTGGGCGCAATTGACCATGTAATACGCCGGTCCGCTGTCCGTCGCAGCATCGACCGCCTCGATCGCTTCACCAAGCATATCCCCGGACGGCAATCGACCGTCCGTTTCGACTGTGAAGGACATCACCACTGGCAGGCCCGCCTGCTGCGCTGCGCGCGTAATACCAATAGCCTCTCCAACATTGTTGATCGTGAGCGCGGACAGCATGTCGACTCCCTCTTCGGCGAACACGCCAATCTGGGGAGCATGCAAGGCCTGTGCCTCGGCGGCCGAAGGAATGCTCTGCGCCGCATAGCCGTCCCCGGCAGGTCCGATAACACCGTTCACAAGTATATCGGGCACGCGGCCCAGCCATTGTGAGCGGATCTCCTTTGCGTACTCGGCCGCGCCGCGAGTCAAAGCCAGAATCTGCTCCTTGTTCAATCCGAGCTGCTGCGCCCAACCGACACAACCACGCCAGGTATTCGTGTCGAGCACAAAGCCGGTGCCGGATGCTTGCGCGAGTGCAAGAAACCTGTCGAAATAACTGCGAAGTTTCGCTCTGAAGGGCTCATCATCCATCAATACGATCGCCGCAAATTCCGGCGCTTCGAAGCCTTCCACGAAGAACATCCAGGTTTCCATGCCGCCATCTGTCAGGAAAGGCCGTTCTGCTGCCATCAGAGTGTCGAACTTTGTCATTGTTGTCTCCAGGTCTGTTCGTTTCGAATGGCATGATAGTGCCGACAACGCTCCGCTAAGCCTAGCCGACTCACGGTTCAGCTTGACCTTCTTCAGGATATCTATTCAAATTCAATTGCTTGCTTATATTGCCGAAAGACCATGGCCTTTCGCACTTGGCTAAAACCATACCGCAGGTACTGTACTTGCAGTATAGTTTGCGACGGAGATATCATGTCACGAGGCAGCAAAACGCGCATGCGAATCATGGATGTCGCGCAGGATTCAGTCCTGAAGAAGGGATTTGATGCAACCTCGATCGAAGAGATCGTCGCCAGCGCGGAAATCACCAAAAGCGGGTTTTTCTATCATTTCAAAGACAAGAATGCCCTCGCCCATGCACTGATCGAGCGGCACATAGTGATCGAGGACGAACTGTTCGACGATCTGTTTTCGCGCGCGGCGCAATTGAGCGACGATCCCCTTCAAATCTTGTTGATCGGCCTGAAACTCCTCGCCGAACTAATCGAGGACATGCCAGGGGGCCATCCCGGCTGCATAGTCGCAACTGCCGTTTACCAGGATCGGCTGTTCAACAGTCAGGTCAAGGATGCCAATCGCAAGGCAGTCCTTGGCTGGAGACACCGTTTCCGAGCATTGTTTGAGAAAACCGCAGAAGCCTATCCGATGAACGATGAAGCCGATCTCGATTCGCTGGCTGACATGGTTTCAGCGGTCATCGAAGGTGGTCTTGTCATGGCCAGGGCGCTTGACGATCCGGCTGCGACTTCGCAGCAAGTCATGCTGATGCGATCATACGTGAAGTTGCTGTTCGCGCAGCGAGCCCAGTAAGCGTCATTTCTTGGGCAGTCGAAAACCGCAATGCGCGGGTGGAAACACGGCCAAGTTGCGCCTATGTGCATCGGCATGAAAATCGCCATCGCATCCGATCACGCCGCGCTCGACCTAAAGGCCGAGCTTGTGGCTTGGCTTGCCGAGCAGGGACATGAAGTGTCCGACCTTGGGCCGAACGCGCCGGACTCTGTCGATTATCCCGACTTTGGCTACATCTTGGCCGAAGCCATCGCGTCCGGCGAAGCGGAACGCGGCGTTGCCTTGTGCGGCTCGGGCGTTGGCATCTCGATTGCCGTCAATCGCAACCCCGATGTGCGCTGCGCCCTCGTATCCGAGCCGCTTTCCGCCGGATTGTCACGCGAACACAACGATGCGAACATTATTGCTATGGGCGCGCGTTTGACCGGANCGGACATGGCGAAGGCCTGCCTTGAGGCATTCCTCACAACCNAATTTGCCGGCGGGCGTCATCAGCGCCGTGTCGACAAGCTGACCAACCCCAATACGAACAGGCAAACAGCATGAGCACCAGCCTTGATACTCTCGAAGCCATCCGCCCCAACGGGTTTTTCACCGGTTCGCTTGCCGAGACCGATCCCGAAATCGCAGGCTGGATTGGCAAGGAACTTGGCCGCCAGCGCGACAAGATCGAGCTGATTGCAAGCGANAACATTTGCAGCCGCGCNGTGCTGGAAGCGCAAGGCTCAATCCTGACCAACAAGTATGCCGAGGGCTATCCGGGCAAGCGCTATTACGGCGGCTGTGAATATGTGGACGAGATCGAAACGCTGGCGATAGAGCGTGCAAAAGCGCTGTTCGGCTCAAATTTCGCGAACGTCCAGTCCAATTCGGGCAGCCAGATGAACCAGGCGGTTTTCCTTGCGNTATTGCAGCCGGGCGACAGCTTTATGGGCCTCGATCTTTCCGCCGGTGGACACCTCACCCATGGNTCGCCTGTCAACATGAGCGGCAAGTGGTTCAATCCNGTGCCNTATACCGTTCGTGACGACGATCACCTGATCGACATGGACGAAGTNGCCCGCATTGCCCGTGAGAACAAACCCAAGCTTATCATCTGTGGCGGCACGGCATATTCGCGCTTCTGGGATTTTGCCCGTTTCCGCGAAATTGCCGATGAAGTGGGCGCTTACCTGCTGGCAGATATGTCGCATTTTTCAGGCCTTGTTGCCGGCGGCGCGCATCCCAGCCCTGTCCCCCACGCTCATGTAACAACGACNACNACTCACAAGTCCCTGCGCGGCCCTCGCTCGGGCATCATCCTGTCCAATGACGAAGCCATCGCCAAGAAAATCAATTCNGCGATCTTTCCGGGTATGCAGGGCGGCCCGCTGATGCACATTATCGCTGCCAAGGCAGTTGCATTTGCTGAGGCCATGACACCAGAGTTCAAGGCCTATGCCAAAGCCGTGGCTGAAAATGCCAAGGTGCTTGCAGCCAGTTTGCAGGAGCAAGGCCTTGATATCGTATCGGGAGGGACCGACAATCACCTGATGCTGGTTGATCTGCGGCCATACAAGGCCAAGGGCAAACACGCAGAAAAGGCACTCGATCGCGCTGCGATCACCTGCAACAAGAACAACATTCCCAACGATCCGGAAAAACCGTTCGTCACGTCCGGTATCCGGCTTGGAACCCCGGCATGCACAACGCGCGGTTTCGGCCCGGACGAATTCCGCCTTGTTGGCCAGCTCATCGCCGAAGTTATCGACGGACTGCGCAAGAACGGCGATGAGGGCGACGCTCAAGTGGAACAAAGCGTTGCTGCGCGTGTCGCGGATCTGTGCGCGCGTTTCCCGATCTACGAAGGAATGTAGCCCTTGCGCTGCCCCTTCTGCGCGAACGAAGACAGCCAGGTCAAAGACAGCCGTCCGACCGAAGACAACACCGCGATCCGCAGGAGGCGCCAGTGTGGCAGCTGCGGTGCGCGCTTCACCACGTTCGAGCGCATTCAGCTACGCGAAATCACGGTGGTGAAAACCGATGGCGCCCGCGAAGCGTTTGACCGGGTGAAGCTGGAGAAATCGGTTGCGCTGGCTTGCCATAAACGTGAAATCGAACGCGAAATGATTGACCGGCTTGTTTCGGGCATACAGCGGCAAGTCGAAACTCTTGGCGACACCGAAGTGCCGTCACGCACAATCGGCGAGATGGTGATGAACGGCCTGCGCGAGATAGATAGTGTTGCCTATATCCGCTTCGCTTCGGTCTACCGCGATTTTAACGAGGCGCGCGATTTCGAAGAATTTGCCAGCACCGTGAAGGAGGCCGGGGGCAGCGATGGCCGAACTGACTGACCACCGCCCGATAATAGTGCTGGTGCGCCCGCAACTGGGTGAAAATATCGGTAAGGCTGCGCGCGCCATGCTGAATTTCGGACTGGACGAACTGCGCCTTGTTACGCCGCGCGATGGCTGGCCCAATCCCAAAGCGGGTCCAGCAGCAGCTGGCGCAGATATAGTGCTCGAACAGGCCACGTTGCATGAGACGCTGGCAGAGGCCGTTGCCGATTGCGCGCACGTTTACGCAACAACAGTGCGCAGACGCGATGTGACCAAGCCGATCGTGTCACCCCAGGATGCCGCGCGTGAAATTCACCGCGCAGACGGGCGTTCCGCCATAGTATTCGGGCCTGAGCGTTCAGGTCTGGAGACACAGGACGTGACGCTGGCACGCGCGATACTGACTGTCCCGGTCAATCCCGATTTTGGCTCTCTGAATCTGGCGCAAGCCGTGGTTCTGTGCGCTTATGAGTGGTCCAAACTCGCGGGGCTTGAATTGCCGAACGTGGATGAAGCCCTTCCCCCGGCCCCGCAGGACGAACTGGAAGGCTTGATCGACCACTTCGAAGCGATGCTGGAGCCTAAAAACTATTTTTGGCCAGAACCCCGCGCCGAGGCGATCCACCGGACATTGCGCAGTGTGCTCACTAAACCTGCATGGAATACGCTGGAAGTCCGGACCCTGCGAGGGGTCCTCAATACGTTGAAACGGCAACCGCGCATTCGCGACTAATCCGGCGAATGGGTTGTTTCCCACGCATCAAGTTCAAAGGCGATCGAGCCTTCGACAAGCAAGTCCCATAATTCAACTACAAGACCGGACGGGATGCCAAGTTCGCGCGCCAGAAGCCCGGCGTTTTCCAGCACTTCGGCTTTTCGCGTTTCATCACGCACGGCGCCCCTGTGCTGTTTGATTCGGGCTGCTGCACGCATATAGCCAAAGCGCTGCGCCAACAATCGCACGAGCGCGGCATCAAGGGCATCTACGCCCCCACGTACATCCTGCATCGTCTGGCATTGATCGGGCGGAACTATCGCGTCTGGCATGGCCTGCCCCTAGCCTCTGTTTCCTGGTCCGTCGAGTGCCGGGCACAATGCTTGACTTTCGTGGCTGATCGCTTATTCGCGCGCCTTCACTTCGGCACCTGCCTTTTTGGTGGGTTCGCTTAATTGGCCCTGCACCCCGGTGAAGCAGCGGCCGCATTGCACAACAGGTGCAATGGTGCATTCCGGNAATTCAAGCGCAGCCAGAACGGCGGCGCAAGCAAATTTGGAGACGACATATGTCGAAGCGCAAAAGCGCCAAGTACAAGCTCGACCGCCGTATGGGCGAGAACATCTGGGGCCGCCCGAAAAGCGCGGTCAACCGCCGCTCCTATGGCCCCGGCCAGCACGGCCAGCGCCGCAAGAGCAAGATTTCCGACTATGGCATCCAGCTTCGCGCCAAGCAGAAGCTGAAAGGCTATTACGGCGACGTGACCGAGAAGCAGTTCAAACGCACCTACCAGGAAGCCACCAAGATCAAGGGCGATACCGGCCAGAACCTGATCGGCCTGCTCGAACGCCGGCTCGACATGGTCGTCTACCGCGCAAAGTTCGCGCCGACGGTCTTCTCGGCTCGCCAGATCGTCAGCCACGGCCACATCCGTGTCAACGGTGTGAAGTGCAATGTGGCAAGCCGCCGCATCAAAATTGGTGACATCATCAGCCTGGGCGACAAGGCCAAGGAAATGGCGCTCGTTATCGAAGCGCAGGCGCTGCCCGAACGCGAGATTCCTGATTACATCGCAGTCGATGGCACCGACAAGGTTTCCTATGCGCGCGTGCCAACGCTCGACGAAGTGCCTTACCCGGTGCAGATGGAACCGAACCTGGTCGTCGAGTTCTACTCGCGCTGATTTTCGGTCCAGTTACGAAATGCGAAAGGGCGGTCCAGCGGGGCCGCCCTTTTTCGTGGTTGATCAATCAGCAGCTACTGGCGAATCCAGCCACGCGTTACGTCCGAAGATAATCACTGCGAAACGCGCTTGCAAAGGCGGCGAAGCGCCCTACCCCAATCGCATCGCGCATCGACTGCATCAATTGCTGGTAAAAGCTCAGGTTATGCTCGGTCATCAGCATTGCCCCCAGCATTTCGCCCGATTTTGTCAAATGGTGCAAATAGGCTCGGCTGTATGTGCCGCACGTAGGACAGCTGCAACGCTCATCCAGCGGCCCGGTGTCTTCTGCAAAGCGGGCATTGCGCAAGTTGAGCGGGCCATTCCACGTAAACGCCTGCCCATTGCGCCCAGACCGCGTTGGCAGAACGCAATCGAACATATCAACCCCTCGCTCAACCGCGCCGACAAGGTCATCAGGTTTGCCTACACCCATCAGGTATCGCGGTGCATCCTGGGGTAGCTGGCCCGGTGCAAAATCCAGCGCGGCGAACATCGCCTCCTGCCCTTCGCCCACAGCAAGGCCTCCAATCGCATAGCCATCGAAACCGATCTCAGTCAGCGCTTCGGCGCTTTGCCCGCGCAGCCCCACATCCAGTGCGCCTTGCTGGATGCCGAACAGGGCCGAACGTGCCGCATGATCCTCACCAGAATCAAAACCCTCCCGGCTGCGCTTGGCCCAGCGCATCGAAAGCTCCATCGAGGCNGCAATCTCATCNCGCGGCTGATCCGCGCGCGGACATTCATCGAAGGCCATGACGATATCGGAACCCAGCAAGCGCTGGATTTCCATTGAACGTTCCGGGCTGAGCATGTGGCGCGAACCATCCAGGTGGCTGGCAAACGCAACACCTTCTTCCGTGATCTTGCGCAGGTCTGACAGGCTCATCACCTGAAATCCGCCGCTGTCAGTCAGGATCGGG
>JGI24723J26617_10004096_pt1 | contig 10172 bp, 7 predicted proteins | sample Cruoilmetagenom6_FD_26617 | JGI IMG/M metagenome (IMG submission 26617) | reverse complement strand
TCCAAATAATATTCGGCAGCTTCGGTGGGAATGAACTGCTTCAGTTTGTTGCGCCATTCCACCAAATCCTCATCTTTTATTTCGTTTTTAAGCATTGTGCGCCAATTGGTTTTATCGCTTACGTGGTCTTTTAGCGCCACCTCCGTTATTCCAGCTAAATATCTATTTGGCACTTCTACAATTTCAATGGCCTCGTGTGCGCCTTGATCAATCCATCGGGTAGGAATCTGGGTTTTGCGAGTAACTCCTACTTTTACACTGCTACTATTGGCTAGATAAACCACATGTGGCTGTATCTGTACTTTTTCTTCATAAGCAAGATCGCGATCCTCAATCCCTAAATGCGCTTTGCTCATTTCTGGATTTATTATCCAATCGGCCGCTTGGGGAATTTCAAAAAAGCANTCATAACAATAACCTTGACGGTAAATTTTCTTCTGAAGGCTACAATTCAGGCATTGATAGCGCAGAAAATTGATTGAAACTTTCTTATCCAGCAACTGGTTCATATGCAAAAAATCATTTTCAAAAACCAGGTAATACTGAATGGGCGATCCATTTTCAGTCTGCATTTTTGTAAGCACTCCTTCGTAATTCATTTACTCAAAAATATTTAGGTGATACTGTTTTCTGAAGAAAAGCCGTTAAAACATCACTTCAAAAAAAGTTAAAAACCTACCTTCCAGCAGGCAGGTCGTAATTATAAAATCGTTATTTTTATAGCATAAAGATAGCAGAAAAACATGCCAATCCCCATTGTAAATTCTATTGCTTCTTGGTTCCTTAAAAAAAGATTTCATCAAATAGACCTTTTTTTGAAATATCCTATTGAGGTTCAGGAAGAATTGCTTTTCAATTTACTCCAAAAAGCAAAATATACTGAAATTGGCCGCGAATACAATTTTTCAACCATAAAGACCTACCGTGAATTTTCCGAAAGGGTACCCGTAACCACTTACGAAGAAAATGAGGCCAGAATTGAACGCGCCCGCCGCGGCGAAAGCAATATTTTTTGGCCCACGCCCATAAAATGGTTTGCCAAATCCAGCGGCACTACCAATGCCAAGAGTAAATTCATTCCCGTTACAAACGATTCCCTCGAAAACTGCCACTATGCCGCAAGTAAGGATTTGCTGTGCATGTACCTGAACAACAATCCAAATGCCCAATTATTTTTGGGAAAGAGTTTACGGCTCGGGGGAAGCAAGCAATTGTATGAAGAAAACGGAACCGTGTTTGGCGACCTTTCCGCAATTTTGATAGACAATATGCCTTTTTGGGCCGAATTTAGCAGTACGCCCAGCAACGAAGTTTCATTAATGGGCGATTGGGAAACCAAAATGCAGGCAATAGTTAACGAAACCATCAAAGAAAATGTTACCAGTCTCGCCGGCGTGCCCTCGTGGATGCTCGTATTGCTGAACCAGGTTATTGAAACTACCGGCAGAAATAATCTTTTTGAAGTTTGGCCAAATTTGGAGGTATATTTTCATGGCGGTGTAAATTTTGACCCGTACATTGATCAATACAATAAATTGCTTCCCAAAAGTAATTTTAGGTATTATGAAATTTACAATGCTTCGGAAGGTTTCTTCGCAATCCAGGACCGAAACGAAAACAAGGAGTTGCTGTTGATGCTTGATTACGGAATTTTTTATGAATTTATCCCTATGGATAAATACGGTACTCCGGACGAAAAGGTAATTCCGCTGAGCGAGGTGGAAGAAGGGAAAAATTATGCCATTGTCATTACTACCAACGCAGGCCTTTGGCGGTATAAGATTGGCGATACCGTCCGCTTCACCTCAACGGACCCATACCGCATAAAAGTTACGGGAAGAACAAAACACCACATCAATGTTTTTGGCGAAGAGTTAATTATTGAAAACGCCGAGACCGCACTGCGAAAGGCTTCGCAACTTACCAACGCCGAAATCGTCGATTATACGGCCGCGCCCATTTTTATGAATGGAAAAGAAAAAGGCGCGCACGAGTGGATAATTGAATTTAAATCGCCGCCCGATGATCTTAACTCGTTTACCCAACTTTTGGATACTGCTTTACAGGAAGTAAATAGCGATTATGAGGCGAAACGTTTCAACAATACTACTTTAAACGCCCCAAAAATCCATAACGCGCGGGAACGGCTTTTTTATGACTGGTTAAAAGAAAAAAACAAATTGGGCGGGCAGCACAAAGTGCCCAGACTTTCCAACACGCGGGATTATTTGGAAGAATTATTAACGCTCAATCGTTCCTTTTAATACTTTTCTAGTTTTCCAAGGGGTTGTAAATCGTACATTTCAAACACTTTAACGACTACTTTTTCCAAAAAATGTATTTCAACGACTTTCTATGTAAGTTCAACTAAAACTTTTGGGGGCACTGTGGTTCCATGGTACTTTTGAGGCATCAAAATCATTGATATTTCATAATGAAACAAGTTTTATACATAGTTTGCTTTTTGGTTTTTACCGTTTTGTTTTCGTCATGTGCATCTACAAATGCAGCTAAAAATGACGGTGGAGTAGCCGGTTATAATTTAAAAAGCAAGAAAGAGCAAATGCACAATAAAATTCTTTACAACAAGAATAAATCTTTGCTCGCTACCCCTTAAGTGTTAATTAGTAAGCATAAAAAACCCCGATTTTCATCGGGGTTTTGCTTTTATAAAAACTTCGATCCTTAAGAAACCGCTTTCAACTTTTTGATCGTTGATTTGCTCATCTTTTCTTCAACGTATTCCTTTGTTACGTGCAGTTTTGTTTCATCCGTTCCCGGGAGATCGTACATGGCATCGGTCAACACGGCTTCGCAAAGCGACCTGAGTCCACGTGCGCCCAGCTTGTATTCAATGGCCTGATCAACGATAAAGTCCAATGCCTCTTCAGTAATCACAAAATCGATTCCGTCCATTTCAAACAGTTTTTTGTACTGTTTTATAATGGCATTTTTAGGCTCGGTAAGAATTGCGCGCAATGTTTCCTTATCCAAAGGATTCATATAAGTAAGCACGGGAAGACGGCCGATTATTTCGGGAATCAAGCCAAAATCCTTTAAATCCTTCGGAATAATATAGCGAAGCATNTTATCCTTTTCCATTTGATTTTCCTTTANGGANGCTGAAAATCCGACAGCCTGCATATTCAATCTTTTTGAAATATGACGCTCAATGCCATCAAAGGCACCACCAGCAATGAAGAGGATATTCTCCGTATTTACCTCAATAAATTTTTGATCCGGATGTTTTCGGCCTCCTTTTGGCGGCACGTTTACCGTAGTTCCTTCCAAAAGTTTCAATAACGCCTGCTGTACACCTTCGCCACTTACATCGCGGGTAATTGACGGGTTGTCGCTCTTACGGGCAATTTTATCAATTTCATCAATAAATACAATTCCGTTCTCGGCTTTTTCGAGATTGTAATCTGCGGCTTGGAGCAAACGGGTTAGAATACTCTCCACGTCCTCACCCACATAACCAGCCTCGGTTAAAACCGTAGCGTCGACGATAGCCAAGGGAACGTTCAACATTCGGGCTATGGTTTTTGCAATCAAGGTTTTTCCGGTTCCGGTCTGCCCCACAATGATGATATTACTTTTCTGTATTTCAATATCGTCATCGCTTTTTGGCTGTAACAATCGTTTGTAGTGATTGTAAACGGCAACCGACATTACTTTCTTGGTATGCTCCTGCCCTATTACGTATTCGTCCAAAAATGCATTGATGAGTTTTGGCTTTTTCAGCATTAAATCTTTGGAAAGATCTGTGTTTCCTGAATGCAACGCCTCCTCAACCACAATTCCGTGGGCCTGTTCAATACAACGGTCGCAAATGTGGGCATCCAGACCCGCAATGAGCAAGTTGGTTTCCGACTTTTTGCGGCCACAAAAGGAACATTCTAAATCTTCTTTCGACATATTATCTTTTTTCAAAAAAATCTGTTTTTTTAGCTTCGTGTCAATATTTCATCGATCATTCCGTACTCCAAAGCCTTATCGGCCTTCATCCAATAATCTCGATCGCTGTCGTCATACACTTTTTCATAGGTTTGTCCCGTGTGCTTGGCGATAATTTTATAAAGCTCTTCTTTTAAGGTAATTATTTCACGGGCGGTAATTTCAATATCGCTCGCTTGGCCCTGGGCACCGCCCAAAGGTTGGTGGATCATCACGCGTGAATGCGTTAATCCGCTACGCTTTCCCTTTTCACCGGCGCACAAGAGGACGGCGGCCATGGAAGCTGCCATTCCAGTGCAAATGGTTGCCACGTCCGGCTTTATGAATTGCATAGTGTCATAAATCCCCAAGCCCGCGTACACGCTACCGCCGGGAGAGTTGATGTAAATTTGAATATCGCGAGCGGCATCGGTGCTTGCCAAAAACAATAGTTGTGCCTGCACAATATTTGCCACTTGGTCGTTGATTCCCGTGCCGAGAAATATGATTCGGTCCATCATCAACCGCGAAAAAACGTCCATTGCCACGGCGTTCATCTGGCGTTCTTCAATAATATTTGGCGTCAAGTTGGTAGGGTACATACTACTTATAATTTTGTCGTAGTACATATTGTTGATTCCTTGATCTTTTATAGCAAAGTTTCTGAATTCGTTACTGTAGTTCATAAATGTTTGTTCGTTTTTTTAGATTTACGAAAATTAATTTAGAAAGCCTAAGGATTCCCATCTGCGCGGGAATTAAAAAGGCGTTAAATTAAATAATTCAACGCCTAAAGATAACTATTTCTTCGCTGAATTAGGCGTAGGCTTCCTTAATGAATTGATCGTAGGTAACCTCTTTGGTCTTCAATTTTGCGTTTTCCTTAAAGAAGTTAAGTAATTTGTTGGTGTTCAACTGCTCGCTCAGACGTTCTACTTCTTCCTTATTTGAAAGAATGCGGGCCGCGATTGACTCCAATTCCTCATCTGAAGGGTCCGTTTGGCCAAATTGTGCCATCTGCGCTTTTATCATATTTTTTGAATAGTCTTTCAATTCCTCAAAGGTTACCTGCAGATTGTTTTCCGCACGAAGTTTTCCTTCTATCAATTGGTAGCGCAGGCCCTTTTCGCTTCTTTCGTATTCGGCTTTTGCATCTTCCTCTGATAGTCTTTTTTCGCCCGTCATTGCAATCCAGCGCTGTAAAAATTCCTTCGGAAGATCGAATTTTGTGTTTTCAATCAAGGTCTCAACTACATCATTCAATAATTTTTGGTCGCTTTGTTGTGCAAATTGTCCTTCGGCATCCTCCTTTATTTTGGCCTTCAATTCCTCTTCGGAAGTAACCACGCCCTCCCCGAATAATTTATCGAACAGTTCTTGGTTCAATTCGGCCATTTCGCGTTTGTTCACTTCTTCAATTTTGAAGGAAACCTCAACGTCCAAACCGTGGGCATCGTCATGCGAAACGCCAAAATACTTTTGGTTGTCGTGGTCATCGGCAAACATTCCCTTTGTTTTCAATGTAACCGTGTCGCCAACTTTTGCCCCAATTAGGCTATCCAATTGCTTTTTACCGGCAATCTCCTCTGTGGAAAGGGTTGTTTTCTTCTCTATTTCTTTTTCATTTGAAGTAAAAGTTCCGGTAATTTCATCACCTTTTTCCACTTCTTTTTTGGAAATCAACTTGCCGTATTGCTTGCGGATGGTCTTTACTTGGTTGTTCAGCATTTCATCATCGGCAATGATTTTATATTGAACCACCTCTTTGCCCTTTACATCCACATCGAACTTCGGTGCAAGGCCCAATTCAAACTCAAAGGAATAATCGTCTGCATCCCAATTGATTTCCGCTTCATTCTTCGGAAGTGGGTTGCCCAGCACGTCAAGTTTTTCTTCGTTGAGGAATTTGTGGAGTGCATCCTGGAGCAGCTTGTTCACTTCTTCCACCAATACAGCCTTTCCGTACTGCTTCTTTACCATTCCCATAGGCACATGCCCTTTTCGGAACCCGGGAATATTGGCGTTTTTACGATAATCGTTAAGAACCTTTTCAACTTTACCTGAATAGTCCTCTTTTGAAACCTCTACCGTAAGCACGGCGTTCAGTTTATCAATGTCTTTTTTTGTAATGTTCATTTTTTCTCTTCTGAATTTCGGGTTGCAAAAGTACGGCTTTTTAGACAACACAACAAACAATTACAAACTGTTGTTCAGCAATTTGCTAATCTTCNTTTATAAGCGAAAAAAGAAGGGATTGAAAAAGNGAAAGCAACAAACTGAAAAGTAGCGCCCACCAAATGGTANCCACCGCAAACCCGCCCACAAAATAGTCGGCCATCATTATAATGAAAGCATTGATTATCAGNAGGAAAAGCCCAAAGGTAATAATGGTTATGGGCAGCGTCAATAGTACCAAAATTGGCTTTACTATAAGCCGCAATAGTGCAATCACAATTGCAACTATGATGGCCGAACCATAGCCTTCAACAGCTACGCCAGGCAAAATTTTTGACAATATCACAACTGCAAGGGCAGTGAGTAATAATTTGATTATTAGTTTCATTTTTGTGAGGTTTAAGTTGAATTTAAAGATAAAAAAAACCGCCCATACTAAGCGGTTTTTCTATAAAGCAATTATTTAATATTAATTATTTGTAACTGTAATAGTTGCATAGTTACCAATGTGCACCGTAGGAATAGTTGCATCGTAGGTATCATTAATTGCTTGAATAATCAAGTTTGCGGTATAGGCATACCCTCTTGGCGTTGGGTGAACGCCATCCAAAGAAAACGCCCCGCCTGTTACAAACTGTGAAGTAAGCACGCCACCATCATAAACAACACCTCCATTTGCAACTCTCGCCAAAGCAGCCTTTGCATCAACAAAAGCCAATCCTTTGGCTCCGGCAAGGGCTTGGATAGTGGCATTGTACGCAGTGCTTGCTGCAGTGATGCGTGCCTGTTCAGAAACCGCTAAAACATATTGGTCTGTTAAAGGAATTGAAACTCCAATAACACCTTGTGGATTGTTTGGGTCTGGAGTTGTACCCAATACCGATGAAGCAGTCAAAACAATAAGATCATCAGACTTTACTTGACGCAATTGGCCCAACAATGCTGCTAATTGGGGCGGAAGACTAAAAGGCGCCCCCTGCAAAATGGTTGTTAAATCGGTAAGATCATCATCTGTCATAATGGGGAAATTTTGTCCCGCAGAGAAATTGATCATACGCAGTGCAGCTTCTTCAGGAGTAATTACTCCCATAGCCGCCAAACCTGGCAATATTTGGGTATTATATGCTGCAAATTGTGCATTCAATTGTGCCGCAGTTGCAGCATCTAATGGAATTGCATTTGTTGGAACGGTAGTAAAATAAGGTATGGAAGTTACTTCCGGAATATTCACCAAAACACCTTTGGCGCCACTTGCAGTTAAAGCATCTACTTGCTGGCTATAAACAGAGGCAAAAACGTTAGGATCTGTAATGTCGTTACCGCCATAAGTTGATGGGTCAAAATTTCCAGTTTGATCAACTCCAGCTCCTCCGGATGTTGCATAACTTAAAATATCGTTATTTCCGATCCACAGACTGAAAAAGGTTGGGTTTTGCGCAGCGGCGTCGCCAACTACGGTTGCATTTTCACTACTGGCAAAGCGTGCAAAATAAGGATTAGCTGAACCTGTAGGCACTCCTGCTACATTACCATAACCTGGAGCAACTAAATGAAAACTTTTTGCACCGGGAACACCCATATTGTTAAAAGACCCACTTAATTTATTTGAAATATCAGTAGTGGGAGTTCCTTCCAATCGAACTGGGCCTGGATTGCCATTTGCATCAACGGCAAGGACGAATCTGTTTTCAGCAATTTGTGTACCACCCAATAATAAACCCCCTATATTGTCATTCATCAACGGCTGCATAAATTCACCTCCGCCAGTAAACATAAACTGCTCCGCCATAATGTTCGGATAGCTATTTTCCTGCCCTGTAATGTATAGAGCCCCATCAGCATAACCAGCTGTCAAGGAATTTCCAACGGAAACATATTTTGAAAGATTTGCCGTTCCGCTGCTGTAAAAACCATCGTCAGTTACAGGGCTATCAAATTCTGGTTCGCAGCTTACAAAGCCAACAGCCAAGACCGCGAATGTATATTTAAGTATATTTTTCATCTTTAAGATTTTTTTTTCGATTATAATTTATAAGTAAGCCCCAATCCTGGAACAAAAACATTGGTTTTATAGGTTCCCTTAAATGGAACCGCTACACCGTTCTCGAAGTAATAATTATATGAAGCATCCACCTCCTTAAAGTGTGAATAAAGGAAAGAAGCATCTATTTGAAGGTGCTCGCCAAGATTTACTGTAAGACCGGCGGTAAAGTTATTACTATCGTTACGAGGTGTTTCAGGAGCGAAATAGCCTTCGCGAACAGGCGATTCATCAAAGTAATAACCAGCTCTCAATGTGAACATTTTGGTAGCGTCATATTGCATCCCAAAACGATATATGGAAGAGTTCTTATAATTACGTGCATTTTTTGAATCTGGAATAGCTTCGTTTGCAAAATCGATATCCAAAGAATTGTAAACATCCCAAAAAGTTCTATTGTAATCAAAAGCGAAGGTCCAACTTTCGCAGAAATCGTAGGACATACCCACGGTCATTTCAGCTGGCATTGGCAAAGAGGCCTTGATAGAAGTATTTTCAAAAGGCGTTAAAGGAGAGTTTGGAATATTTTCAAACTCGGCAGTACCATCTTCAGCATCCAGGATAATTTCTGAACGATACGTAGCACCTATGTGAAGATCATCCGTAAGATTAACCATTGTACTGGCTACCCATCCCCAGCTACTTACTCCAGAAGCATCAATAGTTACATTTGCACGATTTCCATCAAGATCGGTAAGGGTACGGTTTAGGTTTCTGTTGAAGTTAACGGAACCTGTAACATAAATTGGCCCACCACCTACGCTCAACTTGTCATTAATTTTAAAAGAAACCGTTGGCTGTATATAGATTGCCTGTAAATCAATATTATTTAAAAGGTGCGATCCCGCCCAATCGTCTTCATATTCTACAGAACTTCCGTAGGGAGTGTAAACGCCAAGACCAAAAGCCAACCAATCTGTTGCTTGGTATGACGCATATAAATAAAGTGGAGTCCCTACGGGACTATCGGTCCGCGCATTTGCACCAGTTTCGGCGTCTTGATAGGCAATGTTTGAAAACACACCGTGCACACCTGCTGAGATACTGAATTTATCTTCCAGATAAACCAATGCTGCGGGGTTAAAAAACACCGATTCGCTACTGTTTACAACCGCAACGCCCGTGTGCCCCATCGCGAGGGCTTTATTGCCCTGCAAACTTACGCGGTAACCGCCCGCATAAGTAACCGCACTTGCTAGCGCAAAAACGGCAAGTAGTAATACTTTCTTCATAATTGTTTATTTCTTTAGAGTTAATTCTTAGTTTTAAATTAGTAAGGAATTATTTATAAGGTATTTATTATGCACGCATAAGAAACCTTCTTACAATATTATAAAAAATTCATAACATTCTCATAAAATTCATCAGGATTTTCTGCGTGCAGCCAATGGCCGGCGTTTGATATTGTAATTATTTTTGCTTTCGGAAAATGCTTTTTAATCAAAATCTCGTCCATCGGTTCTATGTAGCCACTTTTCTCACCTCCTAAAAAAAGCGTATCGCCTTTAAAAACAGCATCTTTGGCAAGCGCAACCCCCACTTCTTCAATTTTTTCTGAAAGAACGGATAAATTTATGCGAAGCGCCAGTTCGTTTTTATTTTTTCGGTATAGATTTTTAAGAAGAAACAGTCGTGTACCTTCGTCTTTTATATATTCCGAAAGGACATCTTCTGCTTCGCCGCGTGATTTTATTTGTGAAAAATTCAATGACGAAAGCGCTTTCAAAATATCTTGATGGTGTGACGGATAAGACTTTGGACCAATATCTGCAACAACCAGTTTCGAAACCATTTCGGGATAGGTTACTGCAAACTGCATTGCAACTTTTCCACCCATGGAATGACCGAGTAGAATTATTTCTTTTAAACTGTGCTCTTCGCAATAATTTTTCAAATCTTCCGACATTAATTCATACGAAAATTCATCGCTGTGAAAACTTCGCCCGTGGTTGCGCTGGTCCAAAAGATGAACCTCATAACCGGCTTCTGCCCAGCGAGTGCCGAGGGTTTTCCAGTTATC
>JGI24723J26617_10004095_pt1 | contig 10172 bp, 9 predicted proteins | sample Cruoilmetagenom6_FD_26617 | JGI IMG/M metagenome (IMG submission 26617) | reverse complement strand
CAATATCCCAATGATCTGTTCTTCGCTGAAACGGCTTCTCTTCATCCTCTGTCTCCTTGTTGGAGAACAGGCTAACTCAAAACACCGGACTTTTCAGGGGAACAGGTCACTGCCATTACTACTATAGCTCTGATAAATAGCCGTTTTATAACTTGGCGATACTCCCGCCGGAGGCATCCGGGGCCAGCCACAGGCGCCTCCGGCGGGAGTATTTATGGAAAGATGAAAGCGGGCTCAGGCCTCGACCGCGATGTTGTCAATCAGGCGCACCCCGGCAAGCCAGGCGGCGGCCAAAAGGCGGGCGGGGCGTGTCGGGGTATTGAGTAGGCTGAGGTCGTCGTTGGCGCGCATTTCCAGGTATTCGACCTTGGTGAAGCCGGCCAGTTCCAGGCGTCTGATCGCGGCCGCTTGCAGCGGGGCAAATGCCTCGCCCGCGAGGAGGGCGGCGGCCAAGGTTTCCATTTCCTCGTGCAGGCGCGGGGCGGTGACGCGGGCGCGATCCGAGAGCAGCAAGTTGCGCGAGGACATCGCCAACCCGTCAATCTCGCGGATGGTGGGACAGCCATGCACCGTGATGGGAATGTCGAGATCGCGTGCCATGCGGCGCACGATCTGAAGCTGCTGAAAATCTTTCTCGCCAAAGAACGCGTCGCTGGCCGAGGTTTGCAGGAACAGCTTGGCCACCACCGTGGCGACCCCGTCGAAATGCCCCGGTCGATGCGCCCCGCACAGCACATCGGTCAGCCCCGACACCGTGACCTTGCTCGAAAACCCGTCGGGATACATCTGTGGCCCGTCGGGCACATAAAGCGCGTCGACGTCAAAGCGTTCGAGCTTGCGGGCGTCGTCATGCTCGGTGCGGGGATAGTTCTCAAGGTCTTCGGGCGTGTTGAATTGCATCGGGTTGACAAAAATCGTCACGATCACCCGGTCACAGGCCGCCTTGGCCGCCTCGACCAGCGACAGGTGCCCGTCATGCAGCGCGCCCATTGTCGGCACGACGCCGATTGTCTCACCGGCAAGGCGCCAGGGCAGGGTGGTGTCACGCAGCATGTCAAGCTGGCGCAGAATGGGGGCCGACATCAGGTCGGGGCCTTATCTGCAAAGGTATGTTCGGGGCCGGGAAAGGCACGTGCGCGCACCTCTTGGGCATAGCTGGCAATCGCCGCCTCACCATCGGTGCCAAGGGAAGCGTAGCGTTTCACGAATTTCGGTTTGAATGCCGTGAACAGGCCGAGCATGTCGTCGACCACAAGTATTTGCCCGTCACAGTTCACAGAGGCGCCGATGCCGATGGTCGGAATGGGAATTCCTGCGGTGATCTGATCGGCGAGGGCGGCGGGCACTTTTTCAAGCACGACGGAAAAGGCGCCGGCCTCGCTTACCGCGCGGGCATCGCCCATAAGCGCCGCGGCGGCATCGCCGCGGCCCTGAACCCTATAGCCGCCAAGCGTGTTGATGGATTGCGGCGTCAGGCCGATATGCGCCATCACCGGCACGCCGCGCGCCACCAGAAAGGCGATTGTCTCGGCCATATGACGACCACCTTCAAGCTTGACCGCGCCGGCGCCGGTCTCGGCCATAAGGCGCGCGGCATTCGCAAAGGCCTGTTGCGGCGATTCCTCGTAAGAGCCGAACGGCATGTCGAGCACCATCATCGCACGGCTCAACCCGCGTGCCACCGCCTTGCCGTGCAGGATCATCATTTCCATTGTCACGCCAAGCGTCGAGGGCAGGCCATGCAGCACCATGCCGACGCTGTCACCGACAAGCACGAAGTCGCAATGCGCATCCATCATCTGGGCCATCGGCGTGGTATAGGCGGTCAGGCTGACAATCGGGGGGCCGCCCTTCATCGCCCGGATATCATCGGGCAGGGGGGCGGATTTTCGTGCTGTTGCGCTCATGGGTCTGTCCGGCTTGTTTCTGCATTGCAGCGCAGACTAGCAATTGCGCCGGGTGAAATCTACTGTTCTGTTGCGTCCTGAACAGCAGAAGGACCAAGCGCAATGCGCCGACTGCCATTTTATGGATATGTGCCGCGATGAGCGCGCTGGATATTTCCAATCGCGATGCGCGCCGACTTTGGCTTGCGGTCAATGGGTTGGGCGCGGCGCCGATGGCGGGGCTGCCGGATGTGGCGGCGATGATCCGCACACTTGGCTTTGTGCAGATCGACACAATCCGCAATGTGACCCGCGCCCATCACCACATCTTATGGAGCCGCGCCCCGCGCTATCGCGAGACGATGCTTTGGCCGCTTCTGGGTCAAAAGCGGCTGGTGTTTGAACATTTCAGCCATGATGCCTCGCTTATCCCGATAGAGGTTTTGCCCAACTGGCAGGAACAGTTTCGCCGTCTGGGGCAAAAGGCGGCGACGAACGATTGGTATCGTTCGGGGCTTGCAAAAGACGAGGTGCGCGCCATACGCGGCCGGATCGAGGCCGAAGGGCCGCTTTCGACCCATGCCTTTGACAGCCGCGCCACAAGCCGCGAGATGTGGGCGCGCCCGCCGCATAAAAAGGTGCTGGATCAGATGTGGTATGCCGGCGATCTGGCGACCAGCCACCGTGAGAAATTCGTCAAGTTCTACGATCTCGGTGAACGGGTCTTTCCCGATATCGCGGCCGATTGCCCTCCCGCGCGCGATCAAATCGGCTGGTTGTGCGATCAGGCACTGGAGCGGTTGGTGATTGCCGCGCCCGGCGAGGTACAGCGATTCTGGGGCGTGGCAAGCGGCCCGGAAGTGCATGATTGGCTCGCGCGGCGCCGTCTTGTCGAGGTGGCGGTGACTGGCGCGGATGGAACGCGGCAAAAGGCCTGGGCGTTACCGGATATCGAGGTGCGCCTGGCCGAGGTTGCACCCGTCGCGCGGCGTCTGCGTCTTCTCAACCCGTTCGATCCGGCGATCCGGGATCGCAACCGGCTTTTGCGGCTGTTCGGGTTTCAGTATCGCAACGAGATGTTCGTGCCGCAAAACCAGCGGATATGGGGCTATTACGTCTATCCGCTGCTTGAGGGCGATACATTTGTTGGCCGGATCGAGATCAAAGCGGACCGCGCGGCAAACTGGATGGCGGTCATCGGGTTCTGGCCCGAGCCGGGCGTGAAATGGGGCGTCGGGCGGTGTGAGCGGCTGGACCTCGAATTGCGCCGCTTTGCCCGGCTGGCCGGGATCACCGATATTCGCTGGGACGTCTCGCGCCCGGCCTGAGCACCCTTGTGGCGAGCGCGCCGCATGGTGCGGGGGTGATGGTGGCGGCTTTGCGGGACTAAGTGTTAATTTGCAGATCGGGCGCCAATGGCCGCTTTACGTGCGCCAGCGCCTTCCAGAACCTCTAGACATGAAACGGCCAATAAGAGGAAGTAACCCGCTGTATGAACGGGAGGTCTCAAGTCAGATGTGCAAATCCTACAATTTGCAGGGAAATGACATGCCGGTTAGTCAAGTTCCTCAATTTCGAGTACAAAGAAAATTCAGCAAGTTGAGTAAAACCATCACAGTCGCCAATTTTGGCCCTTCGTATCGCTCATGATGCAATGGTCAAGCTTCATGACTGAGCAAAATCTAATGGAAGGTCGCCTCAATGACAGAATTCTCCGAGCTTCAAGCACTTTTCATCAATACATCTCTCAAGCGTGAACCATCTGAAAGCCATACCAAGTTGCTGATGAATGCATCGGGAAATATCATGGCGGAGCAAGGTGTATCGGTCGAGCATTTGCATATGCTTAGCCACCAAATACCACCCGGCGTTTATCCCGACATGACAGACCATGGATGGGATAAAGATGATTGGCCCAGTATTTGGAGAATGGTCCTCGCAGCTGACATCCTCGTCATCGGCACACCGCTGTGGTTGGGTGAAGAATCTTCGGTTTGTCGGGTGTTGATCGAGCGCCTGTACGGCATGTCCGGCGAGTTGAACGACAAAGGCCAGTCAGTTTTTTATGGTAAAGCCGCGGGTTGCGTGGTCACGGGCAACGAGGACGGTATCAAACATGCCGCAATGACAATCGGTTACGCAATGAGCCATCTGGGCTACACGATCCCACCCCAAGCTGATTGTGGCTGGATCGGAGAGGCGGGGCCAGGCCCTTCATATGGCGACAAAAAAGATGATGGCAGTCTGGTTGGATTCGACAACGAATTTACGCAACGGAACACCACTATTATGACATGGAACCTGATGCACTTGGCGCGGATGCTGAAAAACGCCGGTGGATACTCAAATCAGGGGAATGATCGAAATGCTTGGGCGGCGGGTGCACGGTTTGGTTTTGAGAACCCAGAATACCGAAGTTGATTTAGATTCTCTTGCCTCAGGAAGCAACATCACAGGATAGGCTTATGCGCTTCTCATGATAGCAGTACATTGTACGGTTTGCAGCATTGGTCACAATGTTCTCTGAGCTGACATTTGTCCGCTGCTTTGCGACGGATCGCCCTTTCATGCGGACATGCGGACGCCCCCCCCAAGGCCCAACCGACCGATGATATCGGGGCATGCGTCGGTTTTGCGCGCTCTTGTGTCGGCTGGGCTGTGCGCGGTTATGCAGGATTGATAAATATCGGGCAACGCATGCACCAAGGGAGTCGCAGCTCATGAAAACCAATGTCAAAGCCCTGGTCGTCGGCGGTGGCGCCGTCGGGACCTCGATTGCCTATCACCTGGCGCGCGCCGGGTGGGAGGATGTCATGCTGCTTGAGCGCGACGAGCTGACCAGCGGCAGCACATGGCATGCCGCCGGTCTTTTGCCCTTGTTCAACATGTCCTATGCCACCACCCATATTCACAAATATTCGGTCGATTTCTACAAGACGCTTGAAGAGGAAACCGGCCTTAACGCCGGTTTTGCCGTGGTCGGCAACCTGCGCATGGCCCAGACCAAGGAACGGATGGATGAGTATATGCTTTATGCCTCGACCGCCGAAACCTGTGGTGTGCCCTATGAGTGGCTGACCCCCGATGAAATCAAGGCCCGCTGGCCACTGATCAATACCGAGGATCTTGAAGGCGCGATCTATCACAGCACCGACGGCTATATTAACCCCGCCGATGTGACCCAGGCGATGGCCAAGGGCGCGCGTCAGCGCGGCGTGATGATCGAGCGCAAATGGCAGGCGGATGCGTTTCACTGGACCGGCACCCATTGGGAGGTGACCTGTACCAGGATGGTGGAAAGGGGCGGCAACCTTGTGCCCGGCGACGAGCAGATCACCATCACCGCCGAGCATGTGGTCACGGCCTCGGGCAACCATGCCCAGACCACGGCCAGAAAGCTCGGCATCAAGATCCCCGCGATCCCGGTCGAGCATCAGTTTATCGTCATGGACAAGGACCCGGCATTGGTCGAATACCGTGCCAATGGCGGGCAGGAGCACCCCGTCGTGCGTGACGCCGATGCGCAGAGTTATGTGCGCGAAGAGCGCGGCGGCTGGATCTTGGGTGTCTATGAGAAAAATGCGCCGGCCTGCTTTGAGTACGGTGTGCCCGACAGCTTTCGCGCCGACCTGTTCCCGCTCGATCTTGAGCGGATCGAAGAACAGTATATGGCGATGATCCACCGGGTGCCGTCCTGTGAAGACTCCGGCCTCAAGGACGATTTCAACGGGCCAATCTGCTATACGCCCGATGGCAACCCACTGGTCGGTCCGGCGCCGGGGCTGCGCAATATGTGGCTGGCCGAGGGCTTTAGCTTTGGCATCACCGCAGCGGGTGGCACGGGCTATTATCTGGCGCAGCTTATGGTCGATGGCGAGGCCGAGATCGACATGGCGTCGCTCGATCCCAAGCGCTACAGCCAAAACTGGATGACCACCGAATTTGCCGCGCGCAAGAACGAAGAATGCTATGATCACGTCTATATCCTGCACCATCCCGACGAGGAACGCCCGGCCTGTCGACCGCTGCGCACGGTGCCGGCCTATGACCGCCAGAAAGCACGCGGCGCGCAATTTGGGTTTGTGAATGGCTGGGAGCGCCCGAATTATTTCGGCCCGCTCGACGCGCCCGAGAACTTTGACCATGACGCGCGCAGCTTCCGTCGCGGCGGCTGGTGGCAACATGCGGTGGAAGAGGCCCGCGCGATCCGCGAAGGCGTTGGCCTGATCGACGCCTCGGCCTTTACCAAGCATGTGGTCAAGGGCCCCGGCGCGACGGCGTTCCTTGATTGGTTTACCTGCAACAAGCTGCCGAAAATCGGGCGGATCAACCTGACCTATGCGCTGACCGGCAAGGGCACGACGCGCACTGAATACACCATCGTGCGCAATGGCGAGGATAATTATTACCTCGTCTCGGCCGGCGCCTGGACGGAATATGACGCCGATTATCTGCGCAAGGCGGCCGAGGACAAAGCCCCCGAATTCGGCTATATCGAAATTCAGGACGTGACCACCCAATGGGGCGTGTTTGCCATCGCCGGCCCCAAATCGCGCGATGTCCTGCGCGCGGTGATCAAGGACGCCGATCCCGACACAGCGCTGAGCAACAAGCGGTTTCCCTGGCTAACCGCGCGCAAGATCGAACTGGGCATGTGCCCAGTCAACGCCATCCGCGTCGCCTATACCGGCGAGCTTGGCTGGGAATTGCACCACCCGATCGAAATGCAGAATTATCTGTTCGATCTGCTCGAAAAGGCCGGTGAAAAACACGGGATGAAACTGGTTGGCGCGCGGGCTCAAAACTGGCTCCGGCAGGAGAAATCCTATCGCGCCTTCGGCAACGAGTTGGGCCGCGACGCAACCCCTCTCGAGGCCGATCTGCCGCGCTTTGTCGACCTTGAGAAAGAGTTCCACGGCAAGGATGCGATGGTCCAGACCGGCGTGCGTTCAAAATGCTGCACGCTTTTGATCGACGGGCCAGAGGATGCCGACCCATGGGGCCGCGAAGTGCTCTACACGCCCGAGGGCGCGCGTGTTGGTCGATTGACTTCGGGGGGCTATTCGGTGGCCTTTGGAAAATCCATCGGCATGGGGTATGTCAAACCCGACCACACCGCGCCGGGCACCAAACTCAAGGTCAAAATCCTTGACCGGCTTTGGGATGCCGAGGTGACCGTCGATAGCCCCTATGACCCAAAAAACGAGACCATCCGCAAGGACGGCTGATCAGACCAAGGATCACAAAGACAGGGCCGGGGGATAAACTCCGGCCTCTGTTTCTTCTGGCCGAAAATATCCTCGGGGAGTTTGAGGGGTGAAACCCCTCATCAAAACCGGAAACTGCGCGGCGCAGCCGCTCAATTTTGAAAAACCGCGTTCAGCGCCTGTGCGACCGCAGCCATTTTTGCCACTCACCGCGGCTGCCGTTGAAGACATTGACATCAACGCCGCCAGTGACACCCGGAACGAGGCCGGTGCCGGTATATTGCCAGAATTTCCAGTGTTGGTCGGGATAAACCTGCTCCAGCGACTTTGCGGTAGAGCGCAGCCAGAATTCGACGCCCGGTAACTTGCCCATCTGGTTCTGGCGATAAAACTCCGGCGTGGTATAGATGATCGGGCGCTGGCCGTAGTGCTTTTCGACCATCCTCAGGAAAATCCGCGCCTGACGGCGGACTTCTTGTGCCGGGGGGCGTTTGACGCAGGTTGGCGAATGCGGGTTCCATTCCATGTCCAGCACCGGCGGCAGGGTGCCACGGCGACGCGGGACATTTTGAATGAACCAGGCCGCCTGTTCCTTGGCCGGGCGACAGTAGTAATAAAAGTGATAGGCGCCGCGCGGGATGCCCGCGCGCCGTGCGCCACCCCAGTGATCGGCAAACATCGGATCAAAGAAATCGCCGCCCTCGGTGGCCTTGATAAAGACAAACTCCACGCCCGCGCGTTTGGCCTTGCGCCAGTCGATCCGATCCTGAAACCGGGCGACGTCAAGCCCGTGAACCCCGTAGCTGTCAGGCGCGCGCCCGGTCCAGACCACCGGGGCGTTGTCGCCAAAACGATAGCCCGCCTGTCCGGGCAGGGCGAGCGAGAGCAAAATCAAGCTGAGCAAAAATACGCGGACCATGCGGCACCTCTGTCTGACAGGCACATGTAGGGTGGGTGAAACCCACGGCCCTGCACCTTGTGGGCTCGCCAGGAGCGTGGGTTTCACCCACCCTACACCTGACGATCAAGTGTTTGCGCAAGACGGGCGCGACACGACCCGCTGGTTTAGCGCATGAATTTCCCCATCACATCATCCAAAACCGAACCATCGCCATCGGCGTCCAGCATCGAGGTCAGCATCGACAGATCCGGCCCGCCCTGGGCGCCCGCCTTGCCGCCGCCAAGCCAACCGCCGACCATGCCCATCAGGCCGCCGCCCTGACTGCCGCCGGAAAACGCCTGCATCATCCCGTCGATCGAGCTGTCGGGCATCTGTTTTTGCAACCCGCCCTGCACCATAGCGGCAATCGCCGGAAGAAATTGCGCCACGGTGCTTTGATCGACGCCGACGCGGCTTGCGGCCTCGGCGGCGAGGCCCTGTGCGTCTTGCTGACCACCCATCAGGCTTTCGAGAAAGGCCAGGCCCTGTTGCTGACCGGCGGCGCTTGCGGCGACGGTTGCATCCTCGAACATCGGCGCCTGATCCTCACCGCGCAGCGCGCCAAGCACGCTGTCAAGACCGCCGCTTTCGGCACGCTGTTTCGCCGCCGAGCCGATGACCGGGGCCAGCATTCCGGTCAGCTGGTTGGCCTTGGCCTCGTCCAGACCAAGCTGTGCGGCCAGCTGGGAAATGCCCTGACCGCCCTGGGCCTGTTGCAGAAGCTTCATGATCGACATGGGGGGATCCTCTCTACTGATACAATTTGGTTGCTAGCCAAACATGAAAGTCGCAGCCCACAAAGGGGAATTCCCGAAAAGGTCACGCATTCTGCGCCCGATCACCCGGATGCGCTCAGTTCATCATAGCACGCCAGGGCCTTGGCGGCATACATCATCGCCGGGCCACCCCCCATCTGAATGCACATGGCCATGACGTCGCCGATTTCTTCGCGCGTCGCCCCGGTCTTGATCAGCGCCTCGATGTGAAGCGCGATGCAGGGCTCGCATTTGGTGGCGACCGCAATGCCGAGGGCGACGAATTCCTTGGTCTTGAAATCAAGCGTGCCGCCTTCTTTCACCGCCTTGCCAAGCCCGCCAAAGGCGCGGGCGGTGTCGGGGATCAGCGCGTTGAGGGCGCGCAAATCCTTGCGGGTATCGCTTAGGGTGTCGGTCCAGATCATGGCAGTGCCTTGTAATAAGTTGCTTCGCCATGACCCTAGCCCTGCGCGACGCAGGCTGGCCTTGATCCAGATCAGGCGCGCCGCTCGGCGACCAGCATGAGGTTGTTGGCGGGCATCTCCAGAGTCTTGACCGGGTCAAGGCCAGCCGCTTGCAGCCAATTCATGACATCGGCCAGATCCTTATAACCGATCTCGGGGTCTTGCGCGCAAAGGCTGGCATGAAACCGGGCGTCGCCCTCGGAGGTAACGGCGCCATCGCGCAGAAACGGGCCGTAGATCACGAAGCGCCCGTTTGGTGCAAGCGCCAGAGCGGCTTGCTTGATCAGGGTTTGCGCCTCGGGGGCGCTGATCAGGTGCAAGAGGTTGATCAGCACGATCAGATCCTGACCGCCATGGCGCGCGCTCCAGCCATCGGCGGTGGCATCAAGCGCGATTGCGGCGCGCAGGTTGGGCAGGGCGGCGTCGCCTGCATAGGCGTCGATACTGGCGCGTCGCGTGGGGTCAATCTCGCTCGGTTGCCAGATCAAGCCGGGCAAGGCAGCGGCGAAGTGCAGCACGTGCTGGCCCGTGCCGCTGGCGATCTCAAGCGCGCGCCCCGACGAGGGCGCGATACCTTGCAGGGCCTGCGTGATAGCGGGCGCATTGCGCTCTGCCGAGGGCGCCGACAGGCGTGCTCCGGTGACCTGATGCGCGACCGAGGCGGTTTCGGGAAGGGGGCGGCGCGCCGTCATCTCAGGCCTCCTCAAGCCGGTCGGTGGCGGGGGCGGGCGTGGGGCTTAGCGCGCAAAGGCGGGCGTAAAGCGCGTCGTCCATGTCAAAACCGGTTGCGGCAAGAGAGGGCGCAAGCTGTTCGGCGGAGCGCGCCGACAGGATCGGCATCGGCCCGGCCGGGTGGCGCGCGGCCCAGGCGGCAGCCAGCGTCGCGGGGNGCAGGCCCATCCGGGTCGCAATCGCCGCCA
>JGI24723J26617_10004094_pt1 | contig 10174 bp, 7 predicted proteins | sample Cruoilmetagenom6_FD_26617 | JGI IMG/M metagenome (IMG submission 26617) | reverse complement strand
CCTTGTTGCAGGTGGATGTGCCGTTGGTGGCAAAATAGGTCTGTTTCGAGCCAAAGGCGCGGCTGGCCAGCCGCTGTGCCTCCTTGATCGGGCCATGCGGCTCCAGCAGGCTGTCCAGCCCGCCGGATGTGGCCGAGGTTTCGGCCATGAAGATGTTGGGCCCGTAGAACGCGCCCATGTCCTGAATCCAGTGACTGCGATTGATCGACTTGCCGCGGCTGATCGGCATTGCGTGAAAGACGCCGGTGGGCTGCTTGGAATACTCGACCAGCGCGGTGAAAAACGGTGTCTTGTAGCGGGCCTGCACCCCGCGCAGGATATTCAGGTGCAGTTCCAGGAAATCTTCCTGATTATAGAACACCCGGCGGCAGATCCCGAGGTCCAGCCCCGCGATATCCTCGACCGACCGTTCCGTGATCAGGTAGGCGTCCAGCTCGGGCCTCACCTTCGCGATCATGCGGCACAGTTCGGGGCCATAGTTCTGTGGCGCCAGGTTTTCGAGCGCCTCGATCCCGCCCGCACGATTCAGGTAGCGGGTCAGGATGGACAGTTCGACCTTGGATTCCAAAATCAAGCCGGGACGCACCACGATGGCCTGAATGTTGTGGTTGAAGAGCACACCGATCAACGCGTCCTGCAGGCTGGGCACCACGACTGTTTCGTAATGAAACGGGTCTCCGGTCCGCCGCATCTGGGCAAAGTTGGACTTCATCCAGCGTTCCTGATGCTCGTTCAGGTTATCGACGACCATCACTTCGAAATAGGGCTTGCTGAGCGCACGCGCTTCCAGCGACTGGATCGCTTCGTCCTCGTGGTCGTCCTGGTCGGCGCTGTCACGTTCAAGCGGGATGTGCCGCCGACGATAGGCCCCGGTCGTCAGTGCACGGGTGATGCGTTGGACGGAAAACGCGAGGTCGGCATAATTGCCGTGGTCAAATTGGCGGCGCAGCGATTCAAACGCCTGTACCCCGGGAAAGGCCCAGTAGGCCTCGATCAGGGACAGGGAACTGAACAATTCTGTGATTTTTTCGAGATTGGCCTCGGCGTTGCGCCCGTCGGGGGCGCGTGACAGTGCATCGGTGGCCTCGCGCAACTGGCTCCAACGGTCCGAGCGCAGTTGGACGGCTGAATAGTAGTCACCCATTGATTGCATAGATTTAGTCCCCGCTGTTATGCAGCCGACCTAAATTGCACATGTCTTGGCGCAGGCAGTCGATGATCGGCCGCTATTTTTATTTATTATGTCAGACGGTGTAGGGCGCTGTCTCCCTCTCGTCGTGTGTTGATTGTTCCGTGGTTTCCTGTAGCGGCGCGTTGGCGTTCGGCACCCCTTTTGCGGCTTCAGTGACGCTGGCTGTCGAGCCATTTGTATGCGGCGCTGGCAGCACGTCCTGCCCTTCTTCGCCACGCATGCCCGCACGCGAGCCCTGTTTGGGAATTTCCAGCGGGCCGAGAGAGTGCAGATAGGCATCGGTGCCACTGGTGCGGTCATAGACCGAGAAATCGACCGAACGGTCGCGGAAGCTCTTGAGCACTTGTCCCAGCCCCTTCAGGCCCGCTTCGCGCTGACGCCGCACATGATCAAGGTCCATCTCGATCGGGAACATGTCCTCTTGGCCCGCCGATTGGTGCAGCACGGTGGCCGATGGGTCGATGACGCAAGATTTGCCGACGCCGCCCGCTCCAAGCCCGTTCACATCCACCACGTAGCACTGGAACTGTGCCGCAGTGGCGCGGGCGATGGACAGTTCCGCGTCGCGGTCGGTGGTGCCGGTCAGCACCGGATGCAGAAGCACCTCGACCCCCTGGCTGGTCAACTGGCGGGTGGTTTCGGGGAACCAGATATCATAGCAGATCGACAGCCCGAAGCGGCCCACCTCGGGCACGTCAAAAACGCAGAACTCGGTTCCGGCCTCGATCCCGGCCTCGTAAGGGCGGAACGGGAACATCTTGCGATAGTGGGCGACGATTTCTCCGGCCGGGTTGATCACGGTGGAGGTGTTGTAGACGCGCCCGTCTTCGGCCGTCTCGAACATCGAGCCTGGTATCAGCCAGATATTGTGCTTGAGCGCGGCTTCGCGGAACCGGTCGAGCGTTTCGTTGCGCAGTGGCAGCGAAAATTTCGGCAGTGGCCCGTATGGCGCAAGCTCCGAAAACAGAACCATCTGTGTCCAGGGGAAGCGGCCCATCAGTATATCGATCCGGTGGATCATCCCGTCCACATTCGGTTGCAATGCATTCACGTACATCTGCACCCCGGCGACGGCGAAAGGCGTCATGTATCCAGCTCTCCTAGCGCGTTTCACTTGCCCCTTGCCGCGCATTTGCGCGGGCCTGTTCGTTCGGGCTCGACCACCTTACGCCGATAGGTTCGGGAATAACAACAGGTCATGGATCCATGCCGCGGAACGTTGCGTCAAAGGGCGCATCAGAGGCTGCGGTAGATCTGATTTGCAGTGAATGCCGCCTCGAATGCCATGCTTTTGAGCGTACCGGCACGCACCTTTTGCGGTGTCGTCGCGGGCAGGGGCAGCGCGTCCGGGCCGCCGCCGGTCAACGATGCCGCCAATGCGGCCCCGAAGACTGTACCGGGGCCGATCCCGCGCCCGTTATAGCCAATCGGCGCATAGAGGTTCTCCGCCAGCCGGTAGATTCGCGGCAGGTGGTCGGGGGNCATTGCAATCCGTCCGTGCCAGGCCGTTTCGAAGCGCACCTGACCGAGTTCGGGAAACAGCCGACGCATCTGACGCGTGGCCCAGCGGTGCGACAACCCGCTCGCGCCGCCGATGACCGACCCCATGGAGCCAACACAGATGCACCCCTTGGCGTCGCGCCTGAGCGAGAACATGATCGTCCCTGTGTCCCACATCCCTTCGCCACCGGGCAGGATATGTGCCGCCTGTGCGCCCATCGGGGCGCTCACAAGCTGAAAGTACCGGATTGGTGAGAAGCATTGTCGGAGCCCGGGCCAGAGCGCGTCGGTATAGGCATTCGTGCACAGCAGAACATGACGTGCGCACAGCGTGCCGGAAGGTGTTTGCAGCCGCCAGTGATCGGCGTCGCGGTCGAGCGCCACGACCGGCGTGCCGGTGCTGATCTCGGCTCCGGCCGCGCGCGCCGCGCGAGCAAGCCCACGGGCATAGCCCAGCGGATTGATGGTTCCGGCGCGGGCATCATACAATCCGCCATGCACGGCGGGCGTGCCGATCCTCGCAATGGCCTCGTCGCGCGACAGCAGGGTCACCGGGGCGCCGAGACGTTGCCATTCCTCGGCGCGGGCGCTCAGATCCGCCATGTGGCCCGGGCTTCGGGCGGCGTGGATCGTGCCCTTGCGCGTTGCCTCGCAGCGCATCTGGTGGCGCTCGATCAGGTTGAACACGATGTTCGGCGCCTCTCCCAGCATTTGCACAAGCCGCGCGCCGGTCTCTTCGCCCAACCGGGCGCGACAGACCTGTGGCGGTAGCCACAGCCCGGCATTCACCAGCCCGACATTGCGGCCCGAACCGCCATAGCCGATGGCCTGCGCCTCCAGAACATGGCAGGCCATTCCGGCCTGTGCGGCATGCAGGGCTGCGGAAAGGCCGGTAAAGCCACCACCGACAATGGCCAGTTCGGTCGTTGTGTCACCGGCGTATTCTCCGGTCACGGCAGGTTCTTCGGTGGAAATTTTCCAGTGTGAGGGCGGCTCGGTAGCGGTCACGTCGGATCATCCTTCTTTGACGGTGTTCGGCGGGATGGTTGCACCAGATTTCGGGCCGTGTCACGCTCTGTGAGTGCCAAAGGAGACCCCCATGCAGAAACTCACCTCAACCGCCGCGGACATGGTTGCAGCGGCCCGTGCCCGGATCCGCGAAATCGAGACTGATGAGCTGATCGCGGCGCAGAACGACCCGGATGTCGTGATCGTTGATATCCGCGATATTCGTGAGCGTCAGCGCGTCGGGTTCATCCCCGGCAGCGTGCATGCGCCGCGCGGCATGATAGAATTCTGGGTTGATCCCGACAGCCCCTACCACAAGGAAGTCTTTGCCCAGCCGGGCAAAAGATATGTCTTTCACTGCGCGTCGGGCTGGCGGTCTGCGCTGACGGTGGCAACGCTGCAGGACATGGGCTTTGACGCGGCGCATCTCAAGGACGGGTTTTCCGACTGGGTCAAGGCGGGTGGCGCGGTGGAGAAAGCGCCCTGAGCGGGGCCTGCGGCACACGCCACTAGGTGGCAAGAAACGCGGCAAGGGCCTGCAAGGTATCGTCCGGATTGGTGTCGACAAAGAAATGCCCGCCCGCGACCGCGCTGGCCTGCATGTCCGTACAAAACCGCGCCCAGACCTCAGGCATGTCATAGGCGCGCGCCATCACGCCGTCCGCGCCATAGAGAATGAGCGCCGGGCAGGTGATCTGCGCGCCGAGATCGGCCGCATCGTCGTCGAAATCATGCGTCAGCGCTGCCCGGTAATCGTTGCACATGCCGCGGATTGTCTCCGGGTCGCGCCACGCTGCGCGATAGGCGGCCAGTTGCCCGGCGTCGAACTCATCCATGTTCGAGCCGCCCCAGCCCAGCAGACAGGACTGGAAATATGCATCCGGGTCATGGCCGATCAGGGTCTCGGGCAAGGCGGCAGGCTGGGCCAGAAAGAACCAGTGGTAATAGGCCGCCGCCACATCCCGGCGCAGATCGCTCAGCAGGTGGTGCGTGGGCACGATATCCAACAACGCCACTCGGCGGACGGCCTCGGGCGCGTCGAGGCAGAGCCGGTGCGCCACCCTCGCGCCCCGGTCATGCGCGGCGGCGGCAAAGCGGGTGTACCCCAGATGCGCCATCAGCGCGCGCTGGTCTGCGGCCATGTGGCGAAAGCTGAAATCGGCCACGTCCTGCGGTTTGCCGCTGGCACCGTAACCGCGCAGATCGGGGCAGATAACCCGGTGGGTTCGGGCCAGCGCGGGCGCGATCACCGCCCACATGGCGCGGGTCTGCGGAAAGCCGTGCAACAGCAATAGCGGCGGGCCGTCGCCGCCCGCCGAATAGGCGATCTCGATGCCGTTCAAGACAACGCTGTGGTCGGTGAAACCGGTTATCATGAGCGGCAGGCTAGCCCTGCGGCATCGGCACGGCAAACGGTTTGCGGCCCCACGCGCCGCAGACGGTGGATCGGGTGCAAATCTCGCAGTCCGTATAGAGGCCCGGCATAAGGTCGGCGCGTGCCGGGCCGAAACCCGGCCTAGCTGGCCAGCGCGTCCAGTATCCGTGCCCAGCTGCGCGTGCCCTTGTGAAAACTCTCCAGATCGTATTTTTCGTTCGGCGAATGGATCGCGTCGTCGTCCTTGCCAAAGCCGATCAGCAGCGCATTCATGCCCAGTACCTCGCCGAAATGGCCGGCAATCGGGATCGAGCCACCACATCCGACATAGGCTGCTTCTTCGGGCCATTCATCGCTGAGTGCCTTGCGCGCCGCCTCGAATGCCGGATCAGAGGTTTTCATGACCGAGGCGCTGCTGCCGCCATGGGTATGAAATTCTGCCCTGACGTCGCCGGGCAGTTGCGCGGTCACATAGGCGCGGAAAGCTTCGCGGATGCGGTCCGGGTCCTGGCCTTCGACCAAGCGAAAGCTGATCTTGGCATGGGCCTCGGCCGGCAACACGGTCTTGAACCCGGCACCGGTATAGCCGCCCCAGATGCCGTTTACCTCGGCGGTGGGACGCGACCAGATCATTTCCAGCGGCGTGCGGTCCTGTTCGCCAGCAGGGATTTTCAGGCCGACATCGCCCAGAAACGTCGCATGATCAAAGCCCAGCCCGTGCCATTGCGCGCGCATCTCCGGGTCCAGATCGGGAATGCCGTCGTAGAAACCGGGCAGCGTGACGCGGCCGGTTTTGTCGTGCAATCCGGCGACGATACCACCCAGAACGTGGATCGGATTGGCCGCCAGCCCGCCGAAAAAGCCCGAATGGAGATCGACATCGGGTCCCTTGATGGTGACTTCTTCGGTGACCATGCCGCGCAACATCGTGACGATCGCGGGTGTTTTCGACTGGAACATGCCGGTGTCGCAGATCAGCGCCAGATCGGCGCGCAGTTCATCGGTATTTTCCTGCATGAACGGCACCAGCGACGGCGATCCGGATTCCTCTTCACCCTCGAAAAAGAACGTGATGGCGCAGGGTAGGGTGCCATTCACCTCTTTCCACGCGCGGCATGCCTCGACAAAGGTCATCAACTGCCCCTTGTCGTCGCCGGCGCCTCGGGCACGGATCACCTTGCCTTTGGGCGTATCCTCGATCTGAGGATCAAACGGGTCGGTCTTCCACAGTTCCAGCGGATCGACCGGCTGCACGTCGTAATGCCCGTAGAACAGCAGATGAGGTCCGTCGCCGGGCACATGGCCCACGACCATCGGATGACCCGGCGTGTCGCGCCTGCGGGCGTCGATGCCGATAGCTTGCAAATCGGTGACCAGCCAATCGGCCGCGGCCCGGCAGTCCTTCGCATAGGCCGGGTCGGTCGAGATGGACGGGATGCGGAGCAGCGCCTGCAGCCGCTCAAGCGCATCCGGCAGTTGGTCGTCTATGCGGGACAGAACAGCGTCCAGTGACATGGTGGAACCTCGCTTTGGGATAATTTGGCACCGACCGTAACAGGCGCTGCGGTGCTGTCCAGCGGGTTGCGCAGGTGCAGATGCCAGTCGCGGCAATTTGTAATCTGTTACGACGGCGGCATGTGGCCTATATGCGGCGGCACAGGGTAGAAAACCCCTGCGGCAAGGTCGTAAACGGGCAAGAGGAGGAGAGCCGTTGGATTACTCGGCGAAACTGGATCAGGCACTAGACCGGCTGCACCAAGAGGGGCGATACCGGACATTCATCGACATTGCGCGCCGCAACGGGCATTTCCCGAAGGCGACATGGCGGCGGCCCGACGGCACCGAACGTACAATCACAGTCTGGTGCGGCAACGACTATCTCGGGATGGGGCAGCACCCGGAGGTTCTGGCGGCGATGCACGAGGCGCTGGAGGCGACCGGCGCGGGGTCCGGCGGGACACGCAACATTTCGGGCACGACGGTCTATCACACGGCTCTGGAGCGTGAATTGGCCGATCTGCACGCCAAGGAAGCGGCTCTGCTCTTTACCAGCGCTTATAACGCCAATGACGCGACCCTGAGCACACTGCCCAAATTGTTTCCCGGTCTGATCATCTATTCCGACGCCCTGAACCATGCCAGCATGATCGAAGGTGTCCGGCGCAATGGCAACGCCAAGCGGATATTCCGTCATAACGACGTGGCGCATCTCCGAGAGTTGCTGGCCGCCGACGACCCCCATGCCCCTAAGCTGATCGCGTTTGAATCGATCTATTCGATGGATGGCGATTTCGGCCCGATCGAGGCGATCTGCGATCTGGCGGACGAGTTCGGCGCGCTGACCTATATTGACGAGGTCCATGCCGTGGGCATGTACGGCCCGCGCGGTGGCGGCGTCGCTGAACGTGACGGGCTGATGGGACGGCTCGACATCATCAACGGCACTCTGGCCAAGGCATTTGGCGTGATGGGGGGCTATGTGGCGGCCTCGGCGCGGATGTGCGACGCCATCCGGTCCTATGCGCCGGGCTTCATCTTTACCTCGTCGCTTTCCCCCGCGGTGGCAGCCGGGGCCGCCGCGAGTGTTGCAAATCTGAAACGCGATTCGGCGTTGCGGACGGCGCATCAGACCCAGGCCCGCATCCTCAAGACCCGGCTCAAGGCGATGGGCCTGCCGCTGATCGACCATGGCAGCCATATCGTGCCAGTCATCGTCGGTGACCCGACCCATACCAAGCACTTGAGCGATAAATTGCTCGAAGATTACAGCCTATACGTGCAGCCCATAAACTACCCCACTGTGCCACGGGGTACCGAGCGTTTGCGCTTTACCCCGTCGCCTTTGCACGGGGCGGACGATATTGATCGGCTGGTCCGGGCGATGGATGCCCTTTGGCAGAAATGTGCGCTGAATCGTGCCGATCAGTCAGCCTAAGGCTTGGCACGTGCAATGAAAAACGTCATGTGGTATTGTATCGGGTAACAAAAGAGCAGTGTTCGAATCAAGACTCGAACCACAGGCTCTGACGACGAAGGGCAGGTTGCATGAAATTGCGTCGGTTTTCGCGCAAGAGCGAAGTAAAAGAGGTCGAGCCACAGGGCTTTGACAGCTTTGAACTGCGGCTTGGCGATCTGATGCGGGGCGAGCGTGCCACGCTGGGTAAATCCTTGCTGGATGTCGAGCGCGAGTTGAGGATCAAGGCCAGCTATGTGGCCGCGATCGAGAATGCCGATCCCGATGCCTTTGATACCCCCGGTTTCATTCCCGGCTACGTGCGGTCCTATGCCCGGTATCTCGGCATGGACCCGGATCGGGCCTTTGCAACATTCTGCGCCGAAAGCGGCTTTTCCACCGCGCATGGCATGTCGGCGGCCGCGTCGTCGATGCGCAAGGATGATGACCTCATCGCGCGCGTGCAGTCCAAGCGCGGCGATGACCGGCTGACATCGCCCAGCACACCGTTCGTGCCAGCGACCGAAAGCCTGTTTTCACAGATCGAACCGGGTGCCGTCGGCTCAGTTGCGGTTCTCGTCGCACTGATCGCGGCCATCGGCTATGGCGGCTGGAGCGTGTTGACCGAAGTGCAGCGCGTACAGGTGGCGCCGGTCGAAAATACGCCGAGTGTTCTGGCCGATCTCGACCCGCTTGAGGCGACGCAGTCAGGGCAGGTCTCCCAGACGACACTGGCCGGAAATTTTGCAGCGCCGCAGGACGAAACGCTGGATCGGCTCTATCGGCCCGAGGCGCTGGATGTTCCCGTGATGGTTGCGCGCGACGCGCCGATCTCGACGCTGGACCCGAGCCAGCTTGGCACGCTGACCGCCGCAATCCCGCAAGCTCCGAACCCACCGGCACTGACCGGAATCGATGCCGCGATCGCGGCGGCGCTCGAGTCCTCCCCGTCCAGCCCGCAGGTGGTAGCCCCGCCGGCGCCCGGTGTGCAGATGGTCGCGGTACGCCCGGCCTGGGTGCGTGTTCGCGCCGCCGATGGCAGCGTGATCTTCGAGGGGATCATGAACGCTGGCGACAGTTACGATGTGCCCGTCACCGAGGTGCCGCCAACCCTGCGCGTGGGCGAATCCGGTGCGATCTATTTTCGCATCAATGGTCAGCATTTCGGGCCCGCCGGGCCGCGTGGCTCTGTCACCAGCAATCTGGCGCTGGCCTCTGCCAATTTGACCCAGATGCTCGAGGTCGCCGATCTCACGCAGGACTCGGATCTGTCGCGTTACGTGGCCGAACTGACGGAACCACAGCAATAACCAGCGGATAGCGGCCAGACTGGCTTTCGGTGTCACGGCGATTGAAGCTTGCGCCGTCTCTCCTTATCTTGGCATCTTGGCCCCAAATCCGAAACCGTAAGGCGAGGAGCCTGACTGATGTCGCTGAACCACATTCGCCCCTGGCGCAACATTTACCGCCGGACAAGCCGCCAGATCCATGTGGGCAGCGTGCCCGTTGGCGGAGATGCGCCAATCAGCGTCCAGACCATGACCAACACCGCGACCACGGATGTGGCCGCGACCGTTGCCCAGATCCAGGCCGCTGCGGATGCGGGCGCGGATATTGTGCGCGTTTCAGTCCCCGACGAGGCCTCGGCGCGGGCGTTGAAGGATATCGTGCGTGAGAGCCCGGTGCCTTTGGTGGCGGATATCCATTTTCACTACAAACGCGGCATCGAGGCCGCCGAGGCGGGCGCTGCCTGCCTGCGGATCAACCCCGGAAACATCGGCAACCCCAAACGCGTGCGCGATGTGATCGCAGCGGCGCGTGATCACGGCTGTTCGATCCGGATTGGCGTCAACGCGGGTAGTCTGGAAAAGCATCTGCTGGAAAAATACGGAGAGCCGTGCCCCGACGCGATGGTCGAAAGCGGGCTGGAGCATATCCGCATCCTGCAAGACAATGATTTTCACGAATTCAAGATCAGCGTGAAGGCCTCTGACGTGTTCATGGCCGCCGCCGCCTATCAGCAACTGGCCGAGGCCACCGACGCGCCCATCCATCTGGGCATCACCGAGGCGGGCGGGCTGATCAGCGGCACGGTGAAATCGGCCATCGGCATGGGCAACCTGCTGTGGATGGGGATCGGCGACAC
>JGI24723J26617_10004091_pt1 | contig 10180 bp, 5 predicted proteins | sample Cruoilmetagenom6_FD_26617 | JGI IMG/M metagenome (IMG submission 26617) | reverse complement strand
TCAAAGGGAGCAAGCCATTTTTTAAAGACCACAGAATCCTTTTTGAGACCATACAAAGAAACGGGCATGGTATTGTGTTCCCGATTCTTAATGGTTACCTGTATAGAATCTCCCTGACGTTTAACTTTATCTATTTTAAAATCAATAAGCCCTCTTTTCTTCACATATTCATCAAAAAACCAAGCGACAGGCTTATNGGTATTTCGTTCTAACACTTCCTGAAACCGTTCTGAAGAAACACTACGAAGTTTATTTTCAGTAAAAAACGCTTTAATTGATTTAAGCAGNACATCCTTCCCTAAATAATCTGCCAAATATTGAAACCCGTCGCCAGCGTAATAGTCGTTCGCTATGTTTTTGTTGAATTTCAGCAAAGAATCTTTGGGCGTAACTAGCGACTGGTGTAAGTTGTTCCGCGCCATATTTTGATATAACAACGGATATTGATCATTAAATTCTAGATCGGAAGCATGTGACCAACGAATGAGCCAAAAGTTGCTCAAATTCCCCATGATCTTCATCTTCGGGTAATANGTATCAACATATTCGGTCATCAAATAAATTTGAAGTGCGCCTTGCAACCAATAGTCTTTTCGTGGATGGAGATTCAAACTATTCTCGATATACGCTCGCGAGATCGTTTTTAATTGCTCCATGTCATATTCGAAACCATCTGGAAACGGACTAATAAAATCGGGTAACTGATTCAACCCGTACACAGGACTNTTCCTNTATGCAGACTCGGTTGATAAAAGCTTTGCGTTCGGATACGGACCTAATTTTTCGTCTAGAAAATGTACCACCCGATCAACCGCAATGGCTTTGATTGGCGCAGAAACTTTCTTATCCTCAAGATTGGTTATTACCTCGAGCTTATCGGTGGCAATGGTTTCAAAAATGGGACGTTGACGCAGCTGAACTAAAGCCTGAAGTCTGTTGTCACCTTCAAGTTTGGTGATCATATTTTCTTCGGAAACTTCCGTTGAAACTTCATTAAAGTCTGAAACCACTGTGAAACGTGAGGGTGCTGTGATGGTCACTTCATATCGGGAAGGCCTCGTGTAGAGATCATCGGTATTTTTGTTACTATAAATTTCCCAGTCAGTATCATAAACCGCGGGAGATAAATACCAATATCGCAGCTTATAATCGCCATTTTTGGCAGCGCCATACCGCGTAAACTTAGCTTTGGGCAACTTTACTGTATATAATGCCTTTATCGTAAAACTAGCGCCAGGTTGTAACGGTGTAGCGAGTGAGATCTTGATAATATCAACAGCAGTGCGTTCCCAAGTAAGGGGAAGCGATTTTTGGTCGCTAAGACTGTACACGGTTGTGCGCCCGCGTTCATCATCTTTTTCAAAGTGAAATGAAGCACTGTAATTTTCAGCAAAACGTTTTGCTAAAGGTGTGGTCTTGGAAGAGAAACTATTTGCCCAATCATTTAAATAGATCTCGTTCAATGTCGTTTCCGTAGTATTCTTAAAAACGATGGTTTGTGTAATATCTAACGATTGTTGAGCATCTTTCAATTTTGCTGAAATACGAATGTCATGCTGAGCACTTAAAGAAGTAGAAAGCAGTATAAACAACCCAAATATGATGCTAAAAAACCTCAAGAAACTTTTAAGAATTTAATGGGTTGACTATTTGATATATTGCTTTTCAGATAATAAATACCTTCGGCAAGATGGGAAACATCTATTTGCATCATTGTTGCTGGAAGAGAATTAAATTTTAGGATACGCTGACCAAATACATTATAAACGCTTAGCACGGTTGGTTGCGCTACGGCCTCAGAGATTTGAATTGATAATACATTCGATACGATGGTTTTTTCTAACTGAATCAATGGCACCGATTGGGTAGCTTCAGAAACACTCAAAACGATTTCTTTGTTGGTTTCAAACTCCATGACCACGGGAAGATGGTCACTCATGCTAAAAATATAATTGCGTAATTCTTGTGAGAATTCTCCTGTACAATCGGTACTACTTACATCATTGTTGTAGCAGTTTCCATTGTTTCCGTAGCTTTTATACGTGTCAGGGATATAGCGAAGTTTTGGGTCGGTTTGCATGTTTTCAGACATCAGAATAAAATCAAATCGATCATCCATGCCGCCACCTGCACCCGCGCCAAAAGGTCCTGAGTTAATTCGGGTACTTTGGGTATGGACGGCCTGAAAACTAACATTGTTATTCCAACTGCCCGGGGTGTCTATAGGATCAACCATTGTAATTGCGTTGGAAGGGTCGAGTAGTTCTTGGTAGGCGGGTTCACTACTGGTATACAAATTAAGATCACCTGCAAAGAGAATAAATGCATTTGGATCTAAATTCGATAAGCTATTGGTGAATTCGGTTACCATATCAAGGCGTGCTTGCACATTTGAACTTCCTTGGCTCGATTTTAAATGGGTGACATACAGATCGATAAAAACAGGATCGACCGCTTGATCTGCAGTTTCCAATAGTAGTTTATATCTATTAATATCGCGCACATTAGTTTGGATAATATCAACTGTTTCTAAAGTAAACATGCCTTTTTTAAAATAGACCAATTGTTGCAGGACGGCCCCACTACTGGTGTTTAGCTGGAAGGGAGCCATAACATATTCAATACCTTCTACATTTAGTGATTCATTTAAGATGGTAATACCGCCAGCTTTTGTTTCTAATTCGCAGATCATAAAAATATCGGGATCGTAGCTATCAACAATATTTTTTAAGGTTTCGGTACGCCCACCAGGAGATGCCGAAGGAAACATGAGCACATTATAAAACATGGCTTTGATGGTCTCTTGTGCCGAAACGGTGGCACTGAGCATCAATAATAAACCAATAAGTTGAAATTTCTTCATGTCGCCGGGAGCGGGTNTTATTAAAAGTTCGGACTCANATTACCTTTCTGATAGAAGGTGTCTAAGATTTCTAATACTTCGTCTTCAGTGTCTACCAAATGAACCAAGTCGAGATCATGTGCACTAATGTTATTATTGACCTCAAGGAGTGTGCCTTTAATCCAATCCATTAATCCGCCCCAAAATTGTGTTCCGACTAAAATAAGCGGGAATTTATCAATTTTATGTGTTTGGATCAAGGTAAAAGCTTCAAAGAATTCATCTAAGGTTCCAAAACCGCCAGGCATCACAACGAACCCTTGTGAATACTTTACAAACATTACCTTCCGAACAAAGAAGTAGTCGAAGTCAATACTCTTGTCACTATCAATATACGGGTTATCATGCTGCTCAAAAGGAAGGGTTATGTTGAGTCCTACCGACGTTCCTCCTGCAAGATGTGCACCCTTATTTCCTGCTTCCATAATTCCAGGCCCACCACCAGTAATGACACCATAACCATGTTCGGTGATCTTTTTGGCAATGTTCTCGGCTAACTTGTAGTATTTGTTGTCTGGTTTGGTACGTGCTGATCCGAAGATGGAAACACATGGGCCAATACGGCTCATTTTTTCATAACCATTTACAAATTCGCCCATGATTTTAAATATCGCCCAAGAGTCATTAGTCTTTACTTCATTCCAATTTTTTGGGGTTTGTTCGTTTCTCATACTATTGAGTAATTATTTTTTTTAATACTAATTCATCATCCATCATTCCACCTTAGGTTGCCTAAAGTAGTTCTTTTTTAAGGAAGCGCGCGGTATGACTTTTTTTATTCTTTACAACTTCTTCGGGTGTTCCTAGTGCAATAACTTTCCCACCATTCTTTCCTCCTTCAGGTCCTATGTCTATAATATAGTCAACGGTCTTGATCACATCAAGATTATGTTCAATAATTAAGACTGTGTTACCCTTCTGAACCAATTTATTTAATACAAGCATCAAAACTCGGATGTCTTCAAAATGCAAACCAGTGGTAGGTTCGTCAAGAATATAGAAGGTGTTTCCTGTGTCGCGTTTTGACAATTCGGTTGCCAGCTTAATACGTTGTGCTTCACCACCTGAGAGTGTCGTAGATTGTTGTCCGAGTGTAATATATCCTAAGCCAACATCTTGAATGGTTTTCAATTTTCTAAAGATCTTAGGGATCGCTTCAAAGAACTCACAAGCCTCATTGATGGTCATTTCTAGCACATCGTAAATCGACTTTCCTTTGTAGCGAATTTCCAAAGTTTCTCTATTAAAACGCTTTCCTTGACAGGTTTCACATTCTACATAAACATCTGGGAGAAAGTTCATTTCAATCACTCGCAATCCACCACCTTTACACGTTTCACAACGCCCGCCAGAGACATTAAAACTAAAACGTCCTGGTTTATATCCGCGAATAAGTGCTTCTGGAACTTTGGCAAACAGACTTCGAATTTCAGAAAAAACACCTGTATATGTCGCTGGATTACTACGTGGTGTTCTACCTATGGGAGATTGGTTGATATCAATAACCTTATCTAAGTGTTCCAACCCTTTGATCTTTTTGTACGGCATGGGTTTCTTAACGCCATTAAAAAAGTGTGCGTTTAAGATGGGGTAGAGGGTCTCGTTGATCAACGTAGATTTACCACTTCCCGAAACACCAGTCACGCCAATCATCATTCCCAATGGAATGTCTACGGAAACATTTTTTAAATTATTTCCTGTAGCACCCGTAAGAGTAAGCGTTTTTCCATTTCCTTCACGTCTTTTCTTCGGAAGTTCAATAGCGCGCGTTCCATTCAAATAATCTGCCGTAAGCGTATGATGCTTTAAAATTTCCGAAGGAGTCCCCTTAGAAACAATCTCACCACCGTGTTTCCCTGCTGCCGGACCTATATCGATAACATAGTCGGCGTGTTGTATCATGTCTTTGTCATGTTCCACAACGATCACCGAGTTGCCTAGTTCTTTTAAAGAAATTAAGGAATGGATCAACTTCTCGTTATCACGTTGATGCAATCCAATACTAGGCTCATCTAAAATATAGAGCACACCAACCAATTGTGAACCAATTTGTGTTGCAAGTCTAATACGCTGCGCCTCTCCTCCAGATAAGGATTTAGAGCTACGGTCTAGCGCCAAATAAGTAAGACCAACATCAAGTAAAAATTGAAGTCGGGACTTTACCTCTTTGATAATTTCACCTGCAATTTTCTGTTGTGTATCGCTCAGCTCTTTTTCGAGATGCTCAAACCAATGTGCCAACTCAACCACATCCATATTCGCCAGTTCCGAGATGTTTTTGCCGTTCACTTTGAAATAAAGTGATTCTTTTCGTAGCCGACTTCCGCCACATTCGGGACAAGCGATCTTGTCCATATAATCTTTTGCCCAACGTTGCAATGANTTTGATTCGTTGGCTTCAAATGTATTTTGAATAAANGTTGCGACTCCTTCAAACTCAATTTTATATTTTCGGGTGATCCCTAAAGTTTTTGATTCTACATCAAATTTGTCGTGTCCACCATGAAAGATCATCTCTTTTGCTTCCTTCGGAATATCTTTAAATGGATCACTTAGTTTAAAATTGAACCGCTCCGCGATGAGTTCGAGCTGTTTAAAGACCCAATTACTTTTTTGCGGACCATGAGGCGCTAAAGCTCCTTGTTTTATTGAAAGTTTGCTATCTGGAACGATCTTTTCCAGATTTACTTCATACAGCTGCCCAAGTCCTTTGCACTTAAGGCACATTCCTTTGGGAGAATTAAACGAAAAATTGTTCGGTTCAGGATTTGGATAGGAAATTCCGCTTGACGGACACATTAATGACCTACTGAAATAGCGTGCCTCGTTGGTGTCGTTATCAAGAACCATCATCACGTCGTCACCATGATACATGGCCGTTACAATAGATTCAGATAGGCGTTTTTCGTTATCAGTTTCCTTAGAGATTTTTAATCGGTCGATAACCGTTTCAATATCATGGGTCTTGTAGCGATCAATACGCATTCCTTTTACAATATTTCTAACCTCGCCATCTACGCGTACTTTCAAAAAGCCTTGTTTGGCGATCTGCTCAAACAGTTCGCGATAATGTCCTTTTCTAGAACGAATAATAGGTGCTAGAATGCTTACTTTTTTTCCNTCGAAATCATCTAANATCAATTGTTTGATCTGTTCATCGCTATAGCTCACCATGCGTTCGCCCGTATTATAGCTATAAGCATCGCTGGCACGCGCAAAGAAAAGACGTAGGAAATCGTAGATTTCGGTAATGGTTCCTACGGTAGANCTAGGACTCTTACTCGTTGTTTTTTGCTCAATAGCAATCACAGGTGAAAGTCCGTCGATCTTATCCACATCTGGACGCTCTAGATTACCTAAGAATTGACGTGCGTAGGCAGAAAAGGTTTCAATGTAACGACGTTGGCCTTCGGCATAAATAGTATCGAATGCTAAAGAAGACTTTCCGCTTCCAGAAAGCCCAGTGATCACNACNAGTTTTTCACGTGGAATTGTGACATCAATATCCTTTAAATTATGTACGCGAGCACCTAAAACTTCAATTACATCCTCATTTTTTGCCATAGTTTGCAAAGGTACTCAAATCGATTGAAAATTTAGAGTTCCGCGAGCGTCTGAGTTGTTAATATTTGCTGAAATTTTCTTCGGAATACATGTTATTCAATGATCTCTTTCCGCAGAAACGGATATAGCGCAATCGCCACAAAAAAGATACTGCTTNTGATGATCGAAAAACCTACAATGAGTACCAAGGCAGGAAGGCCAAGCATTAATGAAACTAAAGGAAGTAAGATTCCGAAAAACACAAAAAGAAGAAAGACAACATAAACATAGCGCAGGCTGGCGGGTAACTGACTCGTATCTGGGCCTTGTAATTCATATAACTTCGGAAGCACCTCTTTACTCATGTATTCGCCTAATTTCGATAAGAAAATTTCGTTAAATGATGAGTCCTCAAAGGCTGTAGAATCAATACTATGGGCGAGCGTCATTATTTTCTCCTGATGNCTATNAAACACCGCTTCAATATTCAGCGAGTCCTTAAAATCTACAAATTTGTAACCGAAATAATACCAAAGTCCAGAGCCACATTTATGTTGTAGCCATTTTTCGACGATATCTTTGTTATAGACGTTTGGGAAATCAATGTTTTCAGGAATCTTTTTNTCCCTAGGACTCGTCATTAAGAGTGATTTCATTTCGAGATATAAATTCTCCGTNTCTCCATAATGATGAGATTCTTGTAAAAATTCGATGGCAAGCTTCGATTTACCTTTGTAAAATTCTTTTACGTCAAAAAAGTTTAATCCTTCAAATTCATCATCAATATATTCTTTAAGGCCAGGGATCCACATTTTGGAGCGAAGTAAAAGCAATAAGATATTTCTAAAATGATGCATTTTTTGAGTTACTTCACTTAAGGAACTCATGCTAGAAGCACGCATACTCTTTAAGCTTATGGTACGATAAGCAAGATAAGCCATAATTAAAAANGCAAACACTCCGCTAATGGCTATAAAAATAGGAGCCACCTCCTGCAAGGTTGTTTCGAATATGGGCGNTGTATTGGCTTTGTTGTGAAGTAAGAAGATGAGTCCCAAGCACACGAACCCGCTAAGAATAACGGGAATGATGTTTAATAAGCTGCTTACAAAAGACTTTTTCTTCATAGTCGTGCTACAATAGCATGGGTATGGCAGATAAACGTTTGTCTAGAGTCCCTAAAAAATATTTTACTTTCAATTCGATAAGTCATATTCTTCGAAACTAATTCATCCTGCTACAACAGTATCACCTTTGATGATTCAATGTAGAGGCCTCAAAGATTATTTAATTTTATTACATTTTGTAGTAATTTACCTACAATTCGTTGTTTGGTACGTCATTTCCGACAAACAACCTAATTTTAACATAACTGACCTTAGAAACCAACGGCCGCATCATCACCCCGCCAGTCAGCACCACCTTCTAATTTTCCGCTTTCTAAGACTAAAATACCATCAACCTTTCCAATGACCGGCGCATTTTCTTCGTCAATTTTGTATCCTTTTCGTGCTAAGCTGTCTAAAATGGACTTCGGAAAGGATGCTGGCTCAAACATAATCACGTCTGGAAGCCATTGGTGATGAAAGCGAGGAGCGTTTACAGCTTCTTGCATATTCATCTCAAATTCGTATACATTGAGAACGGTTTGTAAGACCGATGTAATGATCGTTGAGCCGCCAGGTGTACCCACGCTCATCCAAAGTTTACCATCTTTTTCAACTAAAGTGGGTGTCATAGAGCTTAACATTCGTTTTTGTGGTGCAATGGCATTGGCTTCTCCGCCTATGAGTCCGAACATATTAGGCTCTCCGGGTTTCGCGCTAAAATCGTCCATTTCATTATTTAAAAAGAAGCCAAGTTCTTTTGAATATAATTTTGAACCAAAAGCCGCATTTAATGTTGTTGTTACCGCAATGGCATTCCCAAATTGATCAACAATAGAGTAGTGGGTGGTTTCCATGCTTTCGTAACCTGCTAGACTACCTTCGGCTATTTCCGATGAAGGCGTTGCTTTATCAAATGAAAAACCATTCATTCTTCCCTCAAGGTATCCTTTCGACACGAGGGTGTCTACTGGAATATCAACAAAATCGGGATCTCCTAAATAATAACTTCGATCTGCATATGCTCGTCTTTCGGCTTCGGTAATAACTTGTATTGTTTTCATGCTGTTATGACCGTATTCGGCTATAGGATATGGCTCTATCGCTTTCATGATTTGAGCTAAACAAACCCCACCACTAGAAGGCGGAGACATGGAAATGATCTTTAGGTCTTTATAATCAAAAACAATGGGTTCGCGCCATTCCGCTTCATAGGCCTTAAGGTCTTCCAACGAAATAATTCCGTCGTGCTTTTTCATAAAATCTACCAAGATTTTGGCTGTTTCTCCTTGATAAAACTCTGAACGTCCGTTTTTTGAAATACGTCGTAAGGTGTTTGCTAACGCCTGATTTTTAAAAACACTACCAGCAGGATTTGTTTCGTTATAAATGGACGTCTCACCATTGACTTCCTCAAAGATAGGGCCGTAATGAGCGAATCGTATTGATTGATCTTCGGTAAGAATAAAGCCGTTTTCAGCCAAAGCGATTACTGGATCTAAAATTTCTTCGATAGGAAGCGAGCCTAGCTTTTCATGGACGGCAAAGATCCCAGCAATGGTACCTGGGACGCCAACGGCGAGTCCGCCCACCTTACTTTTCTCCTGAATAAATTCGCCTTTTTCGTCTAAAAACATGTCGCGCGAAGCGTGTATTGGTGCTTTTTCTCGATAATCTAGCGCGCCAATTTCTCCGTATTGTGTGCGAAAGACCATAAAGCCACCACCACCTAAATTGCCAGCATACGGAAATGTAACGGCAAGGGCCATTTCTGTAGCAACCATTGCATCAAAGGCATTACCACCTTTTTTCATGATGTCTGCGCCAATTTTGGAAGCCTCTTCACGCGCTGATACCACCATGGCGTTATCACTAACGAGGCCTTTGACAGGAATAGATACTTCTTTGGACGTTACTTTGTCGGGCGTTTCTTTACACGCTATCAGAAAGAGCGTAAAGATCGCAAGGATGATACGTTTCATAGGGTTCTTAGTTTGTTTTTAGAAAATAGAATGAGTTCTTCAAAGAAAGAGGTAAATTCAGTTTCAAATTCATTGTAATATTTTTCGAGTTCCATGACGGCGAAATTCATATTAGAAACACCTTTGGTACGTATGTTCATTTGGTTTAAGATCTTACTGATTCCTGGAATCGTAGCATAGCTCAGCAACCAATTATCGGAAAGCATATAAGGCATCATTCGTTGAATGCGACCTGGTAGTATTTCGTAATTATCGCGCAGTAATTTGTAAAAATCATCTACGTAGTCGGCGAGCGGTTGCTCGTGATAATCATGCCAATTTTTCGCTAAAAAATGATCGTATAAAATATCGACAATGACGCCGCTATAATGACCATAGTTTTTATGTAATTTTTTAGTGCTTTTTTTTACGGTTGGATGGCTATCGGTATAACTGTCAATCCCTCTGTGCAATAGGATTCCTTTTTGGATCTCGAGCGGATATTTTTTGTATTTAGAGCCTTTGATACCATCGGCTATAAAGTTGCCAATGGTAATACCTTCAGATTCTCCAGAAAGATAGATGTGTGCAAGGAAGTTCATTCCGCACAATTTACAAATTACCCCTGAAGTTTTTCCCGTTTTAAAAAAGTATATTTGCACAAAATT
>JGI24723J26617_10004086_pt1 | contig 10185 bp, 8 predicted proteins | sample Cruoilmetagenom6_FD_26617 | JGI IMG/M metagenome (IMG submission 26617) | reverse complement strand
TCGGCTTATTGGCAGGTTGAAGATGAACCGCCAGCACTGTGCAAAACAGGCGATATGATTTTCCATCCTTCCAACATCCCCCATGTCAGTATCACTAAGGACGAACCCTTTATCGCGGCCTGGCGCTGGACAGGGGACATACGCTTTGATCAGTATACGCTGACTGGCTAGCACTACAGTCTTATTTACGCTTGCCCCGCGCCCTTTGTCGGCCTAAAACCCACCGACAAACTGACAGAGATTGCGTTATGGCCCAACTTACTTACACAGAACCGAAACCCAAAACCATTGCAGGTGCCAAAGGTGACTGGGAACTTGTGATCGGGTTGGAAGTCCATGCGCAGGTCGCTTCAAAAGCCAAATTGTTTTCAGGGGCCTCTACCAAGTTCGGTGCTGAACCCAATTCAAACGTCTCCTTCGTTGACGCGGCAATGCCCGGCATGTTGCCTGTAATCAACGAGTTTTGTGTCGAGCAGGCCGTGCGCTCTGGTCTGGGCCTAAAGGCGGATATCAACCTTTATTCCGCATTTGACCGTAAAAATTATTTTTATCCCGATCTGCCGCAAGGCTATCAAATTTCGCAACTTTATCACCCCATCGTCGGTGAAGGCGAGGTTCTGGTCGATATGGAACCGGGCATTGCCCGCAAAGTCCGAGTGGAACGTATTCATTTGGAACAGGATGCGGGTAAATCCGTGCATGATATGGACCCGAACATGTCGTTCGTTGATCTGAATCGCACCGGTGTCGCCTTGATGGAAATCGTCAGCCGCCCCGACATTCGCGGCCCGGAAGAAGCAGCCGCTTATGTCGCTAAAATCCGCCAAATTCTGCGTTATCTGGGCACCTGTGACGGCAACATGCAAAACGGTAACCTGCGGGCGGATGTGAACGTCTCTGTCTGCAAGCCCGGCGATTACGAAAAGTTCCGCGAAACCGACGATTTCAGTGTACTGGGTACACGCTGCGAGATCAAGAACATGAACTCGATGCGTTTCATTCAGGCCGCGATTGACATTGAAGCCCGTCGCCAAATTGCAATACTGGAAGACGGCGGCAGCATTGATCAGGAAACCCGCCTTTACGATCCAGACAAAGGTGAAACCCGTACTATGCGTTCAAAAGAAGAAGCGCATGATTACCGTTATTTCCCTTGCCCCGATCTGCTGCCATTGCGCATAGAACAGTCATGGGTCGACGCGATCGGTGACACTTTACCCGAATTGCCCGACGCCAAAAAAGCTCGTTTTGTGGCCGATTACGGCATGACCGAATATGACGCCGGCGTTTTGACCGCAGACATATCCGATGCGGCCTTCTTTGAAGAAGTCGCAAAAGGGCGTGATGGTAAACAGGCCGCGAACTGGGTGATAAACGAACTTTTCGGCCGCTTGAACAAAGAAGATTTGAAGGTTACTGACAGCCCGATGTCAGCCGCACAACTGGGCAGCATTCTGGATTTGATCGCCAAAGGTGACATCAGCGGTAAAATCGCCAAGGATTTGTTTGAGATTATTTGGAGCGAGGGCGGCGATCCCGCCGATATCGTGGTTGCACGCGGCATGAAACAGGTAACGGACATGGGGGCGATTGAAGCCGCAGTTGACGATATTATTGCAGCCAACCCCGATCAGGTTGAAAAAGCCAAACTAAACCCTAAGTTAGCAGGATGGTTCGTGGGGCAAGTTATGAAAGCTACGGGTGGCAAAGCCAACCCAAAAGCGGTAAACCAGATCATTGCTGAAAAACTGGGTTTGTAAAAGTAGGGCTGATTTAATGGAACGTTTTGAATATAAAGTCATGCCCGCACCACGCCGCGGTGCCCGTGTCAAAGGTGCCAAAGGCCCCACTGGCAGATTTGCAAATGCCATGGAAACAACACTTAATAAACTGGCGGCCGATGGCTGGGAATATATCCGCGCGGAATCCCTGCCTGCGGATGAACGCCACGGCATCACGATGCGTAAAGTCGAAACCTATCAGAATGTTTTGATCTTTCGCAGGCTTGCGGATACTGCCAACGCGGAATCCGATATAACAGCCCTACTGGAAGACCAAAGTGAGGCCGAAACCGATCTGTTTGGGGAAATTAACGACGACTACCTCGAAGATGAGGATGAATCCACAGATATCGGCACCCTAGTGGACGACGACTACGATGATGAAGACTTTGAAGATAAAAAAAACTAACCGTCCGTTGTTTGCACTACTAACGCCAACGCATGAAGCCCATCTTCAAATTCTTGTGCCAGTTCCTTATTGATCAGCCGTTGCCGGGCCACGCGACTTAGCCCATTGAAAGCACTGGCTTTAATCGAAACGTTGAAATGCGTATTGCCGCCTTCACGGTAACCGCCATGACCGCGATGCGCCTCGCTGTCATCGACAACATCCAGATAAACAGGGTCAAAAGCCGTTTGAAGTTTTGATAAAATTCGTTCCCGCATGTTCAATTTTTTCAACCTTTATTCAATTCACCCCTTGGCGATGCCCAAGAATACGTTAAACTCCCTGATCCGAAGCACAAGGTAAATAGGTAATTGAATGTCTGATCGTCCCCTTTTTAATTTCGATATATCCGTATCGGCAGATAAGAAGCGTCGTAAAAAAGGTCGTCGTGGCATGTCCGGTGCCTCTGAAACCTCAACGCAGATGTGCCAACACCCCGAATGTGATGAAGCGGGTAAATACCGCGCGCCCCTGAACCCAGATAATCTGGAAGAGTTCCGCTGGTTTTGTCTCGCACACATCCGCGAATTTAACCAAAAGTGGAATTTCTTTGAAAACCACACCCAAGAAGAGCTGGAAGAGCAATTTGCCGCCGATCGCGTTTGGGAACGCCCGACATCACCCTTTGGCGACAATAAAGAGGCCGAACGAAAACAAACCCCCGAAGAAAAAGCATGGGCGCGTTTGGGCATCAAGGACGCCCACGAAGTGTTGGGCGACAACGCCACGCGCAACCACGGGCGCGGATCGGACGTGGGCAGTGCCAAACGCCTGCCTCCTGCCGAACGCAAAGCCATCGATATTCTGGATGCCAAAGATCACTGGACCAAAAAAGAACTGCGCAAACAATACAAAGCTTTGGTCAAAGTGCTGCATCCCGACATGAACGGCGGTGACCGCTCTGACGAGGATCGCTTGCAAGAAGTGGTTTGGGCGTGGGATCAGATCAGGATCAGCAAATCGTTCAAGGATTAAGGTGTAGATTCTGTACTGTGTACACTCTATACCCTACGCACCCCTAACAAGTTCTCAACCTTTCCAAGCCTATATCACCCCCGTCGACAAAAGTAGTTCACGGGTTTTCAAAGGGCTAAGGCCTACGGGTAACAGCGCCAAATGCGAAAGCCACCGAAACGACCGGTAAGAATAGGTGCAGAGGTAAAGCTCTGTTCGGCCTTATAACTACACACGGCAGGCCTGCCTTCCTTATTAACCTACAGGCCCAACAAGACCCAAAAAACCGCCAACCGAATAATGGTGACGGGGTGATCGGGGGTGTTCCTACCCTTTCGCATCCTCTTTCATCATATCCGCCGCTTTTTCGGCAATCATGATTGTTGGTGAGTTGGTGTTGCCCGATGTAATCGTCGGCATCACCGATGCATCCACCACCCGCAAACCCTGCAACCCATGTACGCGCAGGCGCGCATCAACCACCGCCATCGGATCACTGCCCATTTTGGCAGTACAGGTCGGATGGAATATTGTCGTCCCGATATTACCGGCTGCCGTCGCCAGTTCCGCATCTGTCTGATATGCTTCACCCGGCAGATATTCCGACGGCGTGTATTTCGTCAACGCTTGTTGACCCACAATCTTACGTGCTAACCTAATGGCACGCGCCGCCACCAAACGGTCACCTTCCGTGGACAGGTAATTCGGCGCGATCAGTGGTGCATCCTTGGTATTGTTTGCCGACAGACGCACCGTGCCGCGGCTTTCGGGGCGCAAGTTGCAGACACTTGCGGTAATTGCAGGAAAATCATGCAAAGGATCGCCGAACTTTTCCAGTGACAGGGGTTGCACATGAAATTCCAGATCTGCCGTGTCCTTTGACGGGTCAGATTTAGCGAACGCCCCCAATTGCGACGGTGCCATAGACATCGGTCCTGTGCGCCGCAAAGCATATTCCAACCCAATTCCCGCACGCCCCAACAGGCTGCCCGCCCGTTGGTTCAACGTTTTGGCACCCTGAACTTTAAAAACACAGCGTAGTTGCAAATGATCCTGCAGGTTTTCGCCCACACCGGGGCTTTCATGTAAAACTTTAACCCCGTGTTCGCCTAAAACCTTAGCCGGCCCAACACCGGAAACTTGCAATAAATGCGGGCTGCCGATTGCGCCCGCAGACAATACAACTTCTCCATCCGCGCGCGCAATCTGCGCGACACCGTTCTTTTCAAACTGAACGCCCACAGCACGCTTGCCTTCAAAGACAATTCGTTCCGCATGGGCCTCGGTTACTATCGTCAAATTTGCACGGCGTTGCACGGGTTTCAAAAACGCTTTGCGCGTATTCCAGCGAAAACCCGACTTTTGGTTCACCTGAAAATAATTAACGCCCTCATTGTCACCCGAATTGAAGTCGCGCACTTTCGGAATGCCCGCTTCCACACAAGCATCGGCAAAATCATCCAGGACTTCCCAAGACAACCGTTGTTTTTCCACCCGCCATTCACCACCTGCCCCATGCAGATCATCGCCACCTTCAAAATGGTCCTCGGATTTGGTGAAATAGGGTAAAATATCATCCCAACCCCAGCCGATATTCCCCATCTGCCGCCAACCGTCATAGTCACGTGCCTGACCGCGCAAATAAAGCATTCCGTTAATCGATGAACACCCGCCCAGCAATTTACCACGCGGGTACATCAGTGATCGCCCGTTCAATCCAGCTTCAGCTTCGGTATTAAACATCCAGTCGGTCCGCGGATTGCCGATGCAATACAAATATCCTACTGGAATGTGGACCCAGATGTAATTGTCGCTTTTGCCCGCCTCCAGCAGCAAAACCTTATGTTTCGGGTTTTCCGAAAGCCGCGCCGCCAAAACCGAACCAGCCGAGCCTGCACCTATAACTATGTAGTCAAATGTGCCAAATTCCTGTTTCATCGTGTATTCCTTATTTGGCTGCACTATTTGATGCACAGCCCACAAGATCAAGACCAAACAGGAATTTATCGCCAACCCCTTGCAGAATGCGACAAATTATATCACTAAGCATATGAACAAGCAGACTTGCTAAAAGAACTATAGGACACCCGAAAATGGCAGACGGCAATTTGGACATGAACGCAACCCCCACACGCGATATATCCGTGCGGGAAACATTTGGTATCGATAGTGATATGGTTGTGAAAGGCTTTGAAGACAGCTCTCAGCGCGTTCCTGCAATTGACAGCACCTATCAGTTTGACCACGATACCACATTGGCCATTCTTGCAGGCTTTACTCATAACCGTCGTGTGATGATCCAAGGCTATCACGGCACAGGCAAATCCACCCATATCGAACAGGTCGCAGCACGCCTGAATTGGCCTTGTGTGCGCGTCAACCTGGACAGCCACATCAGCCGGATCGATCTGATCGGCAAAGACGCAATCAAGTTGCGTGACGGCAAGCAGGTTACTGAATTTCAAGAAGGTATTCTGCCTTGGGCTTTGCGCAACCCAACCGCGATTGTGTTTGACGAATATGATGCAGGCCGCGCCGATGTTATGTTCGTGATCCAACGCGTGCTGGAAGTGGACGGTAAACTGACCCTGCTTGATCAAAACAAGGTTATCACTCCGCACCCGTATTTCCGCCTGTTTGCGACAGCGAATACCGTTGGCTTGGGTGATACCACAGGTCTTTACCACGGCACACAACAGATTAATCAGGGCCAGATGGACCGTTGGTCTATCGTGTCGACACTGAACTATCTGCCGCATGAGGCCGAGGTGAACATCGTTGCAGCCAAGAACCCCGGCACGGATCGTCAGGTAATCGAACACATGGTGACGGTCGCAAATCTGTCACGCAACGCATTTATGAACGGCGACATTTCCACCGTGATTTCACCGCGTACGGTTATCACATGGGCGCAAAACGCGGATGTATTTGGCGATGTTGGCTTTGCCTTCCGACTGACTTTTCTGAACAAGTGTGACGAATTGGAACGTGAAACCATTGCCGAATTCTATCAGCGTTGCTTTAACGAAGAGCTGCCTGAAAGTGCTGCAAGTGTAAGCTTGGGGTGATGGCCGGATGATGAGGACAATAATATGCACCTCGGTTTGATAGGCGGAATTGGCCCTGCGGCAACGGTTGTTTACTATCAGCGTTTGACTGATTTGATGCGGAAAAGAGACAACCGTTTGGAACTGACGATAGTGCAGGCCGACGTTTACGATCTGTTGAAAAATAACCTTGCTGACCAGCGTGACGCGCAGGCGGCAATCTATGCAAAACTGATTGAACGACTAAAGGCTGCGGGGGCGGATTGTGCTGCAATCACCTCGCTTGGCGGGCATTTCTGTTTTGCTGAAACAGCTGAAACCACAGTTCTTCCCCTGATCAGTGCGGTCACACCGCTGGATGATTATTTTGCAGCACAGGGCCTGAAGCGCGTGGGCTTGTTGGGAACCGAAGTCGTTATGCGCACCCGTCTTTACGGCCAACTTGAAAAAACCGAAGCCGTAGCCCCTGCCGGTGATTTGGATACGCTTGGGAAACTCTACCAAGACATGGCGATCAGCGGTATCTGCACGGATGAGCAAAGGCAGGTTTTCTTTGAGGCAGGCCATAAAATGTTCGAAGACCAAGGGGCAGAGGCCATCATTCTTGCAGGCACCGATTTGAATCTTGCCTTTGACGGGCGACATGACCCCGGCTATCCGGTTATTGACGCGCTTGACGTTCATGTTGCAGTCTTGGCCGATCTGGCATCCGGCGTAAAAACCATCGACACCCTAAACACGGGGCAACCCTGATTATGAACAAATCAAACGACAACCCAGCTGATCCTTTCAAAAAGGCATTGACCGAGGCCACACGTGCCATGGCCAATGATGCAGAGTTGAACGTGGCGTTTTCAGTTGACCCCCCCGGTGTCAACAACGAGATCATGCGTCTGCCCCAAGTCAGCCGTCGCATGTCTTTGGATGAGGTGCTGTTGGCACGTGGCACGGCCGACGCCTATGCCCTGCGCAAGCGTTTCAATAATGAAACCACCCACAACCGCTATATGCCCGAAGGCGCTGATGCGCGTGAGATTTATGAAGTTATGGCCACTGCACGCTGCGAAGCTGTTGGCGCCAAGGCTATGCCAGGAACCGCAGGCAACATCGACGCCAAGATGGAAGCCGAAGCATTAAAATTGGGTTACGATCAGGTCAACTCTTTCAAAGAAGTACCGATGCCCACCGCCCTTGGCTATTATCTGCGCCACATGGCAACAGGCCGCGAAATGCCGCCCGCCGTGAACAACGCGATGAAACAATGGCAGACCCAGATCGAAGAACGTTCAGGTGACACGTTCAAAGGTCTGGAAGATGTGATGGCCGACCAGGTCGAGTTCGCTAAATTCGCCCGCCAATTGATTGATGATCTCGGTTTTGGCGACCAATTGGGCGACGACCCTGATGATACCGGCGACGACAATGACGATAGTGCCGAACAAGAAGATCAGGATTATGAAGAAGACACCCCTGACACCGACGCGGGCGATCAGGAAGAAGAGAGCGACGAGTTTGACGATCAACAGGATCAACAACAATCCGCCGATCAACAACAATCGCAAGTTTCGATGGATGACCGCGATGATATGGACGGTGCCGAAGAAGTTGACGCGCCCGACGGCGAAGCCCCGTTAGAACCGCCAACCCCACCTGCCATATCGGACGCGGATCCGAACTATAGGGTTTTTACCACCGAATACGACGAAGAAGAACTGGCCGAAGAACTGGCCGAACCCGCTGAACTGGAACGCCTGCGGGCCTATCTGGATCAACAGTTGGAACCATTGAAAGGCGCAGTTTCACGACTGGCCAACAAATTGCAACGCCGTTTGCAGGCACAGCAAAATCGCAGTTGGCAGTTCGACATGGAAGAGGGCATGCTGGACGCGGGCCGTCTGGCGCGTGTCATTGCAAACCCGACAACACCGCTGTCATTCAAGGTCGAAAACGACACAGAATTCCGTGATACGGTCGTAACCATCCTGATCGACAACTCGGGCTCCATGCGCGGGCGTCCGATTTCCATTGCTGCAATTTGTGCTGATGTCATGGCCCGCACGCTGGAACGCTGTCAGGTGAAATGCGAAATTCTGGGCTTTACCACCCGCGCGTGGAAAGGCGGCAAATCCCGTGAAGAATGGCTGAACGCGGGCCGCCCTGCAGAACCCGGCCGCCTGAACGATCTGCGNCACATCATATATAAAAGTGCCGANGCCCCGTGGCGGCGCGCCAGACCCAACTTGGGGCTAATGATGAAAGAAGGGTTGCTGAAAGAAAACATCGACGGNGAAGCCCTTGAATGGGCACATCGGCGCATGGTTTCCCGCCCTGAACAACGCCGCATTCTGCTGGTGATTTCGGATGGCGCCCCTGTGGACGACAGCACGCTATCGGTAAACTCGGCCAGCTATCTGGAAAAACATCTGCGCGATGTGATCGCCATGGTCGAAAAACGCAAAATGGTTGAACTGATCGCCATTGGCATCGGCCATGATGTGACCCGGTACTATGAACGCGCGGTCACGATCACCGATGCAGAACAACTGGCAGGTGCGATTACCGAGCAACTTGCCAACCTGTTCGACAATGACCCGCGTGCCAGCAAACGTATGAACCTGAAACGGACAGGTTGATGTTTCAATCGTTCGACAGCCCGACATCCCCCGATACAGGTGCACCCCGTCTGAAATCCCTGCGTGATGTGTTACTGAAAGACGGCCTGGACGGATACCTGATCCCGCGTGCAGATGCACATCAGGGCGAATATGTTACCCCCCGCGATATGCGTCTGGCATGGCTAACAGGGTTTACGGGCTCCGCCGGGTTTTGTGCAGTCCTGAAAGACAAAGCAGGCGTTTTCATTGACGGGCGTTATACGCTGCAAGTTCGCGATCAGGTCGATTTGGATTGCTACACACCGGTTTCTTGGCCTGACACCAGTCTGGTTGATTGGTTGACCAAAACCCTGCCAAAGGGCGGAAAAATCGGCTTTGACCCATGGTTGCACACCCGCGCAGAGCTTGAAAAACTTGGGCACTCCAACATTGAGCTGGTAGCGACAGACAATCTGATCGATCACATATGGCACGATCAACCCACCGCACCCATGGACAAAATGGTACCGCATCTTTTGGATTACACAGGTCAATCCCATATTGAAAAAATCGACACTGCGGCCAAGGAATTAACAAAGGCAATGCACAGCGCCTTTGTCTTGACCCAACCCGACAGTATCGCATGGCTTTTGAATACGCGCGGCACGGATTTGGGGCAAACCCCCGTCGCCCTTGCCTTTGCCATCCTCTACGGTTCGGGGCATGTATCGTTGTTTATGGATGCGAAAAAAACCGATGCGACCCTGATCGCACATTTGGGGCCAAAGGTCAGTCTGCATGCGCCCGACGGGTTTGAAACCACACTTGCATCCCTAAGCGGAACCGTGCGTTTGGACAAATCCTGCACCCCCGAGGCCATCGTCCGTTTGCTTGAAGCCCAAGACATCGATATTGCCTTTGACGCCGATCCGACGACGTTGCCGAAAGCCTGCAAAAACGCGGTTGAACTTGCAGGTGCAAAACAGGCCCACATCCGCGACGGGGCCGCAATGTGTGAATTTCTGGCGTGGGTGGACGGTATCAACCCTGAAAAGGGCATCACTGAAATCGACATCGTCAAAATGCTGGAAACCAAACGCGCAGCGACCGGCAAGTTGAAAAATATCGCGTTCGATACCATTTGCGGTTCCGGCCCGAACGGTGCCATCGTGCATTACCGCGTGACCGACCGGACCAATCGCAATTTGCAATTCAATGAAGTTCTGCTGGTCGACAGTGGTGCGCAATATCTGGACGGCACGACCGACATCACCCGAACTGTGGCCATTGGTGCCCCGCCACCCAAAGCCGTACATCACGCCACTTTGGTGCTAAAAGGCATGATTGCCATATCACGCCTG
>JGI24723J26617_10004085_pt1 | contig 10186 bp, 6 predicted proteins | sample Cruoilmetagenom6_FD_26617 | JGI IMG/M metagenome (IMG submission 26617) | reverse complement strand
ACTTGACCAGAACCTATATATAAATTTTCAGTTGAAGCAATCAAAATATCAGCTTCATAAAAATTATCACTACCATCATTGGTGATTTGTGCATTAGCAAATGATAATGTAACGTTAGTATCTAATTGATCTGCAGCAGATCTTTGAAATTGTTGTCCACGACCAATATTTGGATTAATTAAGGTATTCACATCTGAGTTTTGGATTTGAGTATTTACATCCATATCGGCATTATCATATCCAGAACCACCAATTAGTTGTATAACATCACTAGCATCAGAATTTTGAATTTGTGCGTTACCATCATAATCACCAGTATACATACCGTATTTACCATTAGCTAAAGAGGCAACAGCATTGCTAGCACCTTCAACAGAATTAGGATTTGCAGATAAATCTATAACGGTATTAGAAGGACTCAAAGCAAAAGTTGTAGCACTTAATAAGCCAATATGGTTTCTGTGTTTAATAGAGATATAATAGTTTCCTCGTTCTTGTTCAAAACTTAAAGCTGATACACCATCAATGTCAACCACATCACCATCACGTTGTAAAAGTGCAGATTTCGAATCTAAAATTATTGTATTATCGTCTTTATCACGAAGTTCAACAAATACCCAATCAACAATAGCATCTGCTCCTGTAGCGTTAAAAACAGAAGGATCAGCAATTAAAGCATCAACATAAGGACTTGTAGTTGCATTAGAAGTTAGCCATCCATTAAGACGTAAATCATCACGCATTAAGTTATTTTCTCCTGAATTCGGATTTAAAGCTGCACCTTCTAGGTATACAATTGGAGATACAACAATATCACAAGAGACACCTGCACCTTCAACCGCAGTAAATGGTTGATTAATAGACGGGTTTAAAAATGTTTCACAACCAGAATTTGGCCAGTATATAGTAATATGAGAAACACTAGTGTCACTTCCAATACCAAAATGTGTATTTAATGAATTCATATATCTAAAACCATCACCACTTTTCACATCTCTAATTTGAACACCACTATCTGTATAGATTTCAACACGTGCTCCAATACCATCAATATTACTAGTTGTTCCAACTGTATTTATTTTAATCCAATTGTTATTAGTTTCTTTATTGTTTATATATATGTTACTAGAATTAAATGCATCAATGTAACCATCATTATTTACATCTCCATAAGCACCTGCTCCTGGGAAAATCCCAGTATGTACAGTAAAATTCATATTTCCATCTCCAAACAGTAAGTTACCTCCAGAAACAAGGTCAAGATTTCCATCATTATCAAAATCAAATGTAACAGTTTCTGTTGAAGTAAGTGATAATGAATTCACACCAGATCCTGCAGAAATATCTACAAAAGTTCCACCATCATTTCTCATAAGTTTGTGACAACCAGAACTAGCACCAACAAAAACATCCATATCACCATCATTATCAAAATCTCCCCAAGCAGCTGACCAAGTTTGCATTGGATCTGCAAGACCTAAGTCACTAGCATTTTCAGTAAAACTACCATCACCATTATTGGTTAACATTTGATTGGTTCTTCTAGCCGTTTCTCCACCACATTTAGCAATAAATAAATCTAAATCCCTATCATTATCATAGTCTATCCAAATAGAACCATAATTACCACCTGAACAGTAGTTTCCTAAACCACCTACAGCTCCAACTTGATCTATCGAGGTTGCTGGATTGTTACAGCCATTATCATATTGTGCGCCTTGATAGAAAGTTAAGTTCCCACTACCATCATTTAAATAATACACATTTGGAGCCACATCATGACAAACAAAGGCATCTAAATGGCCATCATTATTAATGTCTACAAAGTTTGATCGTTGAGAAAAAACATCTTCAGGTCCCGAAACTTCAGTAAATCCATTCCCAGTACCATCACTTCTCATGAAAGTTACTCCGTTTCCTGCTCCATATAGTAAATCTGTATAACCATCTTTGTTGTAATCTGCAGCTGCTAAACTCCATGATGGTAGGTAGTTGGCTGATGTAGTTGTTATGTTTTTTGTTGTAAATCCTCCGCCAGGATTTTGTTCTCTAATATTGACGTTAGTTGAAGAAATAGACACTAAATCATCTAGGTGATCACCATTCATATCAACACATCCATATCTATAAGAGCCTGAAGATCCAGAAGAACTTGCTGTAAATGTTACAGGAGCTGGAACAGGTACATTGTTTGTAACCTCTAAGCAAAAAGCAACATCAGAAGCTCCTGTGCCTTCAAAATCATAAATTTGGATGATAAGGTCATCTCCAATATTCCATCCTCCAATAGTTTCTGAAGCAAAAGTATCTGTACATGCAATTTCAGTAAGTTCCATGTTATTAATACTATAAACTACAATACCTGGATTNCCTGGGTTTTCAGAGGAGAAATTTAAACCNAATGTTGTTGCTGTCCATGTGAAAAACTGATCTAAACCAGAAGCTCTACAAGAACCTTGTACTCCACTATCNGTAGTGCCATCTGTTGAAAAAGGAAGGTTGAAAGGACTAGAACAACCTGTTCCNTCAGCAGCTGGTGTAATTGGAATAGCGCCTGAAAAAACATCATTTACTGGCTGAGCAAAAGCTTGAAAGCCAAATGCGGAAAGTGCCAATGTCAAAAAAAGTAATTTTGTTTTCATAATAATATTTGATTTCAAATTTTAATTATTCACATTCTCCCTCTAAGGAGTTTATCCACTCTTCAATAAGTCTAACACCTTCAGCATGTTGAAGTGTTCGACCCAATAGTGGCATTCTATATTGTTCTTCTGTATTCTAAAGTGTAAAAGCGATTTATCAACCTTTCCACTTGAAATAATATGTGTATAAGGTGAAATTTGAGTGTCTGGAGTAACACAAACGCCTTTATTTACATCATCACCATTTTCATTAAAAGCTAATCGCAAAGGACGATATTCACAATAACTCTCTTCAGAGTGACAGTGTGCACAATTAATATCTAAATATGAGCGCACTCTAAGTTCTAAAGGAAAAGAATCATCTTCCCAATTAACTGTAGAAAGAATAGTTGCTGGCATATTATCTTCTAAGTACCCAAAGTCAATCCATTTACTTAATTGATTAGAAGCACCATCAGCATAATTGTATGTTTTATTTAAATTTTGAGGTTTCGGACCAATAGGCAATGGTGTTCCAAATTTATTGTGACAAGAGAAACATTCATTTCGAGAAGGGATTCTATAATTTACAGACTTAGTTGTTCCATCTTCAATCCAATCGATATCAATAAAACTTCCGTTATCTGCAAATGTAGCTTCCGTTTGTTCATCATTCCAAACGTATTTTGCAAAATCCCAACCATCATCAGTCATAAACATTAAACGAGTTTCTACAATTCTCGTTGTGTTTTCTGGCTGAACGTTTTCGTAGAAAAAGTTTTTTATCAACATTCCGCCNACAGGAAAATCTAATGGAGTATGATCGCTGTTGTAACTAGCTGTTGTTCCCTCAGGCATCCAAACAAAACGTTTTTTATGAGCATAATCACTAAAAAGAGGCGAGTTTAAATCGTANGGTAAAACACTTGGAATAGGCTCTAAATCTTTTAATTCACCTTCNAAAAAATTATATTCTGAAAGTGTTTGGTATGGNATCTCATCAGGATTATATACAACTTCTTGTTGAGGTATTACAGTCACACTTACATCTTCTGTAGAACAACTAATAGGATCTAAATTGTTACAAATAGTGTATGTAAATAAATCAGTTCCAACAAAATCTGTATTTGGTGTATACAAAACAATATCATCTGAAGGGTTATTTGGTGTATTGTTTACATCTAAGATTTCAATGCTTCCATTTGTAGAATTGCTAGTTACTAAGCTTCCAGATGTTGGTACATTGTTATCATTGTTCAAGACATTTATTTCTATGTCGTTATTCTGAACAGTCTCTGCAAAATCTGGAGATGTTTCTATAATAATAGGAATGTAATTACCACTTTTATCATCATCTGCACAAGATTGTATTGAAAATACCAATACGAAAAGCAATAGTGATTTAAAGTAAATTTTAAACATTAATAATAAATTTGGACAGTAAATATAGTTACAAACTATATATTAAAATAATTAATTAGACGTAATACTCTTTTTATCAGACAACAAGAGTGCTAAAATAGCGCATCTATTGATTAATTCAATATTGATTTATATCAATATAACAACCCAAACTGGTAAAACCCTAAAGTTTTATTTTAAAGTAAATTATTTTTTAATAAATATTCTGCAATTTGAATAGTGTTTGTCGCCGCTCCTTTGCGAAGATTATCACTAACAATCCACATGTTTAGAGTATTAGGTTGAGATCCATCTCTACGAATTCTACCCACAAAAACATCATCTTTTCCGTTGGCATAAATTGGCATTGGATAGGTATTTACGTCAATATTATCTTGAACAACAATACCTTCAGAATTGTTTAGTATTTGTCTTATTTCAGAAAGATCAAAGTCGTTTTCAAATTCAACATTTACAGCTTCGCTGTGTCCTCCTGCAGTTGGTATTCTCACTGCAGTTGCTGTTATAGCGATTGTGCGATCATCTAATATTTTTTGAGTCTCACGAACTAATTTCATTTCCTCTTTTGTATAGCCATTTTCTTCAAAGACATCACAATGTGGAATAGCATTTTGGTAAATAGGATAGTGGTAAGCCATTTCTCCCTTAATGCCAGCAACTTCATTTTCTAATTGTTTTACAGCTTTTACTCCAGTTCCTGTAATAGATTGATATGTTGAGACAACAATACGTTTGATTTTATATTTTTTGTGAAGAGGAGCTAAGGCTAGTACCATTTGTATTGTAGAACAATTTGGATTAGCTATTATTTTGTCTTTTGTAGTTAAAATACCAGCATTAATTTCTGGCACCACCAGTTGTTTTGAGTGATCCATTCTCCAAGCTGAAGAATTGTCTATAACAGTAATACCTGCTTCTGCAAATTTTGGAGCCCATTCTAAAGATGTATNTCCTCCTGCNGAGAATAATGCTACANTTGGTTTNAGGTNAATGGCATCTTGCATGCTAANAACNTTNTAATCANTNCCTTTGAAAGAAATTAATTTACCTATAGATCGCTCTGAAGCTACAGGAATTAATTCTGAAACTGNAAAATTACGTTCTTNAAGAACTTTAAGCATNACTTCACCTACTAAGCCTGTGGCACCAACTACTGCTACTTTCATTAGAAATAAATTTTGATAAACAAAAGTAGGGATTAATTCATTTTTCTTTTTAAAAAAAGACANAAAAAAACCACCTCTTTTTTGAGGNGGTTAAGATTTAAAAAATAGGTAATGTAGCGGTTAGCTATCTTATTTTTTAAGTAAATCTCTAATTTCAGACAGTAAATCAATATCTGATGGTCCTGCTGGAGCTGCTGGAGCTGGAGGAGTTTTTGTTTTGTTATATGCTTTAACAATCATAAACAATACAAATCCAACAATAATTAAATTAATAATTGCATTAATCCATTTACCATACATAATTGCGTTTTCTGGAGTTGTAACTGTTCCATCAGCAGCAACTATAGCAGGAGAAAGCACATGCTTCATNTCTGCAAAGTTTACACCTCCTGTAAAATGACCCACTAATGGCATCATAATATCGGCAACAAAACCATTTACTACTAATCCTACTGCACCAGCAAGAATAACAGCAACTGCTAAATCAATGACATTTCCTGTCATTATAAAATTCTTAAATTCTTTAAACATAATTTTAAATATTTTATTAGTTAGTATATTCAATAAGACCCTAATTTAGTTAAAAAGTCACAATTGACAGCTAGAAAANCTAACTATGTTAAAAACACACGTTTAACTCTGTGAGAAATTGCAGTCAAAATTTCATAAGAAATGGTTTGAGCNGTTTTTGAAAACTCTGAAGCTGAGTGTGGATGATTACCAAAAATAATGACTTCATCACCTTCATTACAATCCATAGTTGTAACATCTACCATAATCATATCCATACACACATTACCAATAATGTGAGCAGGTTGACCATTAATAATGACATAGCCTTTTCCGTTGCCATATTGTCTACCAATGCCATCTGCATGACCAATAGGTATGGTTGCCGTTTTAACGAAGGTCTCACTTTTATAAGCTCTGTTATAACCTACAGTTTCACCTTTTTTAATAGAGTGAATTTGTGAAATCACAGATTTTAATGTCGCTATTGGTTTGAAGTTTTTATTTTCTTTTTCAGAATTTCCATAGCCATACAAACCAATTCCAGTTCGTACCATATCTAAATGGGCTTCGGGATAATTTAATATTCCTGAAGTATTACAAATATGAAGCATAGGCTTAAAACCTATTTTTTTAGAAAACTCTTCAGTAATTATTTTAAATTTTTGAATTTGTTGAAGGGTAAACTCTTTTTCTGATAAGTCTTCACTAGCTGCTAAGTGTGAAAACACAGATTTAGCGATGACTGAATTTGTTCCTTTTAATTTAGAAACGACATCATCCACATCAGTGTTCTCAAACCCTAATCTATTTAATCCTGTATTAAATTTAATATGAACAGGATAATTGGTCTGTTCTAACTTTGAAGCGACAGCAATAAATTCATTTAAAATCTTTGCATTATACAAACTAGGCTCAAGGCACCTTTCAATAAGAGTATTAAAGTTTATGGTTTGAGGATGTAGTACTAAAATTGGTTTTGTAATTCCAGCATCTCTAAGCGCAACACCTTCAGAAACATAAGCCACAGCAAAGTAATCAACGTCTAAATTTTGAAGATAATTAGCAATTGTTTCTGCATGACTTCCGTAGGCAAAAGCTTTTACAACAGCTAAGGTTTTAGTGTCTTTCTGTGTTCTAGATTTAAGATACTCGAAGTTGTGTTTGAGCGCTTTTAAATCTATTTCAAGTACAGTTTCTTGCGCGTTANGCATTAGAATTGTTGTTTTTTTTCGTCACTTCTTCTGCGTCATTAATGTTCATGTTTTTTACCTTGTCACGAAGCATTGCTTTGTAGTAAGCTGCGCGACTTAAAGGTTCATATTCATCAACCTCACCAAGTAGAACAAGACTATCACTTGTAGATTTACGATAACTGTATTGTGCTAAATTTCCAGTACGTGTGCATACGGCGTGTACTTTTGTTACGTATTCTGCAGTTGCCATTAAATTAGGCATTGGTCCAAACGGATTACCTTTAAAATCCATATCTAAACCAGCAACAATAACACGAATGCCTTTATTTGCTAGATCATTGCAAACGCGTACAATTTCATCATCAAAGAATTGTGCTTCATCAATACCAACAACATCACAACCATCTGCTAAAATGGGAATATTTGCAGCTGCTGGAACTGGAGTTGAACGAATTTCGTTTGAATCGTGAGAGACAACCATCTCTTCATCATAACGCACATCAATTGCAGGTTTAAAGATTTCAACTTTTTGCCTAGCAAATTTGGCGCGTTTAAGTCTGCGAATCAGTTCTTCGGTTTTACCAGAAAACATTGAGCCACAAATAACTTCAATCCAACCAAATTGTTCTTTATGATTTACTGTATTTTCAAGAAACATTTTGTAATTTTAACACTAAAACAAACCGTTTAGTCGTTTTGCATAAAGGTGGCGTAAATTTATTAAAAATCAATCGCATAAATTCGTTTTAAATTTAAAAAGTTATGAAGAAGAAGTTAGAATCTGAATTAGTAAGCATTGCGCATCGAATTTTAAAATTCAAAGGAAAGGAAGATGTCATAAAAATGCATGCTGAAGTTTCTGTGTTATATGAAAAGCTAAGTGTTTTAAAATTTGCTAATGAAAATCTAGAAGGAGATTCTCCAACCATAGGAAATAATTCTTCTTTCTTTGGAATGTTAGACACTGCTTTTAATAATAAAGTGAGTGATAATATTGAAATTGAAGATAGAATCTATGTCAACCTTGATGAAAATGAAGATGATCATATTTATGAGCCAGTAATGGAGAAAATAAAAAATATGGTCGCTCATATGCCTCAAGAGTCTCATCAAGAGTCTCACCAAGCAGATGATATAATTGAAACTGTAGTTACCAAAAAAACACCAGTTACACATTTAGAAGATATTACTGCAGGTTTTGAAGACATGCCAGAATTTGAACCAGTTTCAGAAGCTAATACTAAAAAGTCATTAAATGACAAATTAAAAAAAGGAGCTCTAAATATTGGTTTAAACGACAAACTAGCGTTTATAAAACAACTATTTGATGGTAAAATAGAAGACTACGACCGTGTTATTTCTCAATTGAACACAACACAATCGTACGAAGATGCCAATCGTTTTATAAAAGACATTGTAAAACCAGATTATAATAATTGGTCAGGAAAAGAAGATATAGAAACTCGTTTTATGGAAATTATTGAGAGTAAGTTTGCTTAATAAACACAAGCTTTTAATAATTTAAATACACCCAACCAATCACAGGTTGTATGGTTTCAGAAATTTCTAAGATGTAAAAATAAGTTCCTACAGGAAGTAATCCTGAGTTCTCAGGAAATCCTCTATTTGCACTACCATTCCAATCATTTTGATAAGCTTTAGCTTGGTAGATTAGTGTTCCGTAACGATTATAGATTTTAATAGAATTTTCTGGATAAAGATCTAAACAAGGAATCTCAAACACATCATTTAAGCCATCATCATTAGGCGAAATTCCCTTAGGAATATTTAAACAATTATCTACCGAAGTTTCAGCAGAAGCTTCATTATTTGTAAGATCTCTATCCACTTCATTCACATCATTTAAAACAGCAACATTTAGCAAATCTTCGGAAGAAATTACACGAACAGTAAGCGTCAAACTTTCAGATTGATTAGGGTCTAAAGAAGATAAACTCCAAAGAGAAGACAATTCATCATAAGTTCCTGCTGTAGTTACATGAGAGATGTATTGATAACCAATAGGCAATTGTTCTAAAATTTCAACTTGTGTGGCTGTTGTTGTGCCAATATTAGTGGCAGTAATCGTAAAATCGATCACGTCGTTTAAAAACACAGATGTTTGAGATACTGTTTTTAAGACTTCAATATCAATATTTGAAGTGTCCTCAATGACAGTCAATATTGCATTTGTTTGCGACGTATCAATATTATTTTGGTTGCTAAAATTGGAGTTATTATTTAGATATGTACCAATGGTATCTGAAGTCACTTCAATAGAAAACGTACAACTATCAACGCCATTTGGAAATATTAAATCGGTTACACCAACAAAGCTATCACCTGTATTTCCAAAAAAAGTTGCTGTACATCCATTTGCATTTACCCAAACAGGAGTGTTTACTAAACTTAGTTCTGGAGCAAGATTATCCGTAAAAGAGATAGCAGTCTGAGCAGGATTTGTTGCTATATTATTAATGGTAAATGTTAAGGTGCTTGTCGCTCCAGCTATAATAGTTTCAGGATTGTAGCTTTTAATTAAAGTTGGTGCTATCACTTGAGCATTACTGATAGANATATTAGTTTCTGGTGTTAACTCTTCATTATTAATAGCGCTAGGAAATACAGTTGCAGTATTATTAAAAANACCACCATAACTTGGTGCTGTTACNGGAATTAAGATTCGTAAGGTAGAACCTGCTTCTAGCTGAGGAATTGTTCCTGTAATTGTTGAACCATTTATATTAAAACTTGTAATGCACGTTGCTGTACCATTCTGAATTTGACAAGTTGGAGTTCCAACAATAGCAAACGCAGGATTTATAACATTTGAAAACTCAGCATCAATTGCTGTAGAACTCGTATTGCTATTGGTAATATCAACAACCCAATTGAATGTTGAATTTATCGGAATTACTGATGACGATGGAAACGTCTGTATAATCAAATCAACACAAGGCGTAAAATAGGTGATTACNGAAGAGCTATTATTGGCAATGTTGTTATCAGGAGTTTCGCCATAGGCAAGAATAGTTACTGTATTCTTTACAGGTATTGGTTCGTTATAGCATTCTGGAAACCAAGAATGAACAGTTCTAAAAGTTACAGAAGATCCAGCAGGCATAAACCAATTATCGTCTTCAGTAATTTNCCAAAAGGTTGAATCTNTTGAGTTTTGGTCTATTTCTACATCAATATTCTGAATGGCTATCGTTCCACAAGAAGCGCCTCCAGTTGCCGAAATACAATTGACACTTCTTAAAATACTAGA
>JGI24723J26617_10004083_pt1 | contig 10189 bp, 9 predicted proteins | sample Cruoilmetagenom6_FD_26617 | JGI IMG/M metagenome (IMG submission 26617) | reverse complement strand
CGATAGGCCACCGCATTTGCCATACGCACCAGCCGCTCATCATGTTTATGTACCAGGCAATCGCCGCATTTGCTGCCTGCCTTGAAATCGGTACAGGCCACCTTCTCCTGATGCCACAGGTTCACCTGCGGGCAGATCGGATAGTAATTATGCAGCGACAGCACCACCCGGATTTCGGGCCAGCGCGCCTTGACCTCCAGCGCGTCAGCCGGGATTCCTTCCAGATTGTTGAAATGGATCACGTCATAGGGGCCGGTCTTTTCGACAAAATCAAAGAACACGTCCCGGGTGGCCGGATGCGACAGTTGCGCAGGGTTGCCAAAGGCATGATGGGCCGGTGACAGCACTCCGGAATTAACGATTTCATAGCGGCGCTCACGGTCTTTGGTGTCACCGTGGCGCATCTGCTCCCAGCGGGGCGCGCGGCGGCGCAAATCATAGGAGATCCCCGAGGAAAGGAACGCGACCTCGGTATCCGGCTGCGCGCTCATGGCCGCCATCAGATTGTTGAGATAGACCGAAACGCCGCCGCCGCGCTTCTCGTCGTCAAGATAATCCACCCAGTTGTAATAGAGAACACGCATGCAAAAAGCCCTTTTCAGACCCTATATTTCACGTCCAAGCCAGCTTTCCTTTCCTACGCGCGTGAAATAGTCCCGGATCGGGCCTGGTTTCTCAAAACGCTCCAGAATGGTGTTTGCCCCCTGCTTGATCAGCGGGCTCTTCATCGCCGGGTCATGATCAACCCCGAGAAAGTCACAAATCCGCTGTTCGAACCCGCCCTGGAACATGTCACGATATTCCAGCATCAGCTTCTTTTGCGGCAAGCTGTCGAACCATTGCGAGAACAGAAAATCATATGTGGCGAATTCATGCCAATACTGGCTGATATTCAAGGGACCGGCATCTATCTTCTTGTTCACATGTGCATCCTCTCTGCTCTGGGCCCAGCGTTTTGTCTTATCCGCCTTTATCAGAGACGAAATCTGCGCCAGCTTGTTTTCCCGGTGCACATAGATCAGCGACAGGCCCTTCATCTTGGACAGGCCGGTCAGCATACGGATATTATGCCCGATCATCAGCTTGTAACCGATGCGTTTATGGCCACTGCCNGCGTGCGCCTTGAAAAAGGCCGCCGAATGGACCCGTGGCGCAGCGTCCCGTTTGATCAGCGCGGGAAAGTTGCGGATTTCATCCTCGGCGTTGATGATCGCATAAGGATTGAACTGCTCGCCGGCGCACAAGATGTCCCGGTGCGCGTTCAGCAATGTCATGAGATAGGTCGTGCCGCTGCGTGGCAGACCAACGATCAGAAAACGGCGTGGTCTGGACGGGGTTTTGGCAGCAGTCATGTCCAGGCGGGTCCAGTGTGTTGGTTCGGTCGGGGCCTTTATTGCAATAGTTTGTTGTGCAGGGCAATCGCTTCGTCCAGATCCTCGAAATACGAGATGCGCCCGTCCGCCAACACGATCCCGGAATCACAGAACTGGCGCAGCTGGCGCATCTCGTGGCTGACCAGAATGGCGCTCGAGGTCTTCATCCGTTCGACAAAAACCGCATGGCTCTTGCGGCGGAACGAAGCATCGCCCACGGCCGTCACCTCATCCACCAGATAGGTATCGAACTGGATCCCCATNGAGGCCCCGAACGTCAGCCGCGACCGCATCCCCGAGGAATAGCTGCGCACCGGCATGTGAAAATATTTCCCCAGCTCGGCAAAATCCTGCACGAAATCCAGCAGGCTATCGGTATCCACCCCATAAATGCGGGCGATGAAACGGATATTCTGCGCCCCGGTCAGATCCCCGTGAAACGATCCACCAAACCCCACCGGCCATGAAATCCGCCCGTCGGTGACGATGCGGCCGCTGTCCGGGCGCATGGTGCCGGCCAATATCCTGAGCAACGTCGATTTACCCGCGCCATTGCGCCCCAGCAGCGCCAGTGACCGCCCCGACGGCAGGGTGGCGTTCAGGTTGTCGATCACAACCCGGCGCTCNCCCCGGACCCGGAAGCTCTTGGTCAGGTTTTCAAAGCGGATCATCGCGCACCCAACTCTCTGATCCCGATCCCGGCACCTCAGCCACGGTCGCGGATGCTGTAATAGACCAGTGCCAAAATCGACCAGACCATGACCAGGAACAGGGTCGCCAGTCCAATCAGGATGAAGCGGCGCGGAAACTCTGAACTCTGCGCTCGCGTCGGCTTGATATAGGTCGCCAGATAACGGCTTTGCCGGGCCGCATTGCCGCGCGCCACATCCAGCGCGGTCAGCGCCACGCGATAGGTTTCTTCGGCGAACTGGCGATCGACGCTCAGGCTTTCGAACTCGGCAATCAGCGACGGGTAATCCTCGCCCACCGCGCCCAGATCGGTGCTGTCGGTGGTAAAGGACTGCCGTTCGGCAACAATGCGGGCGCGGATCACCTCGATCCGGCGTTGGGCATTGACCACCCGCGGGTCACTCGCGGCGGCGGTTTCGCTCAGCAGGTCATGTTCGATCAACGCCGAGGCCAGCGCCTGTTGCAGATTGTTCATCACCCCCATGCGCGCCTGAATGTCGGCTTCGGGATCGACAATCCGGGTGCGGGTACGGAACTTGGTCAGGGCCTCGCGGGCCTGCTTTAGGGTCACAATCGACTGCTCCAGATCATCGCGCGCATAGCGCATCGCATCCTCGCGGGCCTGATCGCTGAGCGCGTTGATCATGTCCTGACTCTCGCGAACGATGGCCTGCGCCACCTGCTGGGCCATATCCGGATCAAAGGCCAGCACCCGCAGTTCGATCAGCCCGGTAGACTGATCATAGGAAATCCGCAGGATCCGCTGCCAGAACCAGACCAGATCCTCAAGCGTGGCGTCGGGCCAGATCGAAAAAACCATGTCGACAGGCCAGGGGGCGGTGTAATGGGCCCGCAGATCCAGCTGCTTGTCGATCATCTCGACGATTTCCTGGCTCTGGATGAATTCATACAGGATGTCGCTGTCCACACCGGTTCCGGAACTGGCAAACGAGGCCAGACCGCCCAGCAATTCCGAGGCACTCCCCCCCTCTTCCGAGCGCACCGAGAACGCGGTGGTTGAACTGTACTGATCCTCGGCATGGGTCCAGAGATAATAGACGGACCCGGCCAGAGGCAGCAGAACCATCAGCACAAAGCTCAGCAGCAACCCCCAGTGCCGGCGCTTCATATTGGCCTTCCGGGCCAGCGGGCGTACCTGCACCGCCGGCGCGCCACCCTGCCCCCCCTGCGGTTTGTTCTGTGGTTTGTTCTGTGGCTTATTCTGTGGTTTTCCTGGCCCCTGCGGGCCGTCCGGGGCATTGGCAGGCCGGGACGCGGGCGAGTCTCCCTGAGGGGTTTTCTGCAGGTCTTTCTGTGGGCCTTTGGCCGGATCCGCCGCAGGCTTGCCCACCTTTGAGTTGTTTTCCATACAGAATCTGCCCCGGTACGAAGTGTTTGAATTCTCTACCCAAGTCTTACATAATCGCGCACATATTAGCCAGTACGAGACCATCCCGGCATGCCTAGTTCCACAGATATATCTCTGCCCGGCGTGCGATCAGGGCAGGGGACGGCGCGCCGCTGGGCAACCCCGCGCACGATAATGGCGCTGATCCTGCGCGAGATGTCGACACGCTATGGCCGTTCGCCGGGTGGTTATGTCTGGGCCGTTCTGGAGCCGCTCGGGGCCATCCTGATCCTGAGCTTTGGCTTTTCGCTGCTGGTCCGTGCGCCATCGCTGGGCAATAGTTTCCTGTTATTTTACGCCTCAGGCTATCTGCCCTTCAACCTTTACCAGAGCCTGTCTCTGACCGTATCGCGCACATTGTCATTTTCNAGGCCACTACTGATGTATCCNGTTGTCACCTGGGTCGATGCGGTTCTGGCGCGGTTCATCCTCAACACGCTGACCGGCCTGCTGGTCACATATCTTCTCATGGTTGGCATCCTGGCCTTTACCGAAACCCGGGTGGTGCTGGAAACCGGCCCGCTTGCCCGGGCCATGGGGCTGGCGGCGCTGCTGGGGCTTGGGATCGGGACACTGAACTGTGCGCTTGGCGGGCTTTTCCCCACCTACGAGATCATCTGGTCAATCGCCACCCGGCCGCTGTTCATCGTCTCGGGCATCTTCTATGTGCTTGAGGACATGCCCCCGAATATCCGCGACCTGCTGTGGTACAATCCGCTGATCCACATCACCGGCCAGATGCGGGCGGGGATCTTTCCCACCTATAAACCGCTTTATGTCAGCGACCTTTACGTGCTGGGCATCAGCCTGACCTGTCTGCTGCTGGGGCTGATCCTGATGGGCCGCTATCACCGCGACATCCTGAATAACTGAATGCCATTCTGCTAAGATNCGCGGTCCGGGTCCGCCATTGCCAGCACCTCTTTATGATCACGAACAACCCGGCTGCGCGCCCCATCGCGCAGGGCGGTGCGCATCAACCGCAGATAGGTATGCCGATCGGCCCCGTAACGCCCCGCCGCCAGATGCCATTTTATCGCCAGCAACGGCAGCATCAGCCAGAAAAACCCGCCGGCGGCGGTGTGATACATGATCAGCCCGTTGCGATAGGTGTAATAGACCTTCCAAAGCGGGTTGAATACGCGCCGACGGTCGTTTTCAAACGTCGAGCAGTCATGCTCGAACCCGATCTGCGGGTCAAAGACAATGCCATGCCCCCGCCGACGCAGGCCCAGCGTATAAATCACGTCATCGCCATAAAGAAACAGCCGTGGGTTGGGAAAGCCGTTTTCGGCAATCATCCGGCGCGACAGGAACAGCCCGACAAAAGAGGTCAAATCAATCGGCCGCGCCACGTCTGCCTCGTAACAGGAATAGGGAATATGATAGCCGTTCCGCCCTTGCAGCAACGTCCTAAGAAAGACCCGCAGGGACCAGAACGGATTAACCGACGGCCGGTTCATTTCACAGATCCGCCCATCAGGAAAATAGACCGCCGCCGCGCTGGCCAGGGTGTCGGGGCGCCCGGCGGTGTGAAAGGCGGCCAGCGCGCCAGGCAGGGGGCGGGCGTCATCGTCCATCAGTACCGTCCAGTCGGGATCAAAGCGATCGCGGGTCAGGCGCAGGCCGGCCTCGAACCCGCCGGCACCGCCCTGGTTCTGCGCGCTGCGATGCACCACTAGCCGGGGATTGCCTTGCGCTTGCGCGGCCAGCCAGTCGGCGGTGTCATCGCGGCTGGCATTGTCTACCACCACCACCGCCTCCAGCACTGACGGATCTTCGGCCAGCAGACAGCTTACTGTCTTTTGCAACTGCGTCAGTCGGTTATGGGTCACCACCACCGCGATCAGGCGATTGGAATCTTGGGAAGGCGGCATTGTCACCTGGCGGGGTCCTTCGTGGCGGGGCGGTTATTTCGGGCCGGGTAGGTCACAAAACCCAAAGCGAGTCAAATCCCGGCCAGTTGCCGAATGTTTCGCGCGCGAAACATTTACAGCGCGCCTCAGCGGTGGCGCAACCAATCCTTCAGATCTTCCATCAGGACCTTGGTGACGGCGTCACCATCCAGTTCGATACGGTTGCGCCCCGGTGTGAACATCATCCGCACCCCGGCCGCCGCCTGGGTGACATGGCGTTCATCGGGGTTGGCATTGGTGGCGCGTATCCGCGGGCGATTGGGTTGATCAGGCTCTAATTGAGGGGAAACAACCGGTTTTTGTTGCGTGGCAACCGCGTCAGCAAGGATCTGCATCTCAGCACCGGCAGTGTCGCGGTTGCCCGCCCTGAGACAGGCTTTCAGCGGCTCGGCAAAATCGGGGTCGCGGGTAATCTCGCGCGCCAGAGCCAGGCCCAGCTTTTCGCTGATTGCCGAAGGAAAGCGCAGCACTGAATCCAGCGCCTCGACCACGGCAATGAAGCTGCCTATCTTGGACCGCTTGGAACGGGTGACGTTGGCAAACAGCCCCTTCAAGGCGGCGCGCTGGGTTGGATAGACGCCTTCGTGCATGGCGCGCACGGCAATGCGGGCGCGTTCATAAAAGCTCAGGTTGACGCGGATTTCATTCTCTTCGACCATTGAAACATAGGCATCTTGCGCGGTTTCCGGGCGGATGACCAACGCCTTCACGGTAGCGAATTTTTCTTCGCCGGTCTCTTCAAACAGACTCTGTAACGCGGACAGGCGGCGCCAGCCCGAGATCAGCCCATGCGTCCGCCCGCCGGCCGGATCGGCCAGTTCGGTGACCTCGATCGGGGTTTGCTGGCCACGGGCGCGCAGGCTGTCGATCAATGCCGCCATTTCGTCTTCATTCTGTTCCAGCCGGTCACGCACAAGGTAGCGGTCGGCGATCACCGCAAGCGGCAGTTCCGTCACGATCAGGCCACGGGCGCGGGCCGTTTCCACCGCTTCGACCATTTCGTTAAGCGCCGCGTTGGTTGCGGCCTCGGCCGCGACCTGGGCAATCGGCGCACCACTTGCCCGCCCGGCAAGCGGCATGGATTTGGTCTCGGGCGCGCGCACCCCGTCAGAAGGGCCAGCCAGATAACCGGGCTGGGCCGGGGCCAATCGTTTGCGTTTTGCCATTTCAAATCCTCCAAAATCCCTTGTTAGGGTCTTATCAGGCGTTCTTGTCTGTCTTTTCACGTTCGGCGCGGCGCCAGATACCGATCAGCAGGCGTTTGAAGGCGGCATAGGTGGCGTCAAAGGTCTCGCGGCCACGGGCGTAAGTTTCGCGGTTAAAATCACGGTAATCGGCCTCGTAGATGCCGCTGACCTGTTCACCGGCCTGACCGATCAGCGCGGTGAAATCCTGGCGGTGCGGCGACAGGGTCTTGCCAAGATAGGCCTGCATCAGGGCCGAAAGCTCGCCTTGCTGCGCGCCGTCATAGCGGGTGATGACGGCGCGCACCGCATCCCATTCAAAGCCCATTTCGGGGCGGCCAAGGGCGCGGGCGGCGATGTTTTCGCCTTCTTCGATGCTGGCAAAGGTGGAATGCAGCATGTCAAAGAACCGACCCGTCGAATCAAACTCGATAAACGAGGCCCCCAGGGGCACCAGCAGGATATTGGCCGCCGCCAGCCCGTTGATTGTCAGATAGCCAAGCGCCGGAGGCGTGTCGATGAAGACCAGGTCATATTCATTCAGCACCCCATCCGCCTCCAACCGGTCGGTGAGCGCATCCCACAGCTTCCAGCCTCGTGCCTGCATACGCCAGACCGGGATCTGGAATTCAGCCCAGTACAGGTTCAGCTGAGCCCCTATGAGGTCGATATTGGGCCAGTGGGTGGGCTGGATCACATCCTGTGCCGTCATCCCCAGCGCGGTGCTCTGGGCTTCGTCCAGCGGCTGTGGCGGTTCGCCCCGGTCAAGGCGGCGCTGGTTTTCGGATTGCAGGTATTCGCCATAGTGGCGCGCCAGCAACGGGAAGGCGGTTTGCCATTCATCTTCGACTGTACCGCCGAAGATTGACGTCATCGAGCCCTGGCTGTCCAGATCAATCACCAGCACCCGATAACCGTCAAGCGCCGCCGACATCGCCAGATGCGCCGCGGTGCTGGTCTTGCCCACCCCACCCTTGAAGTTGGCGACCGCCACGATCTTGGCGGGCAGGCCTTCAGGGCGGTAGGGGATGTATTCCTTGGCTTTTGATCCCTGAGCCCCGAAAAAGGTCCGGAGTTGCAGCACCTCGCTGAGGGTGAACCATTTGGCGCCGCCTTCGGTTTCAGAACGCCCCTGGGGCAGATCGGGCTGCTGTTTCAGAACCCGGCGGAAATGGGCCTGGGCCACGGGATCAGATAACGGGTGATTTCCCAGGTGGAAAAAAGCCGCAGCTGTTTGCGCCCGTCGTCATCCAGACCCCGGGTGGTCAGGTCGGCGCGCCCCCGGGCGCAAGCCTCGGCAATGGCGGCGAAACTGTGGGTATCGGTCGGGGAGTCCAATTCGGCGAGGGCAGCATCGGGGTCAATGTTGAAATAGGGGGGCAGGCTGGCTGGGTCTTTGACCATGGGGAACCGTCCGATGTGCTGCTTTTTTGGTAAAGTATCAAAAAACAGAGCACATGGAAGGGAAGACGGCAGAAGCACTGGATTTCTAAGCAAACCAAGGCGCTGGTGATGCCAATATAGCGCAAGTTTTCGGGTTTGGCGATTATCTGGCGTGTTAGATTCGTGTTATTATGTGTTACAGGGATGGGCAGGCCTTTAAAAACCGCTGAAAACAAACAGGTTTTCAGCCTATTTTTGAAGCCTGGTGATTCCGAAACCCCGAAAGAGCGACTCTGAACCCCCGTTGAAGTGATTCCGAACCCCCGTTGTGCAGGGCTGTGGATAACTTTAGGTAGGGTGTCATAGAAACCACGAAACAACGAGTCGGGTACCGGCCATGAGCAGTGCGGTTGCGACGGGGGCAGGGGGGCTTTTGCCTGACCGTCACAGGCAGAGTGATTTTTTCCTCTGTGACATTTTCGATGCGATCCCCAAGGATGACATCGCCAGCATGGAGCATCCGCTGTTTTCGCTGGCGACGCGTCCGGACCGGCGGATCCTGAAGTACGACCATAACGGTACTGAAATCACGGTCACCCCGTCGGTGCGCGGCCTGGCGACGATCCATGACAAGGACATCCTGATTTTCTGTGTCAGTCAGTTGATGGCGGCGCTTAATGCCGGGCGCGCGGTCAGCCGGGTGCTGCATCTGACGGCGCATGATCTTCTGGTGGCGACCAACCGGGAAACCAGCGGTGATGCCTATCGGCGCCTGCGGGAATCCTTTGAACGGCTGGCGGGAACGCGGATCACCACCAATATCGTCACCGGCGAGACCGAGACCACCACCGGGTTCGGTCTGATTGAAGGCTGGGAGATCGTCCGCCGCGCCCGGGGCGGGCGGATGCTCAACGTTACGGTGACCCTGTCGGACTGGCTTTATCGGGCGGTGCTGTCGAAATCGGTGCTGACCCTCAGCCGCGATTACTTTCGCCTGCGAAAACCGCTCGAGCGGCGGATTTACGAACTGGCGCGCAAACATTGCGGGCGCCAGCCGGGATGGACCGTGTCGGTGGATACATTGCTGAAGAAATCCGGCAGCGCCTCGCCCCGGCGGGTGTTTCGCAAGATGCTGCGCGATATGATCGGGGCCGGACATCTGCCCGATTATGAGATGACGGAACTGCCTGGCGATCTGATCGGCTTTGCCCCCAGGGGGGCGCTGATCGAAGGGGGCGCGCGGCCTCCGGTGCTGTCGGGTGAGGCGCTGGAGGAGGCGCGCCGGCTCATGCCGGGGGTGGATGTCTATGCGCTTGAGGCGGACTGGCGCGGGCTCTGGGCCCGGTCGGGCAAGGTGCGGCTGCGCAACCCGGATGCGGCCTTTCTTGGCTGGGTGAAAAAGCGCGCGGCAGAGTGAACTGACCCGAATTGGTAAGACCCCAGAAAGGCATGCCTTTCTGGGGTAACAGAACAGGAACGCTTTAAAAGATAAAATCTGAATCACTAAGGTCAGCGTTGATCACGTTCAGTAGCGTGATCGTATCGTCGGCCCCGTAGCTGATTACGGAATGCGTGCCTTCAGCATCCGTAACCTCGCTCAGGTGGTTGGTCTGCAGGTCGCTGAAATCGACAATGTCAGTGACGCCCTTAAGGTGAACCTTGTCGTTTCCGTCGCCGAAATCGCCGATGACATCCACCCCGCTCCCATCTTTGAAGATGAACTTGTCCAGCCCGCCCCCGCCGAACAGGAGATCATCGTCGCCCCCCCCGTTCAGCGCGTCGTTGCCCTTGCCGCCGTACAGTGTGTCGTTGCCGTTTCTGCCGGTCAGCACGTCCTTGCCGCCATTGCCATCAAGCCGGTTTGCCGCGCCGCTGCCCTTGATCACGTCATCGCCAGTCTGTGATCCGCGGACGTTTTCGACGTGCTTGAGAGTGTGTGTGAAGCTGTCACCATCCCACATTCCGGTTGCCGTCTTTTGACTGAGATCGACCGTTACGCCATCGGTAACGCCTGACCTGTCATACCGAATGGTGTCGTTGCCACCGCGGGCATCCAGGAAATCGTCGCCGGCCCGCAGGATGAACCGCTCATCCTCATTGCTGCCAAAAATATCGTCATCAAAGTCAGTCGCCCGCAACTCCTGGACGTGGCCGTTGCCAATAATGCGGTCCCTGACGAAACCGTCGCTGCCATCGACAACGATGCCAAAGCGCAAGTTGGCGAAAATGCTGTCA
>JGI24723J26617_10004080_pt1 | contig 10194 bp, 11 predicted proteins | sample Cruoilmetagenom6_FD_26617 | JGI IMG/M metagenome (IMG submission 26617) | reverse complement strand
GTGTTATGTTCATTGGTTTTTAGATAAATTGGATTCGTTGCTAACACAAATATGGTATCTATATGTTCTCTAAAACATGATTTTTGTCAGTAATTTTTTTGTTTTCTGAAACTACCTTTGAGCGTATAAAAACGTAACAATTATGAAAACCCTATTAGTCCCTACAGATTTCTCTATCCATTCTGAAAATGCGCTTCGTGCCGCCGCGAGTATAGCAAAAAAGCAACAAGCTGAATTACTCATTGTGCATATGGCGGGAATTAAAGACAGTATTCTTACAAAAGAAGAGTCTTCTAATGCGCTAGAATCTATCTTTTATATGAAACTAACGGAAAAGCGATTTGCGGAATACTTAGACAAACCATATTTGGAGGGGATCACCGTACGAGAAGTGATCAAAAAGTATAAGAATTTTTCAGAATTGAACGATGTAGTGGCTGAAAACAATGTAGACCTCGTAGTTATGAGTTCTCATGGAAGTAGCGGGATTGAAGAAATGCTAGTAGGTTCAAATACCGAGAAAGTTGTTCGTTCTGCTAAAATTCCGGTACTGATCATTAAACAGTTTACGTCTGATTTTAAAATGGAAACAGGGGTATATGTTTCAAACTTTTCAGAAGAAACTATTGACGCATATCATAAAGCAAAAACATTTTTTGAAAGCTTTGGANCAAAAATGAAACTNCTTTATGTGAATACACCAGGCCCTTCTTTTAAACGAACCACCGAGATCGATAAATTGCTTTTTGAATTTTTCGAAGCAGCAAACGAATCGCAATTAGCAACAAAAGTAAAGGAAGTAACGGTTGTTTCAGACTATACCGTTGAAGACGGTGTTTTTGCTTACAGTCAATTGATAAACGCCGATCTAATTACAATTCCAACGCATGGTAGACAAGGAATTGCCCATTTCTTTAGAGGAAGTATTTCTGAAGATGTAGCAAATCACGCCACGGTGCCGGTTCTTACCATACGTATCTAATACNAAAAGCCTCCAACCATTTGGGACAAGGATTTGGTATCTTCTAGCTTGATGCGTTTACCTTGGGTAGAAATGATGCCGTCTTTTTTAAATTTCGCCAATGTGCGTATGCATAGCTCTGTAGCTGTACCTACCACATTGGCAATATCTGCGCGAGAAAGCGTAAGTATTAAATAGCCTTCGTCATCAGTGCCAAAATTGGTGTTGAGGTATAACAGAACTTCGGCTAAACGCTGATTTACGTTTTTTTGTGCCATAGTAACGATACTGTCATCAGCCAACTTGAGTTCGTTTGCCATGTGTTTTAACACGGCATTGGTAAATTTTGGATTAGAATAAAGACTTTCCTCGATATGCTCTTTTGGGATATAGCATACTTCCATGTCGCTAAGGGCAACTGCGCTCAAATTTGTTGCTTCCGAAGTAATCACAGAACGCTGTCCCATGACCTCACCTTTAGCCGCTATTTTAACGATTTGATCTTTGCCGTTATTGCTTAATTTTGAGAGTTTTGACGCTCCATTGCGAACACAAAAGACACCATTTAGACGTTCACCTTCTTTAAATAAGACCTCACCTTTCTTAATTGATTTGGTCACTTTGTGATCAGACATGCGCTTTAATTCGTCTTTATTCAAGGCCTTAAAGCTATTCATTTGTCTAATAATACAGTTTTCGCACCTACCTGCGTGATGGTGATCTCCCATAGATTGTAAAACTAATCAATAGCCTCTATTTTCCAAAGAAATGATTTCAACAATTCAGAAAATATCAATAGCTGCTGACAAAAGTCATATTTTAAAATACATTAGTTATACACCTTTGCATCAGGTATAAGCAAATTTATGGAAACGTGTTATCATTGTGGTGACGATTGTTACGATTCGGTTCTAGAACATCAAGGAAAGAATTTCTGCTGTAACGGTTGTAAAACGGTTTATGAGATCTTTCAAGAGCATGACCTGTCTCATTATTACGAACTTCAATCAAGTCCGGGTAAAACACCTTCGGAAACCAAAACGGCATTCGATTTTTTAGAAAACGAAGCGATCGTTCAAAAGTTATTGGAATTTGATGAGCAGGGAACTCAGATCGTTTCCTTTACCATTCCTCATATTCATTGTAGTTCCTGTATTTGGGTGCTTGAAAATCTACAAAAAATGCATGCGGGTGTTATTCATTCGCAGGTTAATTTTCCGAAGAAAACAGTGCGAATTACATTTGCTTCCGAAGAAATTTCGCTCAAAGAACTCGTGGTTTTACTATCGCGTATTGGNTATGAACCGAGTATTTCTTTAGATGATTTTTCAAAAAAAAGNTCGTNGGTAGATCGAAGCTTGATTTATAAGCTAGGCGTTGCTGGATTTGCCTTCGGAAATATTATGTTTCTATCATTCCCCGAGTATTTTGAAGTTGATGAGTTCTGGTTAGACCAGTTTAAAGGCATGTTTCGTTGGCTGATGTTTGCGTTTTCTGTCCCGGTTGTCTTTTATGCAGCGCAAGACTACTTTATCTCTGCTTTTAAAGGGTTGCGTTCGCGCGTGCTCAATATTGATGTGCCTATTGCCATCGGTATAACCGTCTTATTTCTACGTTCAACGCTTGAGATTATTATGCACTGGGGAACAGGATTCTTTGATAGCTTGGCGGGTTTGGTATTCTTTTTACTCTAGGAAAATTGTTTCAGCAAAAAACATACGCTTTTCTATCGTTTGAGCGAGATTACAAATCGTATTTCCCGATGGCCGTGACGCGATTGGTTCGAGGGTCAAAAGGAGAAGAAGAGCATGTTCAGGTTTATGACCTTAAAAAGGGAGATCGAATTTTAATTCGAAATGCCGAACTCATTCCTGCCGATGGCGTGTTGCTGAAAGGTACAGCGCTTATTGATTATAGTTTTGTCACCGGAGAAGCTGAACCTGTGACTAAAAACATAGGCGAGACCATTTTTGCTGGAGGACGACAACAGGCGGGGATCATTGAAATTGATGTCCTAAAACCCGTTGCGCAAAGTTATCTCACACAACTTTGGAACAATGCCATATTTAGCAAGGGCAGCGCAAGTACTTTTGAAACCATCACCAATCAAATAAGCCGTCGATTTACCATAGGTATTTTGCTTATAGCTTTTCTTGCGACAACCTATTGGTTATTGATAGATACCAGCATCGCGTTTAATGTGTTTACAGCAGTTCTCATTGTTGCTTGTCCGTGTGCATTAGCCTTGGCAGCACCCTTTACCTTAGGGAATATGCTGCGTATCTTCGGAAATGAGAAGTTCTATTTAAAGGAAAGTCATGTCATTGAAGAAATGGCGTCCATTGATACGGTTGTTTTTGATAAAACAGGAACGCTTACTACAAATAATAAAAATGTGATCGCTTACGAAGGTGTTTCTCTTTCCGAAGAAGAAAAACAGCTACTCACTAGTACACTGAGAGCATCGAGTCATCCACTAAGTCGGGCATTATATAAGATGTTGCGCGAACATGATGTGTATACCTTAGATGAATTTACAGAAGAAACAGGGAAGGGAATTGTAGGGGTTCACGGTGCTTCAGAAATTAAAATAGGAAGTTTGGCCTTTGTGGGAAATGACCATCTGTCATCAACTCATACAGGATCGAAAATTAAGCCAAATACGGGACGAACGGAGGTACATATAGCTACAACAGATACTTATAAAGGCTGTTATGTATTTGCAAACAGTTATAGAACGGGGATGGAGGCATTGTTTACAGATATTGCGGAAACCAATGAGATCGTGATTCTTTCGGGAGATAATGATGGTGAAAGAGACTATTTACAAAAACTATTGCCAGCATCGGCACGGTTGCATTTTAATATGAAACCAGATCACAAACTTGCCTTTATTGAATCGCTTCAGAAGCAAGGAAAGCGCGTCATGATGGTTGGTGACGGATTAAACGACGCGGGTGCCTTGGCGCAAAGTGATGTAGGTATTGTTATTTCTGAAGATATCACGCTATTCTCGCCGGCCTGTGATGGTATTATGGATGCCGCACGGTTTTCAGATTTACCGGCATTTATGAAACTGTCAAAAAGAGCAATTGGTGTTATAAAATATGCCTTTGTATTTTCCTTGCTATATAACCTGGTGGGTTTAGGTTTTGCGGTTACTGGTAATTTGGCACCAGTAGTTGCGGCTATTTTAATGCCTTTAAGTTCTATAAGTATTGTGGTATTTACCACCTTGGCGACCTATTTTTTAGGAAGTCGTATCAAAAAAGAAAAAACAAAAGTAAGGTCAAAAAAGAGTGAAGAACTGACAAAAGTCATCTTTTCTCCGAGACCGTCAGATTAAATTTACATTTTTAATTCAGGTAGGTATGAGTATCATTTATTTGCTTCTTACAATTAGCGTTTTTGTTGCTGTTGTATTTTTTATAGCCTTTGTTGTTTCTGTTAGAAAAGGTCAATATGACGATACCTATACCCCTTCGGTACGGATGCTTTTTGAAGACGAGTTAGTCAAAGAAAAACCAGCTTCCGAAGAGAAAAAATCAACCGTTTTGAACCAATCAAATAACTAGTTATATTATGCAAACAGAACAATTTTATTACGATAACAAGATCGTAAAGAAGTTTGTCAATGCCACCATTTTTTGGGGTATCATCGGTATGTCTGTCGGACTGCTACTCGCCTTTATGTTCTTATTTCCAAATGTTACCGACGGTATTTCTTGGTTGAGTTTTGGGCGTTTACGTCCGTTACACACCAATGCGGTCATTTTCGCCTTTGTAGGTAATGCCATCTTTGCGGGAGTTTATTATTCTACGCAACGATTGCTAAAAGCTCGTATGTGGAAAGACTGGTTGAGCAACCTGAATTTTTGGGGTTGGCAAGCCATTATTGTGGGAGCTGCTATTACGCTACCACTGGGCTATACAACTTCAAAAGAGTATGCCGAATTAGAATGGCCGTTTGACATCGCTATTGCTGTAATTTGGGTTGCATTTGGTGCAAACCTCATTGGTACGATGATCAAAAGAAGACAACGCCATTTGTATGTAGCAATATGGTTTTATTTAGCAACTTTTGTAACGGTTGCTGTTTTGCATATTGTCAATAGTATTGAACTGCCGGTTAGTGCTTTAAAAAGTTATTCTGCCTATGCAGGAGTACAAGATGCATTGGTACAATGGTGGTACGGTCATAATGCCGTAGCCTTTTTCTTGACAACACCGTTCTTGGGATTGATGTACTACTTTGTTCCTAAGGCCGCTGATCGTCCAGTATATTCATACCGACTCTCAATTGTACACTTTTGGTCGTTGATATTTATATATATCTGGGCTGGACCACACCATTTATTGTATTCGTCATTACCAGAATGGGCGCAAAACCTAGGCGTAGCGTTCTCTATTATGTTGATCGCACCATCTTGGGGTGGTATGATCAATGGATTATTGACGCTTCGTGGTGCCTGGGATAAGGTGCGAACCGATCCTGTTTTAAAATTTATGGTTGTCGCCATTACTTGTTATGGTATGGCAACGTTTGAAGGACCTATGCTCTCGTTGAAAAATGTAAACGCCATTGCTCACTTTAGTGATTGGATCATTGCGCACGTGCACGTAGGTGCCTTAGGTTGGAATGGTTTCTTAACCTTCGGAATGATTTATTGGTTGGTTCCACGTCTGTTCAAAACCAAATTATGGTCCATCAAGCTCGCTAATGCCCATTTCTGGGTAGGTACGCTCGGAATCATCATGTATGCACTTCCTATGTACGTAGCTGGATTTGTACAAGCTTCAATGTGGAAGCAATTCAATCCGGATGGAACATTGACCTACGGAAACTTTTTAGAAACACTCAATGAGATCATCCCAATGTACTGGATGAGAGCAATTGGTGGATCTTTATTTATTATAGGAGCCTTTATCATGTTGTATAACGTAATTCAAACGGTACGACAAGGTAGTAAAGTTACTGATGAGCTTGCCGAAGCAGCTCCGCTAGAGCGTGTTACAAGAAAACGTACGGCTAAAGAAGGCTACCATACTTGGTTAGAAAGACGTCCTGTGAAGTTAACGATCTATGCTACTATCGCGATCCTAATTGGAGGAATGGTTCAGATGTTCCGTCCTTGATGGTTGAAGAGTATGTGCCGGTGATCTCAACGGTAAAGCCATATACCCCTTTAGAATTGGAAGGGCGTGATATTTATATTCGTGAAGGTTGTGTTGGATGTCACTCGCAAATGATTCGTCCCTTCCGAAGTGAAGTAGAACGTTATGGTGAATATTCAAAATCTGGAGAGTATGTGTATGATCACCCTTTCTTATGGGGTAGTAAGCGAACAGGTCCCGATTTGTTCCGTGTAGGAGGAAAGTACAGTGATAACTGGCATTTAAATCACTTCTATGATCCGCAAAGTACGTCTTCAGGTTCCATTATGCCATCGTATAAATGGCTTATTGGAGCGACCTTAGATAAAAGTCTTACAGAAACGAAAATGGAAGCTATGGTAACCTTAGGGGTGCCTTATACGGAAGAAGAAATAGAACGTGCGCAAAGCTGGATGACCGAGCAAGGAACACAGATCGAGCAGAACTTATATAACGATCCAGACTTCGCTAAAACGTATGAAGCCGATAAGAAATATGCCGAAGAAAATGGAGAAGACTTCGTGCAAATGCGCGACCGAGAGATCGTAGCGATAATCGCTTANCTACAACGCTTAGGTACTGATATTAAAATCAAGACGGGCGAAGAAGCAACAACCAACTCAAACGAATAATCATGCTAAAATTTATAAAAGGAAATCTAGAAAACATAGACGGAGTTGAGATCTATCCTATGATCTCACTACTCATATTCTTCTTCTTTTTTGTCGCTTTATTTTTGTGGGTATTTACCGCTAAAAAAGAACATATTGAAGAAGTGAGTCATATTCCACTAGAGGATACCAACCAAAATAATGAAACGATATGAAAGGATCAGCTTATTTAAGGATACTAGCCTTTGTTATCATTGGTTTTTTACTACTTCACTGGAGTGGTAGCACTGGAGATAGCTCTGCATTTGTTGAACAGCCATGGCTTTGGGCTGTGCTTGGCATCATTACCTTGATATACATCGCAGGGGAAATTTGCATAGCAGCGCTGCGCAATGTTTTATACCGTACTTTGACTCCCGAAGCACGTATACGCTACGATGAAGAAGTTATTTCGGCAAAAGAAAATCAGTTTAGCGGTATAAAAAGAGTTTATAAAAAACTATTAGGTGAAAATAGACCTATGGCTGCTGAAGGCGAGATNTTACTAGATCACGATTATGATGGTATCAGGGAANTAGATAACAATTTACCACCATGGTGGGTGTACGGTTTCTATGCTACAATCGTATTTGCTGTTGTATATCTTGTTCGATATCACGTTTTTGACGATGCAAATCAGCATGAAGAATATGCCATCGCTGTAGCGGAAGCTACGTTGGAAATTGAAGAATACAAAAGAACAGCTAAAAATCTTATTGATGTTAATACGGTAGAATTTCTTTCCGAAGCTAGTGATATTAGTGCAGGAAAAGCTGTTTTTACTGAAAATTGTATCGCCTGTCATAAAGCCGACGGTGGTGGTGGAATTGGTCCAAATTTAACCGACGATTACTGGATCTTAGGCGGAGGTATTAAAAATATCTTTAATACCATTTCTGAAGGAGGTCGTGCCGGGAAAGGAATGGTTTCTTGGAAAACCGATTTAAAACCGGCTGAGATGGCGCAAGTAGCTAGTTACGTGATGACTCTGCAAGGTACTACGCCTGCAGAACCAAAAGCTCCTGAAGGAGAAATTTGGGTGGATGAAAATGCAGCTGTTGATGCTGTAAAGGTTGAGGCAATTGATTCAACCAAAGTAGAGGTGATCCTTCAGGAGGAATCTTCAGATGTCGCCTTGGAAGATCAAACCGAGTAGCAGGAAGCTATTAGGATAGAACTAGAATAACGATGCTCAAAGAAATTGCTAAAGAACTAAAAACGAGTGAAAAACCCGTGGTGCGAACACTCCATAACCATGAAGGTACTAGGATCATCGCTATTGGTCTAGGTAAAAATGTGGAGCTAAAAAAGCATGTAGCGCCTTCGAAAGCGACCTTGCATGTTTTACAAGGGAGCATACATTTTCACCTGCCAGAAAAAAAGCATCTGTTGCATCGTTATGATACGTTTGAGATTCCTTTGGAGACTCCACATTCGGTTATCGCAGAGACAGATGCTCTATTTATGATCATTTTTACTACGGAATCATGAGTGATATCGAAACTAGAGATGATATTGAACTGTTGGTGAATGAATTTTATCATTTGGTAAAGCAAGATGAAACGATTGGTTACATTTTTACGGAAGTGGCTGAAGTAAACTGGGATGAACATCTTCCAAAAATGTATTCTTTCTGGGAAACAGTTCTTTTGGGTGTTATGTCTTTTAAAGGAAATCCTATGGACAAGCATATTAAATTGAGCAAAAAGACCCATATGCAGCAAGTTCATTTTGACGCATGGTTATCCTTATGGAATAAGACTATTGACAACCACTTTGTGGGCGAAGTAGCAGATAAAGCAAAACAACGCGGTGTCAATATCGCGGGGCTAATGCTTCATAAGATTGAACAATATAGCTAACGAGATATCGAATAGAGGATCATGGCAGAACAAGGACAAGAAAATTTTAGAGATACCATAGGAACCTTAAATGAAGAGGGGAAGAGAGCGTGGGTGTTTCCAAAAAAACCAGTGGGTAAATGGTACGAATACAGAAAGTATGTAAGCTATGTGCTTTTATTGTTCTTATTCGCAGCGCCTTTTATCAAGATTGGCGGACATCAATTTTTGATGTTTAATGTACTTGAACGTCGTTTTAATATTTTTGGATTTCCGTTTTGGCCACAAGACTTTTACATTTTCGTGATCATGATGCTGGTTGGTGTTGTATTTGTGATCTTGTTTACAGTGGCTTTTGGACGCTTATTTTGTGGCTGGGTTTGCCCGCAGACCATTTTTATGGAAATGGTTTTTCGTCGTATAGAATACTGGATCGATGGAGATCGTGGAAAACAGATTCGTTTGGCTAAAATGCCATGGAACGCAGAGAAAATTAGAAAGAGAGTTTTAAAATGGACGGTGTTTTTTATCATCTCATTTTTGATCGCCAATATATTTTTAGCCTATCTAATTGGTAGCGATCGCGTCTTGCGATATGTCACCGATGGACCTTCAGCCCATTGGAGCACTTTTATATCACTGCTCATTTTTACGGGTGTATTTTACTTTGTATTCGCGTGGTTTAGAGAGCAAGTGTGTATCATCGTTTGTCCGTATGGAAGACTACAAGGCGTTTTACTCGACACGAAGTCTGTTGTGGTTGCTTATGATCATAAACGTGGCGAAAAGGAGGAGGGACGTGCCAAATTTAAAAAGAATGAAGACCGTGCAGCTACGGGAAAAGGAGATTGCATAGATTGTTTCCAATGTGTGCAAGTTTGTCCAACAGGAATTGATATTAGAAATGGAACACAGCTCGAATGTGTTAATTGCACGGCTTGTATTGACGCCTGTAATACAATCATGGAAGCGGTTGATCTGCCCAAAGGTCTAATTCGTTATGCGAGTGAAGAGGAGATTGAGAAGAAAACCAAATTCGAATTTACACCACGTTTAAAAGGCTATGTTGTTGTCTTGGGAATCCTCATCGCTGTATTATCTGGAATGCTTTTTCTTCGGAATGATGTTGAAGCTGACATTTTACGACTTCCGGGGCAGTTATATGAGCGCAAAGCAGATGGTGTGATCAGCAATGTATATACGTACAAGCTAGTAAACAAAACGAATCTCGAGATTAAAGATGTACGCTTTGAGTTAATGTCTCATAAAGGTACGGTGACCATTGTATCGCACNATACATTTGCAGTTCCGCCAGGAGGATATGCAGAAGGAACCTTATTTGTTGATCTTAATGCGAGTGCTTTGAGTGGCGATAAAGATAAAGTGACCATAGGTGTTTACAGTGGGGATGAACTTATTGAAACGACGCGGACTGCATTTTTAGGCCCGAGGAGCTATAAATAAGCTTACGGAAATACGCAAATAGGAATCGTGTTATACGTTTATATTTCGGGAAGAGATTACTCCTGAGCTAAAATTTGATAATAGGATGAAAGAGCATAAAAACGATACGTGCTGCAAAAGTTGT
>JGI24723J26617_10003865_pt1 | contig 10199 bp, 9 predicted proteins | sample Cruoilmetagenom6_FD_26617 | JGI IMG/M metagenome (IMG submission 26617) | reverse complement strand
ATAGCCCCCTTCAAAGGGGGAATGGTTATAGCTTCAATTCACCATCCTTATATTCATAAGCAAAATCTTTTTAGTTATAAATTAGTTGCGAAGCTTCTGGGTGGAAGAAACAGTTGCCTTGAAAGAAAGTTGAGGTAAGAAATAGCGACCAAGCCCCATACAAAAGGGCGCGGAACTCAACTTACCGAATAGGGGTACTGGTATACCTGACAACGATAAGAGAGGCCGCACCCCGGGTTACGAGCCAATCTGCTTATCCTCTCGTTGTCTAAAAATTACCAGTTTTCTATTCGAGATTCAAAGCGAAAGCTTCTAATATTTTGCATTTAGAAGAATCGCAAAAATACACCTTTTTAAAAAAGGTGATATACAAATATAAAAAACAATAACGACATATAAGTCGTTGACGGTCATTTTTTTTATGATTTCTTTTGATACTATGAGCGGGAAAGAAAAATTATTAAAATTTAGAACAGCAATTGAAATTGTTCTGAAGAGTCTAAGAAAGGAAAAAGATGGCGTTTCTCAGGCTAAAATGAATTCAGATTTCGCTATACAATATGGCTTTACACTTAATATGGGAAGAACGGAAAGGAATACAAATTTTACAATAATCACATTGCACTTTATATGTGATTATTTTAAAATTACACCATTAGAGTTTTTTGAGAGAGTAGATAAAGTTACTTCTAATGAAATAAAAGAATTTTTAAATAGAAAATTAAAGAACTAATTATTTTAAATCAGTTATAATCCAATATCTTTCCAAAAGTTTTCCCTCCTCAAACGCAACTAGATTCATTATTTTATTTTGCGTTGTATTAAATTCAATTTCTACAAAAAACCTAAATAATGCATATAATGCGTAACGGGTATTTCCATTTAAATAATAATTGACAAAATCTCCTTTCGTAAAAACAAGGTCATATTGGTCATGTTGGATAAGTATATTAAACTCATTTATTGAAAGATTTTTTTCCATTTTAAAACTCAATTACGCCAAAAAGCCATAAAAAGAAAGCAACGGCTCCAACTATTATGGCCATCAACAATGAAAATTTAAATTGCTCCCTATAAAACTTTTGATAGTTATCCATACCATTATTTATAATAACCTCTTAACTTGATCTTCCCACCCACAAAGCGTACGTCCTAAATTTTTAGCGTCACTCAACGACACTGAATAAATGTCAGTTGAACAATCCTTTAGACCTCTACAATCCTTTTTATAATGGTATTTCTTGCTTTGGGGTCCTTTACAGATATAGACTTCAGAAACATCGTAAGAAAATGAGGTAAGAAACAGAAATGCTAACCCGCCAAGAAATAAAGCTTTACTTTTTTTCATTGACTTAATTTTTAAAAAATGGGTTTTATTGTGTGGGGAATTATTATTCTGGTGGTAACAATGAATCTTCCAATATATGCTTAATGTTTTCTCTTTTAGGATTTAACGATTTTGGAAACTCTTCAATACTTAAATAGTCTGAAAAAGAAATCATTGAATCAAAAAGTTCATTCTTTTTAATGTACTTATGGTATTTGACTATAAGTTTTTTTAGATTCTTTAACCGGACTTGATGCTTAAAAAAATCATCAATATGAATGATGGTTATGGGTTTGACTTTATCCTTATTTTTGATGGACGATTTTTTTAATTCTTCTTGAAAATAATAGTTCAGCAGCTGAGTAAAGCCTAATGAAGTAAATGAATGGTCTAACACTATTAATATTGGAAAATAGTTTGAACGTTCCGGTTTTTTAACTCTATCGAAAAATTGATACTGCCCATTCATTGAGTTGATAACATAATCAAGTAATTGTAAAATACCTTTATGACGTTTTTTCTTTGTTTTTGAGTTTATAGTGAAGTAAAATTTATCCTGAATCTCTTTTAATAATTTGTGCGTATTGAGAGAAATTTTTTCATTATTAGAAAGGAATGAGTTTTTACATTCGAACATAATAATATTATTACCATTACGGATATAGTAATCTGGCAAGCTAATATTTTCAATCCTTTTACCACCTAATTGTTTTATGCGATGTTCAGGAAATTGAATGTAGGATTTTCCAAATGATGTTTGAAATACGTTTTCAAGCAGTATTAGCTCAACAAATTCTTTTACGTAGTCTTGAGCAAAGTTGGTAAAACCATTTTCTTTACTATATCTAAGAATGTCGTGATATAAACTGCTAAAGAACTTATTTAATAAAAACTCAAAATCTAATACTGCATATTTATGCTCACTAATCTTAAATAAAGGACTTTTTCTTATTTGAACAAATTCATCCCAAGAGGGATTATTAGATGTATTAATCTTTAAATGCTCTACTAATGTTTTTATAACAGGATAATCTTCAAGTGAAACAATATTAGAAGTTGTTGCTATTTTACTTAATTGAAAAACATCATTGAAATATTGATACCAATTTTCTAATCCGATGTGAACTATATAGTCACTAAGTAATTTCGAATACTTTGGATTAGCTCTAAACCATTTCTCAAATAATAAAAATTTATATATCTCAGGTTGCAAAGCATCAACCCTATAATGATGATGTAGTGGCTGTGTAATCCCAAAAAACAGATGAAAGTGAATTTCATCAAAATAAGAAGGATTCTTACTATAATATTGCTTAAAAATACTATCCTGCCTTTCAGCTATTTCATCACTAATCAATAGGTATAGTTTGAGTAAATTCTCCCTACTTCTCTTTTTTGTTATTGCTTTACCTTGAGTATCTATTTGTGAAATCGAACACAAAATTTCAATAACTCGTAACGTTGAAATTCTATTGATAAGAACAATGGTTTTCAGTTTTGCTTGCAGTTTATTATTTATAACAAATTTTTCAGAGTGTTTTGCATAAGCACCAATAATCTTATTCCTTAAATCTGGGTTATCATCTATCAGCCACTCAGACAATATAAAGTGAAGTTCTGTATTGTCCTTTTCTCTTAATTTATATTCGTACTTATTTATTGCTGATAATAGTATTAAGGAATCCACTATATCAACTTCTTTTTGAAGTGATTTAATGGTACGTCTTTGTGTGAAGATTTGACTATAACCGAGACGAACTAAAATATCTGTTTTCAACTAGAACTCTTATTTTATTTTTAAACGATTAAACCCAATTCTAAAGCAATATTTCTGTATAATTTTAAAAATGGTCTTTTATGAAGTTCATTTAGTGATTTATAATTACTAATTAGTACCCTATCTATCTCTGCATCGGAAAAATTCAAGGCTTTGAACTTATTTAAATATTTCCGATACCTGTAGGTATAATTTACTTCCGCTTTGACTACAAGTTCTAAAACGTGGTCATTGTGTACTTTGTATAACTCATCAAGCTTGAATACCTGAACATTACCATCTATCTGTTTTGACAATATTACATCAACCCTTCTGGCGCGCCTTTGGTAAGCGTGTCTCTTTATTGTTACATTTGTTATACCCTAAAACCTAAAAAATATATATCTGTTATTCACCCCGATTAAAAAACCCACTCGTATTGTGTTCCTTAAGGGGTGGGTACTAGTTTGTTTATCCATTAAGATTAATATTTTAATAGATTTAATTCTTCTAACCGAATAGCCATAGCTTCTATGGAAACTTTAAATAAATTTGATAATGAGGTATGTTCTCCACTATCAAAAAATTCTGTTGAAGCTACCATCCGGGAAAATTCGCGAAGGTTTTTGTATTCTTTCTTTATCTCTACCACCCTTCGACCTCTAAATTTGAATGCAGTATCATCATTCAATTGGAGAAACTTTGTTTTAAAAATCTTTTCAAATTCCATTATAACTAATTTTTTAGGCATCAAAAAATTAGTTGCAAATTTATCTGCTTGGATTTCTGTATTGCTACGAGTTTTCCTATGCTGGGAACAATCTGCGGGTATATCCCGATGCATGATAGTTTGTATATGCATAAGAGCATGTCCCAACTCATGGGACGCTGTAAATCTTTGTACTTCTCGAGAATATTTTCTAGAAACAACCACTAATTTATTTTTCTGATCGATTAAACCCGCAACTTCATTAATCTCATTATCTTCTGTTAAAACACCATAGTCAGACGAAGAAAAATAATCATAACCTAGTACTCGCTTTAAAATTATGTCTGGGTGTAGTATTTGTAGATAATTTGTAGGAATATTATTTTTCCATATTAATTTCCTGTTTTTCCATATAAAATTTTGTAATTCCCTGGTGCATTCTTCAACATCTATATAATTTTTATTTCGATACTTTTTAAGTATTTCATTTATACCTACAAATAATGGTATTTTCTCATTAAACTCATTTTTTAGTATTTCTATTTTTGAATTTGCGACCTTACTAAGTTTTTGGTGTTCAAAATCTAATTGATCTACTTTCTTTACAACTGAACGTGTATAATTATATTCATCCGAGTTAAAAGATAAAACATTAAGCCTAATTATGGATACACAACCCGAAAGAGCAGATATAGCACCGTTTAAGCCAACCTGGGAATCACCTCTAGCTGACTTAAAACCCTTATCAAAAACTATTTCTGCGTATTCTGCTAGTTCTTTACAATTAGATGCAATTTGAAATGGAATTGAGATAGAAATTTTTAATTCTTTGAGAGCCTCTAATCTTAAGTGATTTTTTTTGATTTCATTTTTTTCGTTGTCTCGTGCCTTTCTTAGCTTAATTGTTTTATCAAATTGTTCCGAATCGAAAAGAAATAAATCTTCTAGTGAAGGATATATTCTTGAATCTATTTGTTTTTGAATATCTAATAGTTCAAAAATATCATTAGCATATATATGTCGTCTTTTTTCCTCAGCTGTTAAACTGATAACGGTAGAAATTAATTTTGCGGAAACCATTCCCTGAAAAGCAGCTGCGCTTCCAGAACCGGGTTTATGATTACCAGCTCCAAATTTATACATTAACTCCCTTACCGTTTTATCTAATAAATCTGATTCCATAGAAAATATATCAGCGGTAAATATAATCTATTATCTGTAATTCATTATGTATAAGTTCATCACGTATAATTTTCCTAGGATTATGGAATGGGAAAAATGAAAAACCTTATATTTGATATTCTCCCCGGGTAATTAAACCCACTTTACGGTTTTCCGTAATTGGTGGGTTTGCGTTATCTTTCTATATAAATCCCTATCTATACTGGCCAATAAATGCCTGATAAGAAACTTAAACTTTGCAGCGATAAGAAAACAAGTTGTGGAATAAAGAAGGGACTTAGTCAACATCAAATAGGAAATGACAATCCAACAAAAATAGATATTATGACAAACATTGAAATATTTTGATTACAACCACTATTTAAATGACATTACATCTAGCCCAATCGATAACCATATTATTTTTATAAAGGACAGACTCTATAAAGATAACGGGTGGATTGATAAGGAGCACCACCAATGACAAAAGGATAATGGATTTGAAACAATGGAGGAATTTGTGGAAGAACTTTGGAATTAATTGTAGTCCTATGATAATTTTGTTGCAGTTCCTTGATTATTTTGTGCTAGTTCTGTGATACTATAGTATAACAATTGACTACATTTGATTATGAAATTTTGTTTATATACAAAATTTTTATCAACAATAGTTGACAAATTTTTGTTGTTCTCACTATTATAGGGAGGTTAGCTTGTTTGACATCTCAAACAAATTGATAGGGGAGAATACCAAATATAACACTAAAATATGATAAATTTGTTTCAAAGCGTTTCGGATTGTTTCAAATGTAATTGTTAACCCTCTAAAATAAAAAAGAGGATTCCAACAATACAACAGTTGAAACCCTCGAAAACTTCTAAACTCATACTTCAATACAACAGAAGTTGAGCGATTTTTTACCAGCTACAGATAAAGGGAATGTATTTGAAGGTGCATTCCTTTTTGTTTTATCTATACAGACAAAGATAATATATTCGTCACCGCATTTCTTAAAAATAATTTCCAACTTATAAACATTAAACAGCCATATCGATAGTTGAAGTTATTTCATCAAAAACATCAATTGAAGGTAATAAAACGCTTTGTACTACATATTTGAAGTTTTCAAATTTTTGATTGCTCTGAAAATTGTTAATAACTCCAATATTTTTGAAAGGTAAATTAGCAAGTATTTTAAACCCATTTTGAAATTAGGTTATCTTAGCGGGTAACCTTTTTTAATTAAATTAATTATGAGTAAAAAAGTTAAAATTATTAGATACGTGACCCGAGGGGCATTGGAAGATTCCTCCAGTATATTACAGACCGAGAGAGAATATTCCCTAAGACGTTCAGATATTCTATTGTATTTAATAAATGCTGGTGCAATATTACTAATTTTTCAATTTATTAAAGAAGTGGGAATTATAAATATACAACCTTACCAACTCATTATTTTTTGCATTAGTGGGTGTTTATCAGTTCTATCTATATTGATTCATTTTTTTGGGTTGAGAATGTATTATATAAAGACCTCACTCTCCAGAGAATTCATTATTAATATTCTTCATACCGCTCATCCAGAAAGGACTGAATTTGAGTTGGAAGATGGTGATGAGACTAATGAAAAAGCCCAGATTAAAATATGGACTAAACGGAGTATAATATTTTATGTAATTTCTGTTGTGTCAATGTCAATTTCATTAATAATGCTGGCAACAATAATAATTATATATATATCCAAATTTATATTTGTAGAGGCTTAAATTAAAGAGAAACGGTTGTTTTAGTCTTTAAGATTGTTCCACTGCTTTTCATTTTCTTCATCTCCCTTTTTAATCCTTGCTGATAGTTGGGCAAAGGTTAATGCCACCATCCGTTTGATGGTAGTGTTTTCATTCTCCAATCTTATAATTTCTTCCCGCTATTCTACATTGATTTGATTGGCTAGCTGAAGGTCTTTTTCGGTATCCATAGTTCTAATTTTTATGCAAAGCTATATCCCAATATCCACATCACAAATTATCTAAAGTCTATCTTGATTTATTTTATATAATGCATTTATAAAACTATGATTTTTTTAGAAATACCCTTTTTGCATATTGCAATACACAAACCTCAATACGTGTCCTTTTTCCTTTCAGAATATATTGTTAGGGGAGGTGGGGGGGGTAGGAAAGAACTAGCTGTAAAAAGGTTTGATATTCAAGGAAATAAACAACTTTTAGCTATATAGGAAATTTGGTTGTTTGGAAAATGTTGTACTAACTTCGGATGGTTTGAAAACCTACTTGGGTCATTGTCCTTTTTTTGGAATTGGTCAATCCGTAGGTTTGGAAATCCAACATTACCTGTATTCGGGATCGAAGTGAAATATAGATTTTACCTTCGTCGGGTGATGCAGATTTGTAATAGAAATGAGGGTGTTTTTGTTTATATGATAGGACTAAAAAAATGTGTCACAGAATGTGCTTGATTGGTTTTTTATGTTTGGAGATTAATTATAAAATGATTTAAGATGTGGTTTAAGAATATATCATATTATGGATTGCTGTTGGTTGGGGTTCCAGCAATAGTATTCTTTCTGGTGGTGGTTTTCTTTTCGTGTATAAAGGATAAAAAAAGAAAGGCCGTAACGGACGACTTGGTTAGATTGATTAATGCGTTCAAAGGAAAATAATGGTTTTCCTAAAATGTGTTGCATTGGGTCAATATTTTTTGTTGCCCATAAGCATTATAGGCTTGCCCAGCGCACGATATTTATATTGAATATTCTTTGCTTGATCATATCCATTTCCTTCGCTAAATTTTTTAATCAAACGTTCAGTCGCCACTAGAGCGCTTTTGGAAAGCGTGCCTATTTATTATTGCATTTGTAATGCTCTACATGGGCTTTTGAAACCGCCATAATAGTTATATTTGGTATTCTCCCCGATTAAATAATGCGCCTTTACGGTTTTCCGTAATTAGCTTTCGCCATTATCAATTATATTTGGTATAAATGTATTTTTAAATTGTTTTAAAATATTTTAAATTGAAAAACCAACTGGAGTTTTATAGAGAAATTCACTCAAATGAGTTGTCAAGAAAAAATGAAATTGATGCTTCAATCGGTTTTCCTACCACCTTATTAACAATACTTATTGCAGGTTGGTATTATCTTAAAGATGAAAATTTTCAACCAAATAAAATTGCGAATGAATATGTTTTAATAGCCATTTCGATATGTTCATACTTATTTTTATTCTCCATAGGGATAGCTATAATTTTTTTAATAAGAATGTATTTAAATCGTTTTAGAAAATACAAATATTTACCCTGTTCGTTGGATCTGATAAATCGCGAAGATGAACTTTACAAATACTATTTAGCCTTCTTTAAAAAAATTGGAGACAAGAAGCCAAAGAGAAAAGCGATGAGTTATGCTACTACTACCTTTGAGCAGGATTTATTAAAATATTATGTTGAATTTGCAACCAACAATCAATTGGTGAATGATGGCAGAATCAAAGACTATTATTGGTCAAGAAAAATATTAATCGTATCCATTATTTTAATAACTATAATGGGAATATTAATTCTAATAAAATAAAAATGTCGAATCAAAAACCGCCACCCCCGCCACCGCCACCCCCCGGAAGAGAATTGGGCCAACCACCCCTATCACCAAGCACGCCAAGGCCACTTCCACCTCGTCCAAAGCGGTAAGCATCAAAAATTATAACTAACTTTGTGACATGGGAAAAACGGAAGCATATTCTTTAAATCAGTTACGCGATTATTCCTCATTATTTAGCAGAAGTGAGGTGGAGCAATGGGCGACAGGTAATTTTTTTTCTATAAATAAAAAAATTAAACGTTACGATAATAATTGGGTTTCCTTTAAAAATGCTACTTATATTGGCTATTTAAAACACTTATATAAAATTCTTGAACAGCATTATCCCAATGAATATATTTTTAAAAACTCATTCCTAAATGAGTGGTTAATAAAAGAAATAGGACAATCAAACTCCAAAGTTTTCAACGAGTTTCGTGTTGGCAATGCTGTTGCTGATTTGGTTATGTTTAATGGTCATTCAAAGGTATTTGAGATAAAATCTGAATTAGACTCAGACAATCGATTGCAACTTCAATTAGAAAATTACCATCAGGCATTTAACCAGGTATTCATTATAGTTCCTGAAAATAAGCTTCCTACCTACCTAAAGTACAGTGAAAACGTTGGTATAATCACCTTCAATAATTTAAGGCCAAATAAATTCGAACTAGTCCGTGAAGCAGCCTTGGACCTGCGGATTAATCCTGAGGTAATTATGAATATTTTAAGGACAGCTGAGTATAAATCGCTTGTGCAATCATATTATGGAATGCTTCCTAAAATGACAAGTTTTAATCAATACGATCTTTGTAAAAAGCTTATTAAAGAAATTCCCCTTGATGAGTTGAATCATTTGTTTATTCAGTTAATGAAGAGAAGAGCCTTTAAACCTCAAATTTCAAATAGAAACTATACGGAACTGAACCAAATTAATCTATCCCTAAAGCTAAATAAGAAACAAAAAGAGAAGATGATTCTCAGTCTGAAATCTCCACTAAATATGTAAAGAATGTACTATCCAATATTAAGGGCGCGGCAGTTTGAGCTCATTATGTTACGTGAATTAGCAAAAGAAGGAGTTTTAAAAGACTATATTCTACCCATTCTTGAACCTGTAAAAGAAAGTCATAATAATTTAAATCTTGCTTTACGGGAATTTGGGCAATCAAATCAACAAGCTTATTTAATAGTGAACCCTAAATATGGCCAAAGGAAGGGGGGTACGCTTCACTATCTAGAATATATCCATTCTCTTGAGGACGAACTTTTTATTCCGGCATTTCATTATGCAAATAATCATTCTTATATAGAAGAAAATATTGAAAAGTTTGGTTTGAAAGATGTTATGCTGCTTTGTGGAAATGACATAAGCTTGGAAGATGAAAATTTTAAACATCTTGCAAAATTGCCCCAAATAAGTGCTATTACAATGGATGATCCGCAAAGAAACCGTTCTTTGGATCGCTATATTAAAACTCTCGGGAAAAGATATATCCGTTTGGATGATTTGTTTGAGAAACAGGTGCGGAACAGTGATTTTTTGGATATTCAGGAACATCGATTTTCCGAAGAGCATTTATTTTATGTAGAGGAGAACTACTCTGGATTTGCGGACTATTCTGTTTTACCTAGTGAATTTGTGGA